>Ga0182030_10000913_pt1 | contig 58714 bp, 46 predicted proteins | sample 812S3MmetaG_FD_121299 | JGI IMG/M metagenome (GOLD analysis project Ga0182030, IMG submission 121299) | Permafrost microbial communities from Stordalen Mire, Sweden - 812S3M metaG (Illumina Assembly) | ecosystem: Environmental > Terrestrial > Soil > Wetlands > Permafrost | place: Sweden... | reverse complement strand
TGGCATCGTGAATCAGATTGTGGGCGATGTGAAGACGCAAGGGTCCGCAAAGACATTCAACCTTGCGAGCGAATTGCTGGAGCGCCTGAAGTCCTGGAAACAGTCTTCCCAATTTTCGGGAGCTGAGGATTGGGTCTTTGCCAGTCCATTCAAACTCGGGCGACTTCCTTACTCCTAGACCGGCACACGGCAAGAGCTGGAGCGGGCATCGAAAGCCGCCGGAATCGGGCACATCAGTTCGCACGCTTTCCGGCACACCTACCGCTCTTGGCTGGACGCTGTGAAAACTCCGATTGCCGTGCAACAGAAGATGATGCGGCACACAGACATCCGCACGACCATGAACATTTACGGGGATGTGGTCACGGATGAGATGAGCACGGCGGGCTTGAGGGTTGCTGAACTTGCATTTCAGGTAAACGGAGCGCAAGCAGAGCGCGAATCTAGCTAAGTCGTTGATTCTATGGTGGACGCGGTAGGAATCGAACCTACAACCTGTCGGTTAAGAGGCCAGTCGTCAACCGTGGAGTACGTGTGTTATCAACGGAGTACAGGGGAGTACAGAGGACAATTCGGAGTCCTTTCGGCGCGCAATTCGGCGAAGAATTCGGCGAAGTTTTTGCGCTTGAGATGAAAAAACCGGCAGATGGCCTACGGCCCATCTGACCACACCGCTTCTGGAAGCCTGGTCGTGGACAGAACGGTCGAAAATCGACATAAGGCTATTATGATCAATATGTTGTATTGGGACATCGTTGGTGGATTCGGCGAAGTGTCAAAAACTCAGAGTTAAGGATTCCGCTAAATCTCATGAGTATTCGGCCTAACCCTGTTGGGAGGGTTTTGCCGCGGTCTACCCGCGTGCCATGCCCCGAACGACTACTGTTTCGATTATATCACTTGTTTTCGATTGCTGCGAATGGATATAATCGTCGTTGAGGTTTACTGCTATGTCCTATGTCGCGCCGCTCATGTCCTCCATTCCCTCGGAGGACGATGTCAAACTGGCGAAGGAGACGAAGAAGATTCTGGCTCCGCGCCTGAGTTCGACCTTGCCTTTTGATCTTCGTGCAATGAATCCTCTGAAGGAGCCGGCGATCAAGATTCCCGCTCCTGCCGCCCATCTGCTCGTTCAGATCTTGGATGAGATGAGCCGGGGCAATGCGGTCAAGCTGATTCCGGTTCACGCGGAACTCACGACCCAGGAGGCGGCCGATCTTCTGAATGTATCGCGGCCGACTTTGATTCGACTGCTCGATGAAGGCAAGATCGAATTCCACAAGGTTGGAACCCATCGCCGCGTTCCGTTCAAAAGCGCGTTGGCTTACAAACGGCAGATCGAGGCGGAGCGCAGGGCGGCCCTTGCGGAACTTGCGGCCTACGATCAAGAGTTAGGTATCTGAGGATGGCCTCACTCACTGCGTTTTATGACGCGAATATTCTGTACCCTGCGGAGTTGCGGAACTTTCTGATGCACTTGGCACTCACCGGCATCTTCCGCGCCAAGTGGTCCGATGATGTTCACGAGGAGTGGATTTCCAACCTTCTCAAGAACAGGCCGGACCTCACGTGGCAAAAGTTGGAACGTACACGCCAATTGATGGACAAGGCTACTCTCGATGCTGTTGTCACGGATTATGAAGATCTGATCCCAAGCCTGAGCCTGCCAGATGAAAACGACCGCCATGTACTTGCGGCGGCCATCAAGGGCGAGGCGCAGATAATTGTCACGATGAATTTGAAGGACTTTCCAAGTAAAGTTCTTCAGAAGTACGAAATCGAAGCAAAGCACCCGGACGATTTCGTTTTTCAATTGATCGAACTAGCTCCTGATGCTGTCATGGTTGCAGCCGAAACGCACCGCCAAAGTCTCAAGAATCCGCCAAAGTCCGTTGAAGAATTCCTGGCATCGCTGGAAACGCAAGGTTTACCGAAATCGGTCGCCGCTTTGCGGACTCTGCTTCAGTGAGCAACTTATATCCGAGCTTAGGATACGGATTCTAAGCATCTCGCGCAGAGCACCTCATGAGTTGATTTCTTCCAGCAAGCCTAAAAGGGGATTTTGTTCCGGGATTTGATCTTGATCATTGGCTTGGCGGAATTATTATGGATGCATGAAGATCTTCTTGATTGGCGGAGTGAGCGTCGAAAACTCTGACCCGATCTACGCAAAACAGAAAGAGGATCTGAACCTCTCGATGGCTGAACTCGGCGGCAGCATTGCTAAGGCTGGCCACGATTTGCTAGTCTGCAGCCCGTTTGAAGGCTCAGCGGATGCGGCAGCTGCCATTGGTGCGCTGAGCATGACCTCTCACTCCGGCATGGAATCGGACATTGAGTTTCATCACCCGGACACAGCAACCGTCGTTGCGCAGATGCAGGGTTTGAAACGGCGTTTCCCCAACGTTAGGGGCCTAAATGCGCATCGTGACCGCCTCCAACGACACAACGGCCTGCGTCTGGGACGCACCAACTGGGCGCAAAATCTTTTGCATGCCGGATCAAGTTAACGAAGTTTGGGACGCGGCCTTCAGCCCGGATGGAACGCGCATCGTCACTGCCTGTCTTGATCACAACGCGCGCGTGTGGGACGCCAGCGACGGACATTTAGTTGGAATTCTGCCGCAGCACCTGATAGTGTGGAGCGCAGCTTTTAGCCCCGACGGTACGCGGATCGTCACTGCGTCGGAAGACCGGTTAGCACGCGTCTGGGACCTGGCAACCCGTCGCGTTGTGCTCAACTTGATCGGTCATACGGCTCGGGTGAATTATGCCGAGTTCAGCCGGGACGGCACGCGCATCGTCACGGCGTCGTCCGACGGGAATGCACTGGTTTGGGACGCGGGCGACGGACACCAGATCGCGAAGCTTCAAGGCAACGAACGAATACTCTGGAGTGCGCGCTTCAGTCCGGATGGGAAGAGCATCGTCACCGCCTCCGACGATGGAACGGCACAGCTGTGGGATGCCGCCAACGGAGAAGCCATCGACACTTTCCGCGGACATGAGGCCAGAGTATGGAGTGCGGCATTCAGCCCGGACGGCACGCGCATCGTCACAGCCTCGGCCGATAGCACGGCTCGCGTTTGGAGCGCCGCTGCTGCGCGTAACGTAGTGCAACTTAAATACCGGTACGGGGGCATACCCTTCTCGCCCTTCCTTACATAACGGCCAAGCTCGTTCCATGCGCGGAGGCCCGCGACTCTGGTCGCTGTCGGACACTGTCTGGCGATAGCCATGATGTTGCCGAAAGAGTAGTTATGGAAACGCGCCATTGCTCCGAGGTACGCGGTCAAGGTTTCGCTCTTGCCCGCCTCAAGTTGCTGAATGAGAAAATCAACGGCCTGCTTGATGATTAGTTGTGTCGGGTTGTCCCTCTGACTGGTGCGCTGCTGGTAAGGTGATGTGCTGCGCTCAGTGCGCTGCGCCGCATTTTTGCTGTGCGGCGTGGTGAGGCTGCTGCCGCTGTTGACGTTGCTGTTGTTGTTGCTACTGATACTCATGTTTTTGTTCTCCTTTTCCGCCGTGACCGGCTGAGCGTCTTTCTCACCTGCGGCTGGGAAGCGCGAGGCCGGTTGGCGGAAAAGAACGAACGCAGCGCATGACGGTGGGAGTCCGGAGGGAAAGGCGCGGTCAGTGACAAACACGCACCATCGTTTGGCGCGCAGCCGCGCTCCGAACGGACGGAGAAGGCCCGTTCAGCGCGCGATTATTTCGTGCGCTGGGCCATCCACCCGAGAGCGCGTAGTGGGGTGAAAGGAACAACCTGCATACGAATTCAGCGGCCCCGCCAGGGACGGGAAGGGCAGGTTATGATGATGCGGAGGTGATTTTTCTGTAACGAAGTCGGAGTTTACTTTGATTACCCACAACTCCGGCACTCAGTCTCTAGTGACCATTTGCCAACGATCATGGAAAGAGGCGTGCACGCTCATATGATTTTCCAAAACGCTACTATGTAATTAATAAACTTAAATGGTTACCTGAACATCGTCGTGTGATTAGAGCAACATTTCACTTGACATCGTGGAGGTGGTCAGACATTCTTTCGCGTGGCAGTAAATTGTTCAACAGGCTGCGCGAAGAGAAAAAGCGGTTTGGTGTGACTAAGGAAGTAGCCGGCGATTCGTCAACGCAGGCTGGTCAACAGAATTGGCAGAACCGCTGAACGATTTTCTTAGATATGGGGAGTGGACTTTGAAAGGAACGATTTTTGCGGTAGTGTGCGTTGTCATACTTCTTGTTGGATTCTCGCAACAATCAATCGCGCAGGCGGCTCCAGGCGTCTTTGCAGACGCCAACCAGCCTTCCGGGCCACCCGATCCGGAGAAGCTCGACTCGATCTGGCAGGTTGACCCGATCTCAGGTCAAGTCAATATCAAGATTCCTTTTGAGACCACACCTGTAGGTGAACGCGGGCCGAAGATCCCATTTTCGCTGTCGTATAACTCCGCCTCGACGCTTACTATGCAGTCGGGAATCGTCGGCATTGCTGGAATTTATTACACTAACTTAACATCCAATTTCAACCAAACATTCCAATGGTGTACAGGCCCATTTAACTCCTTCTATGGGCCTGCGGGTCCATGGAACACGTCCGGGCCGTTCATGTACGACAACTATCTATCCATACCAAATCAGGAATACAGTACCGGCGCAGGTCCAGACATCAACGATGGCCAGGGATGCACGATATGGGGTCCATATATCTATACCGATGAAGGCGGCGAGTCGCACGACATGAACCTTTTGTTGACCAATGCTGGTGGAGGATCGGCATATGCGCCACCATGTCAGTTTCCATTGAATAACTCGGGAGGGTCTTATGGTTATGGGTTCCCTGGAAGCACTTTAGACGGTTCAGCGATTGAGACTGGGACAACAAATGGAATCGGAAACGCGATTTACCCGGATGGCACCTCCTTTAATGGCGTAAACATGCTCGAAGACACGAATGGGAACGAATCGAGCAGGAATTTGGACAGCCTTGGGCGAACGCCATTTTCCACTAATATCCCTATTGATTATCCAGGCCAGATCCCCGTGGGAACCTACTATGTAACGACCACCGGCGCGACGGGCAACACCGAATCGTATTCGGTTGTGTTTTCCGCTGTGCCAATTGGATCGTTTACGATGCCTCACCCGTTAAGTTCCGAGATAAGCCAACAAGAGACATGGTGTATCAACGGCATTACTTACCCCGAAGGGTATGAGGCGGAGCAGGCAAGTCCGGGTACCACGCTGCCCGCAGTGACTTCCATTGCACGTCCTGACGGCACGGCCTATACATTTCAATACGATCCGACCTACGGAACAATTTCACAAATCACGTTTCCGGACGGCGGATATGTGAAATTCGTCTGGGGCATTCTGGCAAACGTTGGCGGCTATGGCCAGTTTGGGGCGATCTCAAGCATAGCCGTAACGGAGGTCATCACCGCCGCTGCTTCCGGCGCCAGCGAAAGTATCTGGCAATACAATATATCTCCATTCGCGGCCGGCCAGCCTCTTTCATCCTCTGTAATTGCTCCCGATGGAAGCTACACAAACTACACCGGGATTTACATGTCTCCTTATAGCCTCCTGATAGGAAGCCAGCGAAGCCGCCGCGACCTGTTGATCGAAGGTAAGCTGCCAGCGCGGAACCGGCGCTTGCGTGTTGTTGAGCGGGAGCTTCCACAGGGCTTCGATATGGGCTGGATCGGCAACGGTTGCTCCTGTTTTCGACGCCGGGGTATGTTCAGCGACGATCATACTTTCGACACGGATAACGATCCGATGATCTCGATTACCGATGAAGACTGTCTGTCCGGCGTATTCCGGGGGAAGCGAGTAGCGGCTCTTCTCAAAGCGCACGAAGCCATCGAAACCGGCCTTGCGCGGAAGCATCTCCTCCAGCGCATAAGGCGGAACGCTGTCGAATGCCGTTAGCCCTTCGCGTCTCCAGAGATGGAGCGGGCGCTGGCCGGTCGTTGCGTGGATGCGCGTGTTGGCCGTGTGCGTGAGCCAGTGACGCGTCTGCGCGTTGAGGTCTGCGAAATCGCAGAAGTTGCGCCCGGCAAGGAAGTTGTCCTTGACGTAATGGACCATGCGTTCCACCTTGCCCTTGGTGCGCGGCCGGCGAACGCGATGTGTCTTGGCCGCGAAACCATAGTGGTTGGCGAAATCAGCGAACAGAGGGTGCAGTTCGGCTGGCGAGAGCCGCACCTGCTTCATGTTGTCGTAGAGGATTTCCTGCGGCCAGCCGCCGAAGAACTCGAAAGCGTTGCGATGACAGCTAAGCAACGTGGGCAGAGTCATCGAAGCGGTAAACTCGACAAAAAGCATCCGCGAAAATCCCAGCACCATGACGAAGGCATAGACTGGAACCATCGCTCCCTCGACATCCGGAAAGCGGCCGCAGTAGCCTTTGCTTCGCCAAAATACCGACCTATTGTCAAATCAAACACATAAACCGGATCTCCAATTTGGCCTGCTCACATGCAAGACTAGTAGCATGCTACGCCAGTTAGGACTCCTGATCCGTCTCTTTGCTCGATGCTTTCGCTTTCGCCGCGATCTGCTCTTAGAGAACCTTGCGCTACGTCAACAACTCGGCGTTCTGAAGAGGAAGCGTCCTCAGCCGCGATTTGCCGCTTCTGATCGACTTTTCTGGGTTGTGTTGCAGCGATTGTGGGCCGACTGGCGGCGTACTGTGGTCCTCGTTCAACCGGAGACGGTAGTTCGCTGGCATCGGGCGGGGTTCGGGTTATATTGGACGTGGCTCTCGCGGCATCGGTCGCGGGGAGGAAAAAATATGTCAGCCGAGAACTGCGTGAACTGATTTTCCGCATGGTCGCCAATAACAAGACCTGGGGTGCACCTCGCATTCACGGTGAGCTAAAAATGCTCGGCGTTGACATATCGGAGCGAACTGTACTGCGCTGGATGAGAAAAGCTCCTCGAAATCCGGAGCCGGCAAAGCGATGGACTGCTTTTCTCAGCAATCATCGTGAAGCAACTGCCGCGATGGACTTCTTTACTGTGCCAACGCTTACCTTCGGCGTCCTTTGCTGCTTCTTCGTGATCGCGCATGACCGGAGACGCATCCTTCACTTCAATGTCACAAAACATCCGACCAGTGCTTGGGTTATTCGTAAGCGTGTGGTGAAGCCATATTGACTTTGCCGGGACGAATTGCACCGGAGAAGGACTGGTGCATGAAGTGTCCACTTGTTTTTTGGTGGACACTTCATGTCAGTACCGTTCAGGCGGCTTTGGAAGTATCGGTCTGACTTGGTTTGAGATTCCAGGGCAGCAACTCGGCGATCCGGTTCACGTGGTGCTCGGCGATGGAACTGAGCACGGTGCGGAGATAGAACTCCGGATCAAGCCCATTGAGCTTTGCCGAGCCGATGAGCGAGTAGAGGGCTGCTGCTCTCTCGCCACCCGAGTCGGAGCCGGCGAACAAGTAGTTCTTGCGTCCCAAGGCCACGCAGCGCAACGCTCTCTCGGCACTGTTGTTGTCGATCTCCAGCAAACCATCGTCAAGATAACGTGTGAGTCCACGCCAGTGCGAGAGCGCGTAGCGAATTGCACCCGCGGTTTCGCTCTTCTTCGAGAGCAAGCGCAGGGAGTTCTCCATCCAGTTCCGCAAGTCGTGGATGAGCGGTCGAGCTCTGGCCTGGCGAACTTCGCGGCGAAGGTCGGCGGGCTTGCCACGTATCTCTTCTTCGATTCCGTACAGAGCGCCGACGCGGTCGATGGCTTCGGTAGTGATCGGCGATGGGTGGATCGCATGAATCTCATGGAACTTGCGCCGTGTGTGCGCCCAACACGCCACTTCATAAATGGCGCCGCCTTCATAAAGATGATGAAACCCGGCGTAGGCATCAGCCTGCAAAGCGCCCTTGAAGTTCTTCAGATGTTGCCTGGGATGTTCACCCTTGCGATTAGGTGAATATGCGAACCACACTGCGGCTGCCGTCTTCTCACCTGCCGGACGTTCATCGCGCACGTAGGTCCACAGCCTACCGGTCTTGGTCTTGCCGCTACCGGGAGCGAGCACCGGAACCGGTGTGTCGTCGGCATGAATCTTCCGCGCCGATAGAACGTGATCGCGCAAGGCGTAGACCAGTGGCGCGAGCAAGTAGCTCGATGCGCCAACCCAACCGGCCAGAGTGGAGCGATCCAGATCGACGCCTTCACGCGCATACATCTCGGCTTGACGATAGAGCGGCTGATGATCGGCGTACTTCGCGACCAGCACATGGGCCAGCAAAGCCGGGCCTGCCAGTCCGCGCTCGATGGGGCGCGATGGAGCAGGAGCTTGAACCACCCGCTCACAGCGTGCGCAGGCGAACTTCGGACGGACATGGCGAATGACCTTGAAGGTTGCCGGAATCCGTTCCAGCTGCTCGCTGACATCCTCGCCAAACTGCTTGAGCGCGCCGCCACAATCGGGGCAGCAAGACTGTTCCAGGGCGTAGGTTACGACTTCGCGGGGAAGATGTTCGGGAAGCGGCCTGCGAAATGGCTTGGACTTCGCCGGCGCTTCAAAACCTGCCGCGTCGATGCTCGGGCGGCAAGCTTGCGCTGTTTGCAACTCGTTGAGTTTGAGTTGAAGCTGTTCCAACTCCGTGGCAACCTTCTCGCTCTTGGCGCCGAACAACTGCCGCCGCAGTTTTTCGATCATCAGCTTCAGATGCTCAATCTGTTCCGCATTCGAGCGGCGCTCTCGAATCAACAACGCCTTCAGCGCATCCTTGTCGAGCGAGTCCAGATCGGGCAGTGAGACCACTGACATGCATCGAGTATGCCATGACAGGTTGTGGAAAGCCGTACGAAAATCCGCATGAAAACAGGGGAATCTCGTTCATCAACTACACTGCAAGTTCCGGCGTCCAGGTCCGTTGCGGCGACCTCCAGTCAATGCCTTCCAGCAGCATCGACAACTGCGCTCGCGTCAGAGAAACCGTACCGTCCTTCGCCTGCGGCCAGATGAATCGACCGCGTTCCAGCCGCTTGGCAAACAGGCACAAACCTTCCCCATCCCACCAAAGCAGTTTTACGGTGTCGCCTCTGCGTCCTCGAAATACAAAGACATGCCCGGAGAACGGCTGCTGATGAAGAACCGTCTGCACCTGCGCGCTGAGTCCAGGAAACCCTCGCCGCATATCGGTCACGCCAGCGACAATCCAGATCTTCGTTCCCGTGCGCAGCTCAATCACTGTCGCAGCGCCTCCAGGATCACGCGCAACAGACCGGTATCCGCACCATGCTCCGCCGTGATCGTGGCGCGTCCCGGCAACTCAATATGAATCGCTCCACTGGCAGCTGCCAGCGCAGATCCAGTATCGAACGCACGCCGTTCACTCTCGCTCCCCGAAACCACGACCGGCAACAAGGCCGCGCAACCAGATGACGTATCAACCAATGTGCCTTGCCGGTACGCACGCCGCCACTGAAATACCTGATGTGAGTTCACGCCCTCGGCTTGAGCTACCTGCGCCACACTCATCCCAGGCTGCAAAGTCAGTTCTACGATCCGGCGCTTCTCAGCAGCCGTGCGCCATACCCGCCTCTTATCGGTTCCCATCCACCAAGCTTCACAGTCCACTCTGGCTCAATAAAGATGGGATCACCAAACGCTTACGGTTATTCAGCAGTTGCGCGAGGCCTTTCCGTATGATTCGGCACCTGGATACTTGATCTTTGATCGCGGCACAAACTTTAGCTCAGAAGTCATCGATACAATAAAGAGCTTTGACATCCAGCCGAAGCGAACCAGCTTCCGTAGCCCGTGGCAGAATGACGTTGCGGAGCGTTGGGTCGGCAACTGTCGCCGGGATCTGCTCGATCATGTGATTGTTCTCAATCAACGCCATCTGAAACGTCTGATGAGCGAGTACGTTCATTACTACCACGACGACTGAACGCATCTCGCTCTGGCAAAGGGAACGCCTGCCGGTCGTGAGGCAGTGAGCAAGTCCGCTCTGGGTAGTAGGATTATCGCGATGCCAAGGCTCGGCGGTCTGCATCATCGCTACGATCTGGCTGCCTGAGCAGTTTTACAAATATTTCTTCTGCCCGGCGACCATAGTCTGCGGGAGAGGTGTGTCTAACGATCTCCCTCTACCCGCTCGCCACCCACTTCACGACGTTCTGTTGTCAGAAACCGCACTGTCCCCAATCAAAAATCTCTTCTTGAACTGGTGCCGAGTTTAAGAATTTGGTCTCATTTGCATCCGGATGGAGTTTTGGCGAGGCACAGGAGAACGTGAAACAGTATTTGCGGTAGGAGGCTGTAGTTTGAGCTTCTGCGAGTTTTGCTTCACGGTTGGCCATCGAATGAATCAATAGCGATGTGCCCATGTGGAACCGTGACCGGCGCGTTTCCTTCGCGCACTACCAAGCGCGTGTCAAGTCCGGCTTCGCGAGCTGGGTCCAATTCGTGCACCACGTCGGAGAAAAACAGGACTTGATGCGGTTGAAGATTCATGGAAGCGGCGATAGCAGCGTAGCTTGCGCTTGCCGTTTTCGGCCCGGTACGCGTGTCGAAGTAGGCCGCAATTCGATCTGTCAAGTCGCCGAAGATCGAGTAACGAAAGAGCAGCCGCTGGGCATCGACTGATCCCGACGAGTAGATAGCTACCTGCGCAGTTGCTGCCCAGCGGTCCAATGCTGCCGGTATGTCGGCATACAAGGCTCCCTTCAATTGGCCGGATTCAAAGCCTTTCTTCCATATTCGCCCTTGCAGGCTCTTCAATGCCGTCGATTTGCGGTCCCGGTCCATAAGCCAGTTCAGATAAGCCATCGTCTGATGTGGATCATACATATTGATGATCTGCGGGGCCTCGGCATCGTTGCGATTTTCTTCGGTAAGAAGCCTCAGGTCGGCTTCGACAGCCGGCTCTGCGCTTTGTTCATTCAGAAATTCAGCAAAATGCTGGCGGGCGTAGGGAAAGAGCTGCTCATATACGAATGAGATGGGCGCGACGGTGCCCTCCACATCCAGCAGGTAAAGACGGGGCAGAGAGGGCGTCATACGCTCAGCATTGAGGACACGCGCGGACCGAGATATGCGGGGCCGAAACAGAGTGGCTGGTAGTGTTGATCGATCCCTGTGCCTGTGTAGTGCGGTGTCCAGCCGGCCGTGTCTTGAAACCAGCGGATGGCGCGGATGCGTCTGTCTTCGCATAAGGTGAACCAGTGCTTTGTGCCGCATGGTACGCGGAGCAAATCACCGGGGTGGACTTCGACGGAGACGATCTTGTCCTTGCCATGATCCAAGAGATGCAGGAAGAAAATGCCGCGGCCAGCGAGAATAAAGCGAATCTCATCTTCCGAGTGGGTATGCTCCTTGTCGAAGCGCGTGAGCATGGCGTCGAGGCCAGGTGTTTCGGAATGGACATCGATGATATCCGCCGTCCGGTATCCGCCGCTCCGCTTGAGTTCATCGATCTCCTCTGCGTAAGCAGCGAGTACGGTTTCGGCCGCGGCATCAGCAGCCACGCGCGAAAGATCCCAGTGCTCATAGTCGATGCCCAGTCCGGCGAGGATTGTGCGCACTTCGGATTCGTCTTCGGTCATCTGATCGTTATTGGGGAAACGAAGGATAGCCATAGATGCTCCTGTGGTTATGCCATGTTTTGGACTGATCTTCTACTCTCACAATTGCCCGCCTAGCAGGCGCCGTCCCTCGACCTCGAAGAGAAACTCCAGCGCTTCCAGATGGCGCCGGGCCTCAGCCACCGATTCTCCCCAGGTATAAAGTCCGTGGCGGCTGAGCAGAACCCCATGAGTGTGCGGATATTTCCGTAGCGCGTCCACCATCTGATCGCAGAGCCCGGCATAATTCTGCGAGTTTTCAAGGATGGGTATCTGCTCCAGATGTGCGTGCGTGGAGACATGGGCGAGTCCTTTCAGTAACTCATTACCTTCGATGGGAACGTGGCCCGCAGTCTCATAGTGCGCCGAAAGCAGCGTATTCCAGATGGTATGCACATGAAGGATAGCGCCGGCGGCGGGGCGATTCCGATAGAGAACCAAGTGCAGTCCGGTTTCGGCGGACGGCTTTCCGGCGCCGGCCAGCACATGGCCGCCGAGGTCGATCTCAACCAGGCCGTCGGGTGTGAGCGTTCCCTTGTCCAGACCGCTGGCCGTGATCAGTATACGTTCACCCGCGCGGACACTGAAGTTGCCGCTGGTTGCCGCAGCCCAACCGCGGTTGTAACACCAGCGCGCTGTGGCGCAGAGTGATTCGGCGGCAGATTCAAGAATATCGGTTTCAGCGATCATCGATGTGTCCAGATTGAATGACATTGAAGAAGTTAACAGCTTCGTGAGTCAGGTTCAGATGTTGCGGCTTGCTGACTACTGGCCAGATTTGGGTTCGGCGGCAGTCTTTGGTTCGACTTCTCCGCGATGACAGGTATAACAGGAAACGTGCAGCTTGCCATCGGGAAAATCGGCGTTGATCTTTTGTACAAGGCGGAGCATCTGGCGTGCACGTTCTTTCTTTGGATTCGCATCGCTGGCGAAGTTGCCTTCCACATGGCAATAGCTGCATTGTACGCCGAGTCCTGCCGAAAAGGTGCGCATGACTCTGGCCACATCCGAGCCTGTAGTCAGTTTAAGCACCTTGAGATTGGCCGGGTCGGGAATCTCAGGCTTTTGCGCCTGCTGTCCTTCCTGCGCGGACACAGGGAGAAGCAGGAGCGCAATGAAAGGCAGGATCAACAGTTTCATTTCATTCTCCGTCGACATTCAGTTGCGCACGTTTATCTTGCCTCCGCCAGATACACAGCGGCTCGGAGGCCGAGTGCAACAGCGAATTTATCCAGCGTCTCTTTCTCGGCCTTTGCCGCGGAAGAGGCGCCGGAGGGTCTTGCAGCCACCATCACCACGCACTGGTCCGACCTGCAGTTGTGGGAGTTAGGCGATCCCATTTTCTCTAACAGTGCAACCGTGTCTGGATGAGGCAAGGCAAAGCGGTTTGGGCCATTTGCCATATCCGCAGGCGAATCGCCGGCTTTGGTGCGCACGTCTACCTTAGCTCCTTTACTCACCAGGTAAGTAACCATTTCGTTATTGCCGATAAAGGCAGCTCCGTGCAGCGCGGTATAGCCGCCGGGCGTCACAGCGGTAACGTCGTTGCCGAGTTCAACGCAATATTTCACTGCCTCCATCGGAGGCGCCGGCGCGTTCACGCTCCAGTTGGCGCCCCATCCCAGACCTGAGGCGGCCATCAGCGGCGTAACAGCGCCCTTGGTTGAGAGCTTGGGATCGGCGCCATGCTCAACCAGGAGGTGCATTGCGGAGATGTCGCTGGACTGCGCGGCTCGCCAGAAAGCGGTTGCGCCCGCGGGATTGACCCAACTGGTATCGCTGAAATAAGAACGGAACCACGATTTTTTTCCGAGCGTGGCGTTGACGTTTGCACCGTGCTCGATAAGGGCTTTCATCAGGTCGAGATAGCCCGTGTTCTCCTGCTCGGTGTTGGGCTGAGGAAATGAGGCGTGCGGCGCCCACTGAAGGTCGATGGTTGCATAGAGATCTGTCAGCCCGGAGAGTGAGGCGCGATTGGGCTCTGCGCCGCGACTCAAAAGATACATGGCAAGATCCAGATGGCCGTTGACGATCGCAATAAGCAGAGGAGTAAATTTATCCGCATTGGGCTGATTGATATCGGCCCCAGCATCCAGCAGAGCGCGCACGGCATTTACATGACCCTGGCGAGCAGCGTAGAGCAGTGCAGTCATGCCGCCGACAAAATCGGCGCCGGTGCGGATGCCGGTCTCCGGCGGCTGCGGGCGTGATTTGGCCAATGCAAGTTGAGCGGATTGGAAGCCAAGGGCGCGGCTGAAGAGGTCGAGATCGGATTGGACCGCGGCATTTGCGAGCTTCACTTGAGCCTCTGCTTCGGCTGCCTTGCCGCCGCTTTCTGAAGATTGCTGCGGAGTCCACTCATAAAAGACGTGGCCGATCTCATCGACCCTGACGTGTTCAACTGCGTGAGAAGTTGTCGTGATGCCGGCATCCGCGCCGTGAGCCATCAGCAGCGGAATCACGGCCGCGCGGTCCATCGCGGCGGCAAACATCAATGCGGTCTGTCCATGCGCGCTTTCTCTGGCATTCACGTCTGCGCCGTGATCGAGGAGGACTTTGGCAGCAGCGGGATTGCCTGAGGCCGCGGCCAGCATCAGCGCCGTGGTCCCATTGGAGTTGACCGAGTTGGGATTCGCGCCGGCTTTGAGCAATGCTTCCTCTGCATCAGGATCGCCATTGGTGCAGGCCAGCAGCAGCGGTGTAATCGCTTCGTCTATCGTCGCCGAGTTTACATTTGCATGAGCCGCCAGCAGGAGCTTTAGCATTTCGACGTTGTCCTCAAACGCTGCCCAATGCAGTGCGGTCATGCCATCGCCCTGGGCTGCGTTCACATTAGCTCCTTGCCTCAAAGCGAGACGCACATGCGCCAGATTCCCGTACATGGCAGCGTCTGCCACGGGAGTTTTACCGGGCATACCTGCGAGAAGTGCCAGGAAACCTAGTCCAGTCAGGAGCGCATGGCCGAAGATCAAGATTTTTCCTCCTTATCTCATGCCTGATGGGCAGAGAATCGAACTGACTAAATAGCAAGCTCTCCGGTGCTGTCGCCAAAACTTTCGGCATTGGCTCCCAGCTTGCGGAGCATTGTCAGCAGAACGTTAGCCATAGGAGTTTCGTCGGGGCATCGCAGGTGCAGCCCACCCTTCAATGCGCCATTGGCGTGACCGGCCAGGAAGATCGGCACGCGTTTGTGATTGTGTACATTGCTGTCGCCCATCGGGCTGCCGTAGAGAATCATGGAGTGGTCGAGCAGGTTGCCATCGCCATCCGGCGTGTTCTTCAGTTTGTCGAGAAAGTATGCGGCCAGGCTGACGTGATAGCGATTGAGCCGTGCGAATTCCTCAACCTTATCGGGATGCTCGCCGTGGTGCGAAAGCGGGTGGAATGGTGTTTTGACGCCGCTTTCCGGAAAGACGCGTTCGCTCACGTCCCGGCTCATCTTGAATGTTGCAACCCGCGTGGTCTCGGTCATGAATGCCAGCAGTTGCAGATCGAACATCAGCTTAACGTGCTCTTCATAAGAGTCGGGCACGCCGAGGGGTGCGTCCGGCAACTCGCGCGGACCGCCCGCTGCGTTGTATTTCTCGATGCGCTGAATGCGGGACTCGATCTCGCGCACGTTATCAAGATAGGAGTCAAGACGGCTGCGATCGGCAGGCCCCAACTTGGTACGCAGCCGAGCCGCATCCTGGGAGATCCAATCGAGAATGCTGCGATCTGTTTGCTCATGTGCGCGGCGTTCGGCGGGAGTTGAGCCGTCGCCGAAGAGGGTTTCAAATGCCGTGCGAGGATCAAGCGTCATGGGCAGGGGCGTGGTTGGCGAGGCCCAGCTGATTGTGTCCGCATAGACGCAGGCGTAGCCAAAGTCGCACGCGCCCGAAGCTTCCACGCTTTCGATGCACAACTGTACCGAGGGCAGCGGCGTTTCTTTGCCCACTTGCTGGGCATAGAGCTGATCGAGCGATGTTCCTGAAAGGTAGTCGGAGCTTTCAGTCATTTTGGGATGAGCAGCGGTAAGGTAAACCGCGCTTGAGCGGTAATGGTCGGCGCCCTCTTCTGCAGGCGAATAGGCTGTGGCCGGATGAAGATCCGTGTTGCTGATGATGGTGATGGAATCACGAAGCGGCGCGAGGGGTTCGAGGCAATGGCTGAACTGAAAATCCCGTCCCTCTAATTCAGGAGACCAGTAATGTTTGTTCGTGCCTTGCCCCGTGCTTCCCGCTGCCCCATGAACCATCTCGATGCAGCAGAGCCGGGTGGCGGAAGCGGGCGCGGCATAGCCCCGGGCTTGCGCCGGAATCATTGCGTCGAGTAGAGGAAGAGCCAGCGCCGAACCGGCTCCTCGAATCACCTCTCGCCGGGAAAGATGCTTTCTTGTGAGCAACTGCATGGGGGATTCTCCTTCAGGGCTGCGCTCCGGCGGCGGCAACGGTGATTGGCTTAGGTTCCGGCGTCTCGACCGTCCGCATCTGAAATGGCGTACTGGTGACGATGCCAAGAATGAAAGAGGAAAACTGATAATCCTTAGCGGCGGCTTCACGGTCAATCCCGCGGACGGCAGGCATATCGCGATAACTCAGGACGCGCCCTAGTCCGTAGGCAAGCAGGTTCTGCGTAAAGTTCCCAACAAATTCATCGGTGTGAGCGAGCAACGCATGACGCAGGCTCACCGGGCCGTTCAACTGTGTTCCGTCGAACATCTGTCCGGCAGGATCGATTGGAAAACCATTGTCTTTGTTGCGCCAATTGCCGACGCCGTCAAAGTTTTCGAGGGCAAACCCGATGGGATCCATCAACTTGTGGCAGCCAGCGCAGTTGGGATTCTTTCTGTGCTCCTGCAGACGCTCCCGAACAGAGAGGGCGTTGACCACATGGCCGGTGCGAGCCTCGGAGTTCTCTGGCAATGCGGGTACATCGGGCGGAGGCGGCGGAGGCGGCGTGCCAAGCAAGACCTCCATCACATACTTTCCGCGCTTGACGGGCGAAGTCCGGCTGGCTGTCGAGGTAAGCATCAGAATGCTGCCCTGGCCGAGCAGGCCTTTGCGATTCTCATCCGTAATCTCTACGCGACGGAAGCGGTTCCCTGTGACATTCGGTATTCCGTAGTGGCGTGCGAGACGTTCGTTCACAAACGTGTAGTTTGCCGATATGAGATCGAGTACGCTGTGGTCTTCACGCACAATACTGCTGAAGAGCAGTTCCGTTTCCCGCTGCATGGATTGGGCGAGCGTCTTATCAAAATTTGGATAGAAGTAGGGGTCGGGATTCGCGCTTCGCAGATTTCTAAGGTGCAGCCACTCGTCGGCGAAGTTAGCAGCCAGGGCGTCGGCACGCGGATCCTTCAACATGCGATGCACCTCGCGCGTGAGCACCGCTGAGTTGTGGAGACTGCCTTGGTTAGCGAGGGTGATGAGCCGGTCGTCGGGTCCGCTGCTCCAGAGAAAGTACGAAAGACGGGAGGCCAGTTCGAGATCGGTGATGCGAAAGCTCTCTCCCGGAGCCGCATTAGGCGGAGTGCGTTCAAATCGAAAAACGAATTCGGGACTGGCCAGAATCGCCTGGATGGCAGTGCTTATTCCGGTATCGAAAGTGCCTGTCTTGCGCCCGGAACGGTAGAAGTTAAGCAGTTGCTGAAGATCGGTTTCGGTAACCGGCCTGCGAAAAGCGCCGCGCGCTAGAGTGGCGATGATTTTTCTTGCGCAGGGATCTTCTTCCTCAGGCGCTAGGGGGCGGCACATAAAAATCTTGCGCCGGCTGGGCGTGTCTGAGACTCCGCTTGGGGTGAACGGTCCAGTGATTAAAATCTGGCGCAGGTGCGGCAGCGCGGTGGTTCCAGGGAAGGCGCCGAACGTCAGGTCGACAAGCGTCTGCTCTACGGGCTGAACCTCGTCTTCCACCGGCCCATCGAACTTCTGAGGAAAGGAGGCTGAGATCAACTGCGGTCCAGCCGGAATGTGGATGCGCGCAGTGGCGATGCCATCCGGCGACAGGTCGGGATTAACATCGAGGAGCGCGACGCGCCGCTTGTTTAACGCTACTTCAATCTGCTGGCCTTTGCCTTGATTCATGCCGAAGAGCGGGCCAACGGGATGATGGTAGAGACGAAGTTTGAATGTATATTCGCCATCTGCCGGAAAATTATGCACCACGGCAATTCCGCCGCGCGTGCCCATTGGCGTGCCGTCGACATGATGCATTTGCGACTCGACTTTCTGAACGGAATAGGTCGAGGTGAGGACGGGCGCCGACGTGTCGCCAACTGCCATGCGGCTTATCCTGGCCGCGGCGCGAAGATAAGCCTCCATCAGCGACGGAGTAACCGTCAGCACATCCGCCATATTGTCGAAGCCGTGGCTCATGTCATCGGGGGGAAGCAGCGGCGTCACATCGACCTGAATATCCAACAGGTCGCGGATGGAGTTTGCATATTCAGTGCGATTGAGGCGGTGCAGAGCAGGCTGGCCGGCGTAGGGCCGTCCGCTTGCGGCCTGGTCGATTGCTGCTTCAAGGCGAGCAGCAAATGCTTTGCGCGTGCTGAAATCCGGGCCAGGCCTTCCCGGCGGAGGCATGAGACCGACTCGCAGCTTGCGAATCATTTTCTCCGTCAGCTCAGCAGTGTGGTCCGGGTGCTCGAGATCAAGCTGGGAGAGCGACATTCCGCCCCTGTGCACGTCGTCGTTGTGGCAGTCAGCGCAATATTCGTTCAGCAATTCGCGCTGTGCATCGGGTTCTGTTACGCGGTCTTGCTTGTGCGCAATTTGTGCATGGAGAATCGCCGCTGCGAAGATCGCCGGAATCATCGAAATCGCCAGAATGCCGAAAACGATTCTCTGTTTCATTTTTGTCCTCAGAAAGGCGCAACCCCGCATCGGCAAACTGACCTGGACAACTGGCATGGACAACGGCGCTCGCGCTAAGCAGCGTTTTACTAACCGTCGCAACAATCGGCAACCGCAAATGAGCACAGCTTAAACCTGTCCGAAAGGTATAAATCAATTCTTGCGAAGCAGGGATCAGCTCTGCGCGAATGCTGGCAGATGCTGGGCAATCTGCGTGCGGACTATAGATGTTTGAGCCAAAATGCCAGCGGTCAATTCTCTGCGGCAATGCACATTTTGCTTCGACATAACGTTGGAAACATGGAATTTTACAGTGCTTTCCGAGATGCCGAGGAACGAGGCAATCTCCCGATTGGAATACCGCTTGCGCAGCAGGTCGAGGATCTGGCGTTCTCGCTTGGTCAGCACTTCGACACCGCTAGCGATGCCGGAAGCGGTTAATTTCAGATAAAGGCGCATGACCTCCGGCGCGGTCCAGATGTGGCCTCTTGCCACTGCGTCGATCGCTGGGCCAAGCGCATGAGGAACCTCGTCGTGGCTGACGAAGCCGCTGAATCCGGAAAGTAAGAGTTGCGCAACATCTGCGGCTGACTGAGCGCGATCAAGCGCAATAAAGGAGCAACAGTCGCGGAGTTCGCGAAAGGCATCAAGGTAGGTGCTGACGGGCAGATGGAGGCCGCAAAGATCGATAAGAATGACCTTGGGAAGGTTGTCAGAAGATGTAGCTTGCAGCGCCCCGTTGATCAGCATCACAGGAGCCGGGTCGATGTTCAGCTTGATAATTGTGTCGCGCAGATACTGGGCAGCAAGTGAATGGGAAGCGATCAATCCCACGCATACTCGTCCGTTGAACGGCTGGGTCATTTCACATACTCCTCAAGGGGAAATTTAATCTTGCAGTAAAGTTCTTGGAGCCAGCTTTGGTCAGGGAGCCTTCGGCTTTGCCTCGGCGAAATCCTCTCATGATCCTCCTACGGTGACCAGAGTATGCACGCTGCTGGCCATACATCGCCTCGCAAATAAATCAATGACATGGCAGACGGGCAATGTCCACATACACAAAAAAGTGTCCAATTCCGGACATGGTTGCGGTGACTTCGGAGGTCGTTTCGACCGGAATATGCGTCACTCTCTCCTGAATGGGGGGGGAATTTGCACTTCGGTAACTTCCGGAGAAATTCGAGGACAGAGCCGGAGATAGGCCCTCAAACTCTGTCAAGTCAATATTCACTAAATAATTACGGCTAAGTAGAGCGCCTGGCGGCCGCCGCGGCGATAGCGCTTTCAATCAGAGAGTAACTAGTGTAAAGTATCTTAGTAATTGAGCCGAGATGCCCGGCTTTTGCAGTTGCATGATACGGAACCCTGCTTTTTCGCACATTCGTACATGTGCGCTCATTAGGTGTCTAGAAAACCCGATCAGGAGCAGCGGCTATGCCTTCCCCCGAAAAGCCCTACCGCATCCTTGTGGGCGATGATCGGCCAGCAGTCCTCGATGCTTTGAAAATGCTGTTTCGCACAGAGGGCTTTGAAGTAGAGACCGTCCGTTCACCGCAGGTGGTTATCGAGTCCTTGAAGATCCGCGAGTTTGACGCGGTGATTCTTGATCTTAACTATGGCCGCGATACAACTTCGGGCGAAGAAGGCCTGGGGTTGATCGACAGAGTCAGGGAGATCGACTGGCAACTGCCCATTCTTGTGATGACCGCCTGGGCGACGGTCGAGCTGGCGGTAGAAGCGATTCGCCGCGGCGCGCATGATTTTGTAAGAAAGCCGTGGGATGACGAGCACCTGCTGGCATCGGTGAACATGTATGCCGAACGGTACCGCGGATTGCGCCGGGGCATGAGGATCAAGGCGGAGAGCCTTCTGTTGCAAAGCCAAGGGAAGGCGATTGTGGCGGCCGCGGCTGCTTCCATGCGTCCCGTGATGGATGATATAGCGCAAGTTGGCCCCTCGGATGCGAACGTTTTAATCACCGGCGAGCATGGGACGGGCAAGGAGGTCGTGGCCCAGATGCTACATGCCGCTTCCTTATTGGCAGACAAGCCGCTGGTAACTGTAAATACCGGCGGGCTGCCGGAAGGCACATTTGAGAGCGAGCTATTTGGGCATGTAAAAGGCGCATTCACTGACGCATCGAGCGATCGCATCGGGCGTTTTGAGATGGCCGATGGCGGAACGTTGTTCCTTGATGAAATTGCCAATGTGCCGCTGCGCCAGCAAGCCAAACTACTGCGTGTTTTAGAGACGGGTAGACTGGAGCCGGTTGGTTCTTCACGAACCCGGCAGGTGAAGGTTCGGGTGCTGTCGGCCACAAACGCCGATTTAGCGGATCAGTGTGTTGCCGGGCATTTCCGGGAAGATCTATTGTTCCGGCTGAACACGGTGGAGATTCGGGTACCGCCGCTGCGCGAACGACGCGAGGACATTCCGCTTCTCTCCTTCCATTTTCTTTCCAAGTACGCCAAGCGCTACGGCAAGAGTATCGATGGCTTTTCACCGGCGGCCACGGAGAAGCTGCTCGAATATTCCTGGCCGGGCAACGTGCGCGAGCTCCAACACAGCCTGGAACGAGCGGTCATCATGTGCCGGGAAGACAAAATTCAGGTTGCTCATCTGGGCCTTCAGCCTCCGGGCCGCTCCCGGCCTATCGATTTGGCCGCCATGAGCCTTGAGGAAGTGGAAGCGTTGCTGGTTGGCAAAGCTCTAGCCCGGTATGGCGGAAATGTGAGCCAGGCAGCGGATGCGCTGGGCCTTAGCCGGGGAACATTTTATCGGCGCATGGAAAAGCATGGGTTCCATGCTCCTTCGCTCGTACGGAGCGAGAAATGATGCCGCGTTTTCAACTGCGGATACGGTTCGAGCCGCGTCTGTTTTTCTCCGCGCTGGCTGTGGGACTTCCCGGCGTAATCTTGAGTATTTTTCTCCTGTGGGCAAACCCTTATTCGATTGCGAAGAGGGTCGAAGCCAGCGTTGGGGTCTTGGCGCTTTGGATCGTGCTATCCATGCTGCTGCACAAAGGCGTGGTCCGCGCGATGCAGATGTTATCCGGTGTTGTTGCGTCACCGGGTGCGGAGGGTCTTTCCTTTCAGTCCATGGTTGTGGCGGAAGGAGATATCTTCGGAGATCTTTCCCTGGAAATCAATAATCTGATGCGGCTGATGGAAAGCGAGCGTTCCAAGGCGGTAGAGATCGGGAACCTGCTTCGCAATGTGGCCTCTGAGATCGAGGCCGTGATTCTCGACTTTGACTCACAGCGGAAAGTTCGCTGGTTGAATCGTGCCGGTCTTTCATTTCTCGGCAAGGAAGAAAAAGGAATCCTGGGAAATACGGCAACTGAATTGGGAATCGATAATCTATTGGACGGCGATCCTTCGGAAACCATTTCACATTTTTGCGGGGGAATTGAAAAACGCTGGATCGTGCGGCGCACTGAATTTCAAGAGAACGGAGCTCACCATCGCCTGGTTGTGCTCTCCGATGCATCCGATGCGCTACGCGCAGAGGAACGGCTGGCCTGGCAGCGGCTGGTGCGGGTGCTGAGCCACGAAGTCAATAATTCGCTCGCGCCGGTCAAGTCAATTGTTCGTACGCTGACGAGGATCGCCGACTCCCAACTGCCGGAAGGCGTGCGTGAGAATTTCAGGCATGGCCTGGATGTGATTGGATCAAGGGCAGAAGCGTTAAACCGCTTTCTTCAGGGCTACACCTACCTCATGAGGCTGCCGCCGCCCAGGCGGCGACTTGTTGCGGTGAAGCAGCTGGTGGAGCGCGTGGCCGAGTTGGAAATGAGGCTGAAGGTGGAGGTCGATTGCGGCCTGGATGCAACGATTCGCGTCGATCCCGATCAGCTTGAACAAGCGTTGATCAACCTGATCCGCAATGCCGCCGATGCGGTTTTGTCACTCCCGCAAAGTGAAGCTCTCTCAAACCTGGTGACGATCACCTGGTCGGCCACAGGCGACCAATTGGATTTGCGAATCCGCGATTTTGGCATAGGATTACTCGATACGTCCAACCTGTTCGTACCGTTCTACACCACGAAAGAAACCGGAACCGGGATCGGGCTGCTGCTGAGCCGTCAAATCATCGAGGCCCACGGGGGCAAGCTCATGATCCACGGCCGCAAAGCGCCGAGAGGCTGCGATGTGGAGATCAGGATTCCTGCTTGTATTGTGGACAACGGGCCTGCGCCCGGGTCTGAATCGCCCGCTGCCGTAGCCTTATCCTTGTGAGTCAGTCCCGTACGTTTCGATCAGGTGCTGACCATCCCGTTGGACTGTTCCTGTGTTCGCATTCATAGAAAATAATGGAAATCGTCGCACTCGATGCATAATCTCCAGCTCCGTCAAATCTGAAGCGAGTCCATTAACAAAGGGAAAAATGAATGACTACTCTTACTCAGGAAGCATCTTCAGCCGAGGTGCGGGAAACGGGGATAGAGCCGGGACGATACATACTCACGCGCAGCTTCGTCCTTCGCCTGACAGGTTTCCCTATAGAGCTGATGGAGTCATTCGCCGCGCCGGAGCTTGCCCTGGCAACAGATCAATGCTGGGCGGCACATCAGGATGCTGTGGCCAAGTGCGAGGCGCTGCTTTCTTCTTCGCACGATATGAGCCGCGGCACACGGCGCAAACTCAAGCGATTTCTTGAGATGGATGGCGATCCAGAGGCTCTGACATTCGACGCCGAAGATCTTTTCGGAGAAATGCACGCAGAGCCGCTCCACCAGGAAGTTGAGCAATTGCAGCGCGCCTTTACGACGGAAGCTGAACTTTTGCGTCGCGCCCTGGAGTTGTATAAACAGGAACTCGAGCGGACACGCGCGGCCCTCTACCAGTTTGCTGTTAGCCGCCGCTTTCAGGAGGTGTTGCAGCTTTCTTCTCCTGGGCTGGCACGTTTTACTCCCAGCGATCCGCATCCGCCGCCGGTGAGGAACAGCCATGTTCGCCAGCGCGAACTCAGTTGGATTTCCTATTTGCAGCGCCTGACGACGAAGAATGAAACCATCAGCTTTTTTGGCCCTTGTGCCTGGGGCGAGTTTGATGCACAGGAACCTGCGGCAGCTTCGATCCGGTTATCTGAGCAAACCATAAGCGAACGCACCGTGTATGTGGAGCGCTGGGTTTGCGAGTCCCTTGCCCGGCTGATGTCGGCAGACCCGGAGGTCATGCCTTTGCTGAAACTCCGGCTGGCCGAGGATTTGGTCATTCAAGAGCAGGATGCAACCTTGCTGGCCAGCAAAAAAACGATCGCAATTTCTCCGGAGCAAAAGGAATATCTGGAGCGCTGCGCGACTTCCGTACAGCGGAGTCACGGGCAGCCTCTCGCGGAGGAACTAGTCGCACAGGGGCTTCTGTTAAGGGATGTGCGCGTGCCTGCGACTGCTCTTCCTTACGGGGTGCTGCAGAAGGAGGTGGAGAGTTGGCCGCTTCACCCGGCGCGGATTCGGTGGCAGAAGGACCTGAACGAGATTGAGAAGTGCCGCGAGGCGATCGAGAGAGCAGCGGATTTTGAAAGCCGGGGCAAGGGCATCGAGGCCATCACAGAGGCCTTGACGAACCTGGGATCGAATAGCAACAGGGAATCCCAGAGCCTTTATGCTTCGCGTCTGCCCATCAACGAAGATTGCCGTCTCGGAGTTGAGCGGATGGTTCTGGGAAAGCCGGCGATGGAGCAGTTGGCCGACGATGCTGCGCCCTGGTACGACCTTTGGCGCGATATGGCCGGACTCTATGCGACCCGGATGCATCAGTGGATACAGGAGAGTTGGCGGTCCATGGGAGCCAAGCCCGTGCCATTGCCAGTCTTTTGGCCTGTATTTATGAAGGCATGGAGCAGACTGCCCTCGCTTGAGAGTGAAATCCAGCAGGCCTGGGATCGGCAATTGGGAAGCCGCTGCGTCGAACCCGTCGTTTCATTGACGGCGGAAGACTTGGGATTTCTGCGCAACAATTTCTCGCTGCGGCGCATGAAGGCTTTTGATAATCTCGCACCCGATCTGCAAATTGTTGCCCCCGACGTTCAAGCACTATCAGAAGGCCGCTGGTCTCTTCTGCTGGCCGAGATACATCCCGACTTTACTCCGTGGCAGCACTGCTTCTTCGTCTGGTGTCCCGATCCGCAGGCATTTGCCGGCGACTATGCGCATCAGGGAGGGCAGGGAACCGCAGCAGTAGTTGGCGGCTATCCGCCCTACTTTACCAGCGCCCACACGGCGCTCGGAATTTATCCGTTTGCCCACCAGTGGAAATTTGTGGGAGCTGCCGGTCCGGAAGGCGTAGAAACCCTGCGCACAGCCGAAACCATGGTCGAGGTCACAGAGGACGATGTTCTGCTTCGGCATACCAGCGGCCGCGCGCTTGGTTCTATTTTGCATACATGGACGATAGCCTTGAATACTCATCGGCTGGAGTTGCGCGGGAGTTCGAATCACAGTCCCAGGTTGCAGGTGGGACGCGTCATTGTTCAGCGAGAGGCTTGGAATGTGGAGCCCGGCGCTCTGCTGCGCGAAAGCGTGCAGGCAGGCGGATATAAGGGACATGCGGCCTTGCGCGAGTTTCGGCGGAAGAACGGATTGCCGGAGACGGTCTTTATCAGGGGATGCCTTACCGAGCGCCTGACATTGGACAAGGACATCAAGCCGGTTTTTGCGGACTTCCGCAGTCCTTTGCTGATGGAGATGGTCGGCAAGATGATCAGCCGCTTCGAGAAGCTATCCATTACGGAGATGCTGCCCGGGATTCAAGATTGCTGGCTTGAGGGAAGCGAGGGACATTACTCGAGTGAGTTCCGAACTGTCGTCCTCGCTGCCGGCGACTCCAGACAAGAGCGGGCGTAAAGAATAGCCTCCAAACCACGAAACTCCACAAGTGGAATCCTATGAACCTGATTCAGGAGATACAAACGCTTGCCGGGCTTCCGCGCATCCTCTCCAGGGATCGTGGATCGAGCGTTGCATTGATTATCGAGAACCGGAAAATCAATTATCAGGAACTCGATGAACTTTCCAATCGCGTTGCCAATGCGCTGATTGAGGCGGGCGTGGTTTCCGGAGACCGGATCGCACTGCTGGCAAGAGACTCCGTCGCGTCGGTTACGATGCTGTTCGGCGTTGCCAAAGCCAAGGCAATTCTCGTAAACATCAACTGGCGCCTGGCGGCGGACGAGATCGCCAACACCCTGCGTGACGCCACTCCGCGGTTGCTGTTTGTCGACGAAGAGTTTATGCGTCTGATACCGGAGATTAACGCGCGCATGGATCCGGCGCCGCAGTACATTTCTTTGTCTGACTGGGGTAAAGACGCAGCCGGCACGGCTCCAAACCTCAGCTATGACGCCGACGACGTTGTGGTCCAGATCTACACCAGCGGAACCACCGGTCATCCCAAGGGAGTGCGGTTGAAGAACCGGAGCTTTTTTGCGCTCGCCCATGAAATGGATGCAGTGGGAGATCGCTGGATTGGATGGACCGAAAGCACGATGAGTTTGCTGTTTGTGCCGACCTTCCACATCGGCGGCCTTTGGTGGCTGGTGCGGGGGCTGGCGCTCGGCAGCGCCACGCTTCTGCTGCGCAGCTTCGATCCAAGAGCGATCCTTCGAGTGATCCCTCAATACCGCGTTACCAAGACCTGCATGGTTCCGTCGATGGTTCAAGTATTGCTCTCCGAACCCGGATGCAGCACCACGGACTTCTCTTCGCTGGAGACGATCGTTTACGGAGGATCGCCTATCTCGCCTGCTCTGTTGGAGCGTGCGATCAAAGTTTTTCAGTGCGACTTTTTCCAAATCTACGGAATGACCGAGACCGGCAACATGGCTGTTTGCCTGCGGCCTGAAGATCATAATCTTTCAAACCCCAAACGATTGCGCGCCGCGGGAAGACCGCTGCCGGGAGTGAAGGCAAGAATTCTCGATTCCAGTGGAGATGTTCTGGGGCCGGGAGCAATGGGCGAGATCGCGCTAGAATCGCCTGCGCGAATGGAAGGCTACTGGAACCGGCCCGAGGCCACACAGGCCACTCTGGTCGATGGCTGGGTGATGACTGGAGATGCGGGTTATCAGGACGAAGAAGGTTTTGTTTTCGTCTGCGACAGGATCAAGGAGATGATCATCTGCGCGGGAGAAAACATCTACCCGGCAGAGATCGAAAATGTTCTGCGCGCCCATCCCGGAGTCGCAGATGCCGCCGTGATTGGCATCCCCGACGATCTCTGGGGCGAGGCCGTGAAGGCCGTGATCGTGCCTGAACGAGAGCATGTCCTTGCCGCGGCCGACATCATACGTTTCGCCAGAAATCACCTGGCGGAATTCAAGATTCCGAAACTGGTGGACTTTGTTGAGCAACTGCCGCGCAATGCTACCGGCAAAATTCTAAAGTCGAGAATGCGGGAGCCATACTGGCAGGGCCGTGATCGCGGTGTGAATTGAAGCGGCTGCTACTTTTCGGCTAGTTATGTCCCGTCCTCTTCTGCTGTTCACTGCCGGAGAGAGCTGCGCAAGAATGCAACCAGAGGCCGATAGGGCGCTGCACGCATCGGCTTCGAATCTGAATTTGGGGCAATAGAGGGCAAAGCCTGCCCGCATGACGGAGAACAAACATGTTTATGAACCCCGCTGACTATCCGTTTTTGGCCGAGCTTGAGAAAGAGTATTTGCCGATCCGAAAGGAAATGGATAGCCTGTCGCCACGAAGCTTTACAGAGTGGCCGCAGAAATTTCTTTATGAAAGTGGATGGAACGTGTTTGGCCTCTATGCCTATGGGAAAAAGTTGAGCCAGAATTGCTCTTTGTGTCCACACACAACGCAAGCAGTTGAGAAAATCCCGGGGCTGTTTATCGCTGGATTTTCGTGGCTGGACGCGGGCACTCATATTAAGCCCCATGTTGGCTATACCGCGGTCGTGCTTCGCTGCCATCTGGGCCTTGTTGTTCCCGAGGGGTGCGTGATACGCGTCGGCAATGAGTCGCAAAGCTGGCAAGAAGGAAAGACATTAGTCTTCGACGATACCACCGAGCATGAAGTCTGGAACCGCTCTTCCGGCACTCGTGTAGTTCTGCTTCTCGATTTCAGGCGCCCTGGGCAAGAACAAGATGTGGAGTTGCAGCCGCCGGACTGGGTGACACAAAGAATGTCCGCATAGAAAACAAGAGCCGGCTTTCAAGGAAGGCGATGAGGCAGTGACGATTACGACAAAATTGGAAACGCTCCCGTTGCGAACTCTGGCCTGGCGTCTGAGCCGCTTTCGGCTTCAGGCATGGACGCGCAGAGTAACAAGCGCTCTTGGTCTGCGCCCTCGCGCTCAGATGCGTCTGGCGGAACTGACAATTCCAGATTCGGAGATTGCCCGGCGAGTGACCCAGCATGTGATAGAGGTTGCGCCTGACTTTCTGGTCAATCATTCCCTTCGTTCTTACTTGTTCGGCGCTGCGCTGGGTCTGCGGGACGGTCTCAACTTCGACCCTGAGGTGTTGTATCTTGGCGCGGTTATGCACGACCTTGGCTTGACTGCTTATTGCGGCGGCAGCCAGCAGGCATTTGAACTGGCGGGAGCGCAACAGGCACGCGCGTTCCTGCTGGAGCGGGACTACGATGCCGCCAAGGCTGACCTGGTTCATGAGGCAATTGCTCTGCATACCTCGATTGGTTTGGCGGCGCGAAAGGAACCTGAGATTGTTCTGGTGCAGCAGGGGTCTTCTTTAGACATGGTCGGGCTGCGGATGGAAGATCTGGCTTCGCCCACGGTTGATGAAATTGTTGCGGCTTATCCTCGGCTTGATGTGAAGCGGCAGATGATCCTGCTGGCGCAGCAAGCGGTTGTTGGCAAGCAAGATTGCCCGCTGGCCAGCTTGATGAAGCTCGGATTTTCGCGCTTTGTTCTGTCCGCTCCATTTGCGGAATGAGGCATGGAGACAGCCGATTTCAATACCGGCAGAGAACGTTGCTCTGATAGAGCGCCAAGACGCAATTGCGAAAACGAAAGATGACAGACATGACATTTTTGCAAAAGGAACGAGAGACAATGGAGCAGTTTTTGCCGGGGCTCGATGCGCAGCTTCAGGCACTGCCGCTCGCAGTGATGGAAGCGCCTGGTAATCCTGGATTGCGGCTGTTCCGCGAATGCGGGGGGCCGGGCCTGCTGGTGCCGAAGGAATATGGAGGCGGAGGCGCCAATGCACTCGAAGTCACACGGATCCATCGCGCTCTCGGAAGCCGTTCGGCTTCCCTGGCGATTGCCACCAACATGCACACCTGCACAGTTCTCGCCATTCCGCAGTGCGCCGCGACAGCCGAGCTGATGCAGGCCATTGCCCACCATAAACTTTATCTGGCTTCGGGATTTGCGGACGGTCGCACAGGCAACAGTGTTCTGTCTCCCAATTTGACAGCTGAGTCGACCGAGGGAGGCTGGCTGCTGAGCGGAAGCAAGAAGCCATGCAGCTTGAGCCAGTCCATGGACTTTATGACCGCCAGTGTGATGCTGCCGTCGCCGAGCGGCGAAGGCGAGGAATTGGCTCTGGCCACGATCCCCGCCAAGACCCCCGGCATTACGGTGAAGCCCTTCCGCGGCACTTCGGTACTGGCCGGATCAGAGACCAACGAAGTCATCCTGACTCGTGTAGAGGTGCCGCATGAGTACATCTCTTATTTCGGCAAGTCCGACGAACTGAATGGCGTAATTTCCCAAGCGTTCCTCTGGTTCGAACTGTTTGTTTCGGCGTGCTATTTAGGCACAGCCAGTGCATTGGTAGAGCGGGTGCTGGCGGCAAGAAAAGGCAGCGCGGTAGAACGGCTCTCTCTCGCAATTGAGGTGGAGGGATCAATGGCTGCCCTTGAGGGAGTCGCCTCCATGCTCGTACAAGGCAGCAGAGATTCCAGTGCGGTTGCAAAGTCGTTGCTTGCGCGCTATTCCGTGCAACGCTCCATTGAGAGAGTTAGCGCGCATGCCGCTGAGTTGCTCGGCGGCATGGCATTCATGGGGTCTGATGATGTACCGAACCTCTTCGCTGCTTGCCGGGCGTTGGCGTTCCATCCACCTTCGCGCTTGAACGTTGCCCCAGCGATCGACGATTACCTGATGGGCCAGAGTCTGGTGATGCCTTAACAGCAGATGTTCATTGCATAAGCCATGAAACCCAATTGTGGAGCATGCTGTATGTCTACTGATACGCAGGAAAAATGGATTCTTTACAGCACCAGCGACGAGGACTCGAACTCCGAGCTGCTGGCCTTGCGGATTGCCCACGGCGACACGATCGTGAGCGTTACAGGAAGCGGCTGCCGCACGCTCAGCTTGCTGTCGCAAAATCCGCGCACCATCATTTCCGTGGATTATTCTCCTGGGCAGAACTATCTTCTCCAACTTAAGCTGGCGGCCATTCGGGCGCTCTCCTATGACCGGCTGCTGGAGTTTTTTGGGGTAGACCCCTGCCAGAACCGGTGGGAGATTTTCGAGTCGCTCCGAAAACAAATTCCTCCTGAAGCGGCGGACTATTTTGGCCGCCATCGGCAGGCGATTGAGCAGGGAATATTGTTTGCCGGGAGACACGAGCAGTTCTATGTCAAGTCCGTTGCGCCTGCGATGCACCTTCTGTTTGGCCGGGCGCTCAAGCGCATCTATCGCTGCACCAGCATTGAAGAACAGAGAGCGATTTATAAGACGAGGATTGACGGCAAGATCTGGCGCTGGCTGATTCGCAAAGGCTTTTCCGAGCGGAGTCTGCGCAAGGTCTTCAACGATCAGAACTACCGCTGCGAGATCGATGTACCCTCTGCCAGCGACTATATGCTGGAGCGCCTGGAGCACACCTTCTCTCATCATCTCGCCAAGGAGAACCACTGGATCAGCTTCATGCTGAACGGAAAATACCCAAGCAGAAGCTGTTTGCCGCACTTTCTGCTGAAAGAGAGCTACGACGCAATCCGGCGCTCGACCACGGAGTTGAAAGTTGTGACCGGCGCGCTGGACAGCTATCTTGAAGGCCTTCCCTCTGGATCGGTTGACAAGTTTGCGCTCTCCGACATAACAAGCTGCATCGGCAGAGATGAGTTTAAGGTCTTGCTGTCGGAGGTCGCCCGGACCGGCAAGCCCGGCGCACGCGTATGCTATCGCAACTTTCTCGCCAAGTATCCAGTGTCGGCAAATACAGCCATGCAGCGCGACGACTTGCTCTGCGCGGCTTTGGACTGGTCGGACCTGGCCTTCGCCTATTCGTTTGAGGTCGCCTCCATTGTGGGCAATCGCACACCTGTCAGAGAAGCCGTGGGTGCGGCGCAAGGTGTGTTCTCTTAATAGTCTCCAGGTTATTCGGCTTCAGCTAAATCGTCCTTGGGCGTGCAGTGATCAGGTAAGGGGGTTGGAATGTCAGCGCTCCAGAATTTGTCGCCGCTTCACGGCATAAAAAGCACGGTGTTTCTGTTTGGGGCCAATCCGTGGACTCATTACCTGGCGCTTAAGCAATGCGCGGACGCTGGGATGAGAGTGGTTGTCGTGAAGACTGTCTCCGATCAATCCGAAGAGGCCCTTGCGGCAATTCACAGAAGTGACAGGCTGCATAGCGTAAAGAATCTACCTCATGATTCGGAGATACTTCCTGATGCGGTGGATGCCATTTCCCCCGGCCTGGTCACTCGGCTGCGCGAAGAGTATGGAGACGATTGGTACGCCTTACCCTTAAATGACTATGTGACTGAGTATGCCGCTGCGTTCTCTTCTCTGTTTTCCGCTCCCTGTTATCCGCCAGGCTCCGCGATGATCGTCAAGCGCAAGCATGAACTGCGAAGGCTTTGGAATGAGCACGCCAGTCAGTTTGCTGACACATTACAGGCCGTTGAATATTGCTATCTGGAGCGGCATAAGGACGATGATGGATTTGACTATTCTCCGAGTCCCGGCTTTGAAGCGCTGCCTGAGGAGACAGCGTTTGTCGTGAAGCCGGACGAACTAAGCTCATCCATTGAAATTCATAGCGCAGCATCGAAGGCAGAGGCAATGAAGCTTGCGCAGCAGGTCTGCGAGTGCCTGCTCTCGATCTGGTCCAAGGCGGGCAAGAAGATTGGAACTGAAGTGCTGCCGCGCGTTGTGATTGAAGCGGCGATCCAGAGATCGGCGGAATTACATCCCGGCGCGGAGTTCAGCGTTGAGTTCGTTTCCCACCAGGGCCAGCACTATGCCGGCGGGATCACCCAAAAATGGACGGGTCCGGGATTTATTGAATCTGGGCATGTGTTTCCCGCCGAGTCGTTTCCGGAGCACTTGCGGCAAGCGCTGGAACAGTCTATCTCTGCGCTGCTGGAACAGCTGAACGTACGATATGGCGTCAGTCACTGGGAGTTCATCGTGACGCCAGAGGAACGGATCGCGCTGGTTGAGGGGCATCTTCGGCCAGCGGGCGGCCGCATCCTGGAATTAGTAGAGCACAGCACCGGCGCCGGCCCAGTGGCGGCTCTTTACCAGGGGCTGATCCGGGATAAAGCGGAATTCTCTTTTGTACCACGGCAGACCTGCGGGTTGTTCTGGATGGTGCCGCAGGAGCCGCTCGTCGAGGTCGATGAGATCAAGATCGACAGCGAAGTCAGAGAGAGACTGTGCCTTGATTTATTCGTGAACCAAGAAGGGATCAAAGCGACGCCCAACTGGTCTCGTGCGAAAGACTGGACGAAGCGCTTTGCCCATGTGATGGCCGCCGGCGAGAACCTCGATTCCATCCTGTCTCGATGCCGGGAAGTTGCTCGGAGTGTGGTTCTATACGGAAAAACAAACGCGGGGCGGGCGAGTACTCCGCTGGTGCTGGCTATCGACAACTAATCACAAATTTGTTTCGGAAGCGCGTCGTGCCAGTTGGCCTAAGCGCCTTCGTCATCCCCCACTCCTCAACCTGAAAAGCAAAGGAGATCGTATGAACATTCATCCACCCATTAACAGCTCCATCGGAGCCGAAGTCTCTGACGTTGATACCAAAACGATAACTGCCGAACAGGTGCAGGAGATTAAGGAACAGGCATACAAGCACAAGCTCGTGGTGTTCCGAAACCAGGACCTGTCGAAGGTGGAATATATCGAGTTTGCCCGTAAATTTGGCACGCCGCAGATCTATCTGCAAAAGAATTACCATCACCCGGATCATCCGGAAATCTTTGTCTCGTCAAACGTTCTGGAGAATGGCAAGAAGATAGGCGTCGCCGGCACGGGACAGTACTGGCACACCGACTACCAATTCCATACGCAACCTCTGCCCATGACCATGGTCTATCCGCAGGTGCTGCCCAAGGGCAAGCGCGAGACTTACTACATCGACATGGAGCATGTTTACGATGCTCTGCCGGCGGAGCTGCGCTCTTACGTCGACGGAAGGCTCGCCGTGCATGATGCCAAGTGGCGCTATAAGATCACGCCCGAGGACATCGACCGGGCAGTCATCGACATCTTGGCGGAAGTTGAGAAAATGGTGCCTCCACTTACCCACCCGGCAGTTATTCAACATCCGATCACAGGCCGGAATATCCTCTACATCAGCAGTGGGTTCACTGCAGGGATCGAAGGCCTTAAGCATGAGGAAAACCAGGAAGTCATGAAAAAGCTCTTTGCCTTTATTGAGAAGCCGGAGCACATCCACACCCACCCTTGGTGCCAGGGCGATATCTTGTTTTGGGACAACCGATCACTGCTTCACAAGGCATCGGAGACTCCGAAAGGCGAGCAGAGCTCCAGTTATCGCATCGGCATCTACGATCAGATTCCGTTTTATACCGGACTCGCTGCGGAGACGGAGGCTGCCTAAGCCTTCGTCCCCGGGTCAACCATTCTTCGTGCAGCAAGGCTGATGCAGAGAACAGCCGAGTGTTCGCGATAGACATGTGCCTTGCCGCCGGGCGAAATCTAGTGAAAGCCCTTATCGTTCACGAAACCGATCCCATAACTCATTCAAGGAGAGAAGTCATGAATGCAGTTGTTCAGCAAGTTTACGAACCGGCGGCCTCAGAAGCCGCCGTCAGCGATTCGACGTTGGAATTCGTGCTTGCCCCGTACAAGCCGCACTGCCGCTACCTGCAGAGCGCAACAGTGGAGAAAGGTTCCGAGGGCGCATCGCAGATTACCGCCAAAGGCAAGTTCACAATTGCGGAGTCCTGTTACATCGCGGACACCGGCCACTTCAACGCTGTAGAATTCAACATTTGTTACAACCAGCTTGCTTATAGCATGTTGGCGCAATCGATCGATCTTCAACTGCTGGATTCCTTGCGATCATGGAACCTTGATGAATTCAGCCGCCGGCAGCTCTCCGACTTTCTGATTGTTCAATTCAATAGCAAATTTCGCAAGCCTCTGAACGCGCGATGGTTTGAAGGGCGGGTAGATATCGATAAAGTCTCCATCCTCAGAGGGAGCATATTCATGAAGACCTCCTGCAGCTTTGAAGACTCCCTTGGAGCCACTGCCGAGGGTGGGGCGCTCATCGTAATTATCGGCAATGGTCAAAAACATGAGCAATCCAATGAGGCATGAAATGGACGAGCGCAGCCTGGCAGAGACGCGGCTCATCGACCATCTGCGCCGCTTGCCCCCCACGCAGCGGCACGATGTGCTGGTGCAGATTTTGCGTGACCGGTTTGCCGAAGTACTCGGAATTGAGCCGCATCAAATTGGAGCCAAAGCGAACCTCCTTGAACTGGGCGTTGATTCTCTGAAGGCTGTCGAGCTGAAGATTCATCTTGAATCGGATTTAGATCTCGCGCTCAGCGGTTCCTTATTGTTCGACTATCCAAACCTCCACGCGCTGAGCGGTTTTCTGCTGGAGCAAAGCGGCATCTGTCCTGATCAACTCACTGCAACGGAGTCAGCCGCGGACCAGCATATGGCGACCGATCTTTCGGAAGAAGATCTGGCCAGGTTGCTGGCGAGCGAAATTGAAGAACTGAACTCAACCCGAGCAGTTTGAAGCGCTGTCTTGTCTGCTCGCGCCAAACGGAGAGTGAGAATGAACAATACCGCGCCCGATCACCAAAAGCTACTGAGCGAAGCGCTGGCCGCTATTCGCACCTTGCGTCACAGGATCGACGAACTCGAGTCGGCCCGGAGCGAACCGATCGCTGTGGTCGGCATTGGGTGCCGTTTTCCGCCGGACATTGACTCTCCGGAAGCTTTCTGGTCTTTGCTGGCGCGCGGCGGTGACGCGGTCACCGAGATCCCGGCCGACCGCTGGGATAGCGATTTCTATCACGATCCCGATGCCAGCGCGCCAGGCAAGATCTGCACTCGGCGCGGAGGATTCCTGCGCCACAAGGATCTCTTCGATCCGCAGTTCTTTAAGATATCGCCGCGCGAAGCCACCTATATGGATCCTCAGCAACGCCTCCTGTTGGAGGTTGCCTGGGAAGCGCTGGAGCATGCAAATATTCCTGCCGAAGAGATTCATGGCACGGATGGCGGCGTCTTCATCGGCATCAGCGGCTTCGACTACGGCAATCTTGCCTCCGAATATTTGCCGGAAGAAGAAATCGATCCCAGCCTCGGAACAGGAGCCGGACATAGTCCTGCCGCAGGCCGGATTTCCTACGTTCTTGGATTGCAGGGTCCCAGTATCTGTCTGGACACAGCTTGCTCGTCTTCGCTTGTTTCCGTCCATGCCGCCTGCGAAAGCCTTCGCAGGCGCGAGTGTTCAATGGCTTTGGCCGGAGGGGTCAGCATGATCCTCTCGCCGTTGAACCACATCGTTTTTTCGAGGGCTCGCATGCTTTCGCGCGATGGCCGGTGCAAAGCCTTTGATGAATCCGCGGATGGCTATGTACGCAGCGAAGGCGCCGGTTTGCTGGTGCTTAAGCGGCTGAGCGTTGCGCTCGCGAATCAAGATACAGTTCTCGCGGTGATTCGAGGAGGCGCTGTGAATCAAGATGGCGCCAGCGGCGGTTTAACTGTGCCCAATGGGCCGGCGCAACAGGAAGTCATTCGGCGGGCGCTTGAGAATGCCCGGCTCAATGCGGCGGATGTTGGCTACGTTGAGGCTCATGGTACGGGAACAGCGCTGGGCGATCCGATTGAAATGAATGCGCTGAGTGAAGTCTTCAAGAAAAGCCATACGGCCAGCCGCCCACTCTGGGTGGGCTCGGCGAAAACCAATCTCGGCCATATGGAATCGGCAGCCGGCATCGGCGGTCTGATTAAAGTGATCCTTCAACTGCAAAAGGGAATGATCGCGCCGCACCTGCACTTTGAACGGCCCAGCAGCCGCATCCCCTGGACGCAGTTACCGGTAAAGATTCCGACGGCGCTGATGCCGTGGCCAACGCCTGAAATTTCCGGAACAAGGAAGCGCATTGCCGGTGTCAGTTCATTCGGCTTTAGCGGAACGAATGCGCATTTGCTCTTGGAAGCCGCGCCCTACAGCGAACCCCGATCAGCGTCCCAGCAGCGGAGCCGGCATCTTTTAACTCTTTCGGCAAAGAGCGAAGATGCTTTGAAGGCACTGGCGCTGTGCTACCGTTCCACGCTGGAACAACATTCTACCGCGGAGATTGCCGAGGCTTGCCATTCCGCCGCAGTTGGCCGCTCGCACCATAACCATCGCGCGGCGATTGTTGCAGGATCGGTTTCCGAACTCAACGAGAAACTGAAGTCGCTTGATGGTGATGAGTTAGCCGAATCCGTTTTTCGGAATACCCTGGTTGACGATCAACCAGCCAGAGTTGCCTTCCTGTTTACAGGGCAAGGCTCTCAATACTACGGCATGGGACGCGAACTCTATCAGACCCAGGCCCGGTTCAGAGAAACACTGGAGAAATGCGACGAAATTCTCTTGCGGGAAACGGGTTGGTCGCTTCTCGACGTGCTTTATTCCAACGCGAATCACTCGCTGGTGCATCAAACCGCCTACTCGCAGCCGCTGCTGTTTTCGATTGAATACGCTTTGGCTCAGCTATGGCAATCGTGGGGCATTCAGCCGGCGGCCGTCATGGGACACAGTGTTGGCGAATACGTTGCCGCCGCAATTGCCGGAGCGTTCAGCCTCGAAGATGGCCTGAAGCTGGTCGCGGCCAGAGGCAGGCTGATGCAGGCCCTGCCGGCAGGCGGCGGGATGATGGCGATCCAGAGTACCTTCGAGAGGGTGAGCGCGATGATTGCGCCCTTCGCTTCCAGCGTCTCGCTTGCCGCTATCAACGGCCCGCGCAGTGTGGTTATTTCAGGGCCACTGGACGATCTGCGCAGAGTCGCTGCCGTTTGCACCGCCGAAAATTTGCTGATCAAGGAGCTTGAGGTATCGCATGCCTTCCACTCTCCGTTGATGAATCCTATGCTGGCGGAGTTCGCGGCGGTTGCCGAAACAGTTATGTATTCCACTCCGCATATCGATGTTGTTTCAAATGTCACGGGCGACATTGCGCGGGCAGAGCTGGCCGGCGGTGAGTATTGGGTTCGTCATATCAGCGCTCCGGTCCGCTTCAGCGACGGTATCCAACGGCTGTCGAAGCTGGGATGCAAGGCGATGGTTGAGATTGGTCCCAAGCCTACGCTGATCGACATGGGCCGAATTTGCGTTGCAGAGAACCTTCAGTGGCTTGCCAGCCTCAGGCCGGAGCGCAGCGATTGGGCGCAAATGCTGGAGAGCGTAGCGCGAATGTATGTGAGTGGGCTGGAGATCGATTGGGAGAAGGTCAATGCGGGCTACTTTAGCGAGAAGGTTACCTTGCCGACCTACCCCTTCCAACGGCAACGTTATTGGTTCGCGCCGCATGTAGAACAGAAGAAAATCTCGCGGCGCAATGAGAAACTTCATCCGCTGCTTGGCAGGCAGTTACCGGTCAGCAGGAACCAGGCCGGGCATTCGGTTGCGAAGCAGATTGTTTTCGAATCGCGATTAGGGAACAACTCAGCTTACCTTGCCGATCATCGCGTGCTGGGCAAAACAGTCTTTCCCGCGGCCGGCTACGTCGAGGTTGCATTGGCAGCCGGGCGTTCGATCCTGGGGAGTGCGCCTGCGTTGAAGAATTTCAGTGTGCAGCGGCCCTTGTTGATGTCTGCCGATAGCGCGACGTGGTTGAGGACGGTGATTGAACCCGGCGCCTCGGGCGATTACAGCTTCAAGATCATGAGCCGGCAGGAAGACGGAGCGGACGAAACGTCAGGAGATTGGACGCTTCATTCGCAAGGCTTCTGCACCGCCGACTCAAAAGAACACCCGGTAACGCAAGAGCTCGATTCCCTTCAACAGACAATTGCTGCGGCCCAGGAAATTGGTGACTACTACGAGAGTGTGCGCCGGCGGGGGTTGGATTATGGCGCCGCCTTCAGGACCATCCGTGAGCTTCGCTTCCAGGATCGGGAGAGCCTTGGCCGGATCGTGATTCAGGAGGAGATCGCAGCTGAGGCGGAAGAGTACATACTGCATCCGACCCTGCTGGATGGTGCATTTCAGATACTAGGGGCAACACTGAGAGAAGCATCGGAGGGTGGAACTTACCTTCCCATTGGTTTCGATGCTCTCTATTTACTGAAGAATGCCACTGGTCCGCAATGGGCTCATGTTGCTCTGCGAACGCCTGCTGAAGAGGGTTCGCGGGTCATCATGGCCGATGTCACGCTTTATGACGAGAGCGGAGATGCGACGGTGACTGTTTCCGGTCTTCGCCTTGTGCACACGACGGAGGCCGTTCTCAGGCAAGCGCTTGAAGGCGATCCTGCCGAATATCTCTATCGGCTGGCATGGGTCCGCAGACCGCAGTTGGAAGAGCCTGAGAACCGGATAGAGCAGGAGAGCTTCCTGATCTTTGCGGATGCTGATGGCATTGCAGAGCAGGTTGCTCAAAGCCTTCGTGAAAGAGGCTGCCGTCCGTTTCTTGTCTACGCTGAAAATGGGATTGCAAACCGCGGAGCGGGTGAAGATGGGGCCTGCACCGTTAACCCCACTCGCCTGGAAGACTTTCACAGCTTGTTCGACGTTGCCGGGCAGAGTCCCTATCGCGCGATCTTATATTTCTGGGGCTTGAACTTGCCGCCGGCCGGCGAAGATCGGGAAATCTCTTTTGACGAGAGTAGGCTCCTTGGCTGTGGCCCGCTGCTCAATCTGACAAAGGCTCTGGCCAAGCGTCCGGCGGCGCTATCGACTTCTCTCTTTGTGTTTAGCCGGAACGCATCTTCAGTTCATGCAGGCTCGCCGGTTCGCGTTAACGGGGCAGCTTTGACGGGGTTGGTTCGCGTGGCGCGTTTGGAATATCCCTCCTTGCGATGCACGGTTGTTGACCTCGACGGCGATCGAACGGAAGGAGTCGAAGAGCGGCAGATCGTCTCAGAGGTTCTCGCCGGAGATGGGGAAGAACACGTTGCTCTGCGCTCCGGTCTTCGATTCGGTTTGCGGCTCACGCGCATGAAGCCGGCGCGCAGCAGCGCGACGTCCGGGCCTGTACAGATCGTGATCGATCGCTACGGAGCCTTCGAGAATATTGGACTCGAACCTCTCAAACGCCGTTCGCCCGAGAGAGGCGAGATCGAGGTTGCGGTGCGGGCCGCGGCTATCAACTTCAAAGATGTCCTGCTCGTTTTGGGAATGCTAAAAGCCCACGCGCTCAAGAACAATCTTCAATGGACTGACCGGCGCACACTTGGCTTTGAGTGTTCCGGTACCATCGTTGCCATCGGCGAAGGAGTGTCGGGGAAGAAGCCTGGCGACGAGGTGATTTGCTTTGGCAGCGAATGTATGTCCAGCTATGTGACGCTCCCGAGCGACGCTGCCGTGCTTAAGCCGAAGAGTGCGACCTTCGAGGAGGCTGCCGCGGTCTCAACCGCTTTTCTGACCGCCTATCATGCCCTCTACAATTTGGCCAAAATTGGGCCGGGAGACAAGGTTCTGATTCATGCCGGCGCCGGCAGCGTCGGTCAGGCTGCAATCCAGCTTTGCCGCCGCGTGGGCGCTGAGGTGTTTGTTACAGCCAGTCTTTCCAAGTGGAATTTCCTGAAGTCTCAGGGAGTGCGGCACATCATGAATTCGCGCACAACCGAATTCAAAGACGAGATCCGCGAACTGACGGCAGGCCGTGGAGTTGACGTGGTGCTGAATTCGTTAAGCGGAGATTTTATCCCGTCCAGCCTCGAGGTTCTCGCACCCGGCGGCCGATTTGTAGAGATTGGCAAGCTCGACATCTGGACTGCGGAGCAGATGGCCGCTACTCGTCGTGATGTTTCGTATTTCACGTTTGATCTTAGCGAAGTTGCGCAAGATGTTTCTTCAAGCTTCAACACCGTGCTGACCCAAGTCGCTTCCTGGATGGATGCGGGACGTGTCAAGGCCTTGCCCATTGACGCATTTTCACCAGTGGATACGGGCGCAGCCTTCCGCCATCTTGCGCAAGGCAAGAATGTCGGCAAGGTCGTCATCAGCTTTCCGCCACTGGAAGCGGCTGCCAAGAATAAGCTGCCGATCAACGCTGACAGTTGCTACTGGGTCACCGGCGGCCTTGGAGCGCTGGGACTCAAAGTTGCCGAATGGCTCGTTGAACAAGGAGCGAGGCGCCTGGTTCTAAGCGGAAGGAGCGGCCCGTCTGAGGAAGCAAAGGCAGCGCTTGCCCGGCTGAGGGAACGGGATGTGCATGTGCAAGTTGTTGCGGCAGATGTGGGCAATCGTGCGGATGTTGTTGCGGTGCTGAAGGAGATTGATCGATCGGGTGTGCCTCTTCGCGGCATTGTTCACGCCGCCGGGGTGCTGGACGATGGCATGCTTCAAGACCAGGACTGGGGCAGGTTCCAGCGCGTCATGGAACCCAAGATCGGCGGGGCATGGAACCTGCATGGATTGACGAAAGACCGTCCGCTCGATTTCTTTGTGTGCTTCTCTTCGATCTCGGCGGTGCTGGGCTCGCCGGGTCAAGGAAATTATGCCGTGGCCAATGCCTGGATGGACGCGCTCATGCAATACCGGAATTCGATTGGCTTGCCCGGTCTGAGCATCGACTGGGGGCCGTGGGCCTCCGTAGGCATGGCCGCACGGCTCGATAAAGAAATTCAGACCCGAATGGCTGCCAAGGGTGTACCGCTGATTCCGGTTCACCGCGCGCTCTCAGTTCTCGGTGAGGCAATGCGAAGCGATCATGCGCAGGTGATTGCGGCAATCGTCGATTGGCAGAAGTTTGCCAAGCAGTTCCACGCTGCTTCTGTTCCAACTCTGCTGGAGGGTTTGGTGGAAGGGGGCGCCGCGTCGGGCGCGGCTCAAGCCACTACGTTGAATGGAATCCTCGATAAGCTGGCGAGTGCTCCGGCTACAGAACGTCACGGAATGGTGCTGGCGGAAGTGCGCCAGGCTCTGGCAGCTATTCTGAGGCTTCCCTCTGCATCGTCGATCGGCGTCAATCAGTCGTTGGGTGAGCTTGGGCTCGACTCGCTGATGGCCGTAGAAGTGGGGAACCTGCTCAGCGAGGGGTTCAGATGCGAACTGCCTTCCACGCTGATCTTCGATTATCCCACCGCTAACGCATTGGCAACCTATCTGGTCCAGAGTATTTTCCCCGAGCAACCTTCCGCGGAAACGACCGAACCATCTGATTCCAGCGCCGAAATTGATCTCATGCTGTCTGAGCTTGAAGCGATGCCCGACTCCGATGCCAGCCAGCGTTTCCTTCGAGGGGAGCACGCCGCGGCCGGCGTGTCGGGAGCGGATTGATTCTATGAACGACACTGGGCTGAGTGACACCGGACAGCGACTGGCGCGCCTTCCCGCCCTGAAAATGGCTCTGCTCACGCAGGAGCTGAGGGCGAAGACCGAGTTGTTGGCGGCCGAGCCGATTGCCGTTGTCGGCATGGGTTGCCGTTTTCCCGGCGGCGGAAATAATCCCGAGCAGTATTGGCGCCTGTTAGCAAAGGGAGTCGATGCTGTGGCTCCGGTTCCGAAAAGCCGCTGGAATGCGGAGTTCTACTACGATCCCGATCCAGAAGCGCTCAACAAGATGTACAACTGTGACGGCGGATTCCTTGACGTGCCGGTTGATCAATTCGACGCGGAATTCTTTGGAATCACTCCGCGGGAAGCGGACCATCTGGATCCTCAGCAGCGCCTTCTCCTTGAAGTAAGCTGGGAGGCGATCGAAGATGCCGGCATCTCGCCGCACTCGCTCTCCGGCAGCAACACGGGCGTGTTTGTGGGCATCTCGAGTGTCGACTATCTCAAACAGTCCGCGGAATGCTCCACCATCGACGGATACAGCGGAACTGGAAACGCGCACAGCGCCGCCGCCGGACGCTTGTCCTATACGCTCGGGCTGCGAGGGCCGTGCGTGGCGATGGATACAGCGTGCTCCTCTTCTCTTGTTGCTCTGCATCTTGCCTGCATGAACCTGCGCAATCGGGAGTGCGATGGCGCTTTGGTAGGCGGCGTCAATCTGATGCTCTCGCCCCTGACAACGGTGCTCTTCTCGAAGCTGCGCATTCTCTCTCCCAGCGGACGTTGCCTGTCTTTTGATTCAGCGGCCGATGGCTATGTACGCGGTGAAGGATGCGGCGTGATTTACCTGAAGCGCCTTTCGGATGCGATTGCCAATCAAGACCGTGTGCTGGCGGTTGTGCGCGGGACGGCGATCAATCAGAATGGTTGCAGCGTCGGGTTGACGGTGCCCAATGGTCCCGCGCAGCAGGCTGTGATTCGTCGCGCTCTCGCTTACGTCTCACCGGATGATGTCGACTATGTAGAAGCGCATGGAACCGGGACTTCGCTTGGGGATCCCATCGAGGTTCACGCACTCAAGGCTGTCTTTGCTCCCGGCCGCAAAAAACCTCTGTACATTGGATCGGCCAAGACTAATCTCGGCCACCTTGAAGCGGCCGCCGGAATTGCCGGGATCGCAAAAGTCATTCTTGCTCTGCAAAAGGAAGAGATTCCGCCTCACCTGCACTTGCGCACGCTGAATCCGCGCATCGCTCTGGATGGAGCGCCAATTGTGATTCCCACTTCGCCGGTGCCCTGGCCAAGGAGCGCGCAAAGACGCTGCGCAGGCGTAAGTTCCTTTGGATTTGTCGGCACCAATGCCCACGCCGTGCTGGAAGAAGCTCCGATGATTGAGCGCCGCGCGCCGGAGTTCCATCGCCCCGCGCATCTGCTTACGCTCTCCGCGGGCAATACGGATTCATTGGAGAGGCTTCGTGCCCTTTATCTTGCGGAGCTGGAGAAATGTGATTCATCGGCGCTGCCGGATCTCTGCTTCACGGCAAATACGGGCCGCGTGCAATTTTCGTTTCGGCTTACCGCCGCAGGCGCGGATGCGGCGCAGATCGCGGAGGCTCTTCGTCGAACTCAGCCTGCCGCGGCTGCTGCTGCCGCAACTCCGCCTTCGGTGGTCTTTCTGTTTAGTGGACTCGATATACAGCATGTCCATAGAGTCGAGCAGTTGTACGCGGCTCAGCCAACGGTGCGTGAAACCCTGAAGCAGTGCGACGCGATACTCGGGCCGCTTTTACCGGTGCCGTTGCTGGAGCTGGTTCATCGGCCTGACCATGCCGCGATGCTTGAGCGCACTGAATGCGCCCACGCCGCCTTGTTTGCCATGCAATGGGCGCTCTGGCGAATGTGGAGAGATTGGGGAGTAAGACCGGCAGCGGTGGCTGGGTATGACGCCGGCGAATTTGCCGCCGCTTGCGCCGCTGGAGTGATGGAGTGGGAAACCGGGTTGCGATTGATCGCGCTCAGCGCGTCGTTGCGGCAACGGCCGTTGTGGGAAGAAGAAGCCCGGCGGGTTAACTACCAGCGGCCACAGATTGAATGGGTCAGCAGCTTTACGGGTGCGCCGGTACAGGACGTTATCGATGGCGATTTTTGGCGTGGTCTCCACCAGCCTGTGCGCTTTGCCTCCGGCCTTCAGACCTTGTTCCGCAGAGACCATTCGATGTGGCTCGAAATTGGCCCAGCGTCTACTCTGCTGGAAATTGCGCTCGCGCAAAATTTTGATCCATCTGCCGGGATGATTCATCTGCTGCCGACATTGGAGCCGGGTATCGATGTATGGCCCCGCTTGCTTGCCACTCTTGGTCAGCTTTGGGAAGCTGGGGTGGAGATCGACTGGAAGGCCTATGATCTCCCCTATGGCCGCGCCAAGGTTGCAGCTCCCACCTATCCATTTCATCGCCAGCGGTACTGGGTTTCCAGCGAAGAGATTTCTGAGCAGAACGACACGACCGGGGTTCTGTCACGGCATCGTATCAAATGGGCAAATACCGGAGATACTACGCCACATGCAAAGAAATTTAGGCAGTCTTCAGCAAGCGCGTCTTTCAGCGGCGGCTTGCATGCTGCCGGCCTTGGCGAACGTGAGGAGCGTCTTAAGCAGTACCTTCGTGGCAAGCTGGCGGCAGCGCTGGGCGAGTCCGAGTCCGAGATAACGGACGCCTCGGCCCTTCTCGAACTCAGCATCGACTCCCTGACCGCGATCAACTTGTTTAGTGACATCCGGCACGAATTAGGTTTGATCCTATATCCGAGGGATTTCTCTGACCATCCGACTCTTGCTGAAATAGCCAGCTACATGGCCTCGCTGATGAGCGAGAAGACGGAAATCCCGGAATCAACTTTGCAGGCTGACCCAATTCCCGAGGAGATTTGCGCACAGCAGCAGCCAACTGATTTTGAGCCTCCGCGGGAGCAGTTCATTGATCTCCGATGGGGCCGAATGTGCGTGTGTGAATGGGGCGAGAAAGGCGGTTCCACGGTAATTTGCGTGCATGGACTCCTCGATCAGGGCGGTGTTTGGGCGCCGATGGCGACCGCGCTCGCCCGCTCCGGATTTCATGTGCTCGCGCCCGACCTGCAGGGGCATGGCCGCAGCGATCATGCCAGCGGTTCGCTCTCCAATCAACTCGTGGAACTGCTTGCTGATCTCGATCAACTCACTAGCAGATTCGATAACACGCCATTTACCTTAGTGGGGCATTCGATGGGCGCAGCCCTGGCTGCAATCTTCGCGGCTCTCTGGCCTGAACGCGTTAACGCTTTGGTCTTGCTGGAACTGCCATCGGCTCTGGTGGAGTTGCCTTCTTCGCACGCCGATGCCGATGCGGCGGATCTCCTTCTGCGCCAGGTTCGCACGATGGTTTCGCCTCCGTGTCATCCAATTTTTAACAACCTGCGTCAAGCCGGTGATCGCCTTCGTCAGGCATTCCCATTTCTCTCGCTTGAGCTGGCCTCCATGCTGGCCGAGCGAGCTACGAAGCCAGTTGACGTGGGCTATTGCTGGACATGGGATCCTTTGCTGAAGACCCAGTCCGGACTGGTGTTGAGCCGGAAGGAATATCGTGAAATTCTGCGCCGTATCGCTGCTCCTGTCGCGCTGGTTTACGGTGCCGCCAGCGATTTTGTGGGCCGCGAGGGAAGGGATATGCACGGGGCTGCCCTGCCTTCAGCAACCAGAGTGACGTTGCCCGGCGGTCACCATCTTCCATTGGAAGATCCTCGCGCCGTCTCTGAGGTAATTCTTGCAGCGGCAACGGAGGATGCTGTTCATCGCATAGGTTCCGGTGCCGGCTAGCGATTGCGCATTTTCAACCTTGCGTATTCCACCCAACCAATCCCCACTTCATTGAGAAGGAGCGAGACATGGAGACTTCAACAAGAGATGCGAAGTTTTTCGGACGCGAGTACATCGTTGCACTGAAGGAACACTATCCGGACCTCGTCGAAGGCGAACGCCAGTCCACAGTGGACGCGGAGCTGCGGATTGGATTTATCGAGAAGTGGATGCGCGCCTTCGACCAGGTCGGCGTCGATTCGCCGGCCCGCTTCCAACGCATTGTAGACCGGCCCTGGGGCAGCGACCGGTCTGCTTGGCAGGTCTCGGGAGGAGGCGGCAATCTCCGGCATGCCGGCGCTTACTGTTCTTACAAAGGGCTTATCAATCTCAAGCCGGCGATCGATCTGGTACTGTATTCCAACCTCATCTGGGAGCTACGACCCCGGACGATCATAGAGTTCGGCAGCCTGCAGGGTGGAAGCGCGTTCTGGTTCGCCGACCAATTGGAGATCTTGTGTGGAGACGGCGAAGTACATTCATTTGAACTTTGCTACAAGTGCATAAGCCCTCTGGCAAAGCATCCGCGGCTGCATTTTCACCAGGCGGATGTGCGTGATCTTGCAACGATTGACAAGGCCCTGCTGGAACAGTTGCCTCATCCGTGGCTGATAGTAGACGATGCCCACGAGAACCTTGCGAACCTCGTTCCGTTTCTTGCGAATCAAATGGCTCCGGGCGACTACTTTGTCATTGAAGATGCATTTCTCCACCTGACAGCCAGCGGCATTGCCAGTGTTGTCAAAGCATGCACCGGTTTAGGGTTTCTCGTCGACAGCAAATATACAGATGCTTTCGGCGTGAACGTGACATGCGCGCCCAATGGATGGCTTGTCAAGCAGTAGAAGTGGTTCGCAAAGAAACCAGCCGCGATTATGAATCTTCTCTACCAATATTCCAAACGGTACTGGAAGCTGTTTGCGGCAGCTCTTCTGCTTGCGGCGACCAATCAGATTTTTGCGCTTATAGATCCGCTGATTTTTCGCCGTGTGATCGACTTGTACGCGACGAAGTATCACCAGTACACGCTGGGACAGTTCACCCGTGGTGCGGGGTTCTTGCTGCTGGCAGCTGTTGGAGCGGCCTTTGTATCGCGCGCGGCCAAGAATTTCCAGGACTACTTCGTGAATGTGATCGTGCAGCGTCTGGGTGCGAAGATGTATACAGACGGCATTCGTCATTCTCTCGATTTGCCGTACCAGGTATTTGAAGACCAGCGCAGCGGTGAAACTTTGGGCAAGCTGCAGAAAGTCCGCAGCGATGTGGAGCGCTTTATCACCGCCGGCATCAACGTTCTCTTTACCTCGCTGATCGGCATCGTGTTCGTAATCATCTATGCCTTTCGCGTGCACTGGTCTATCGCTCCGGCGTTCCTGCTTACGATCCCCCTGCTGGGCTTTGTCAGTTCGGTGCTGAGCAAGCGGATCAAGAGAATGCAGAAGACGATCGTAGCCCAGACTACGGCGCTTGCCGGATCTACAACCGAGTCGCTGCGGAATATTGAACTGGTGAAGGGCCTCGGGCTGGCCCATCAAGAAGTAGTCCGGCTCAATGGAAACACAGAAAAAATCCTCGATCTCGAACTCAAGAAAGTCAAATACCTGCGTAGTTTGAGTTTTATCCAGGGAGCAACGGTCAGTACTCTGCGTGCCAGTGTGCAGTTCTTGATGCTCTATCTTATCTATCGCCAGGAAATCACCGTGGGACAATTCTTCGCGCTGATGATGTATTCGTTTGTTATTTTCACCCCGTTGCAGGAACTCGGAAACGTCATCAACATTTTTCGCGAGACCGAGGTCTCACTGCAGAACTTTCAGCAGATTCTCGACATGCCTCGCGATCCAAAGCCTGCCACCCCCGAACCGCTCCCCGAACTTATGACGCTGCAGTTTGATCGGGTGAGTTTTCAACACCAGAACTCCTCGGCGCCGGCCCTGGATCAGATTGACTTCAGCGCGGCGCGCGGAGATACGGTGGCGTTTGTCGGTCCTTCCGGGGCAGGAAAGTCGACGCTGGTGAAGCTGCTGGTTGGTTTGTACGCTCCCAAAGCGGGCAGGATTCTCTACAACGGAATCTCATCGGAGCGGGTGGAGTTGGATAGGCTGCGCGGAAAGATTGGCCTCGTAGCGCAGGACACTCACCTTTTTTCAGGTTCAATCGGCGAGAACTTGCGCTTTGTAAACCCGCCGGCGACAGATGCGGAGTGCATGGATGCACTCCAGCAAGCAGCAGCGCACAGCCTGCTTTCACGCGCGGAACATGGATTGGACACAGTGATTGGCGAGGGCGGCATAAAGATTTCCGGAGGCGAGAAGCAGCGGCTGTCGATTGCGCGCGCACTGTTGCGGTATCCTCAACTGCTCGTCTTCGACGAGGCCACATCTTCACTCGATTCGCTGACGGAAGAGGAGATCAGCCGCACTATCCGCGAAGTTGTACGCAGCCAGGAGGCAATCACAATCCTGATTGCGCATCGGCTGTCCACGGTGATGCACGCTGACCGTATCTATGTGCTGGAGCGCGGGCGCATCGTCGAGTCGGGCCCTCATGCCGAACTGCTTGAGCAAAAGGGCCTCTATTACGCTATGTGGCGGCAGCAAGTTGGCGAGCGCGAAGCAATTGCGCAGGCGAAATAACTAGCGCCTGATCGAAGAGCCAGTTGGCTGATCAAGAGATTTTACCTGGAGTTAACTCGTACGACGGAGATTCGGTGGAGTCTCGTCATCCATTGTTACTGCGTTCCATGAGAGCTTCGGCTATTTGGCATCAAGTGCGCAACGCCGATTACAAATGGATCATCGCGCCCGGAGTGTGACTACCTCGGCCACACCAAGTACAACACCATAGGTAGCAAACAGAAACGCCCCATACTTTCCTCCCGAGGCAGCCTGCAGCCTGGGCATGAAGATAGACATATGCGAGAGCACGATGGCTTCGCTGATCATTCCAGGAATGGCAAGCAGAAGCATCGCCGAGGTCCAGTTTGCCGCGGGAATATGGCGCCACAGCAGGATGGCAATGCAGAGAACAGCCGACAGGAGCGGAGACAACGCAAAGGCTATCCAATAGCGAAGATTTGACGTTTCCAGAACTGCCGAGCCGCGATACGCATAGTAAATTGTCCCCGCAATCGAAATGAGCAAACCGGAGACCAGCAGAAGCATCACATCATGACTCTTCATGGGAGTACCTCTTTTGCAGTAGGATGTACCACATGGTACAGAACAATATGTACCATATGGTACATTGCTGTGCAAAGAAAAAAACTGTTGAATTCGGAAAAGCTGTTAGAGGCGTGTTTGGCCGCATTTGTGCGTGCCGGAACGATTGATTTGAGCCTCGATCAACTTGCAAACAGTGTCGGAATGAGTAAGCGTATGCTGATCCATTATTTCGGCCGCCGTGAAGATATCGAAGAAGGGGCAATGGCTCTGCTGGAAGAGCGCCTGAGGCTGCAGTTCGCCCCTGAGGCCTTTGCTCCCGGCGCATCTCTGGACTCCGTAGTCTCTGCCTTGTGGCAGCGGACCACGGCTCCTGAATCGAGAGGAGTTCTGCTGCTTGTCATGGAACTTTCCCGTCGCGCCTGGAACGGCTCGTCAAGGGCAAAGGCATTCTACGCAGAGCAGCAGCGGCTCTGGATTCAGTTGCTTATGAAGTTTCTTCCCAATCGACGTATCGTAGAGGAGTTGCTGCAGCTTTTTCAGGGCGCCGTACTCGCATTCTTGATTACAAGCGATCCAAAGCCGGGCAAGAGTTCCCTCCAGAGGTTTCTCTCCAATAGGCCAATGCAGAATTCCGCGCGCAATAAAAATAGAAGGCCGGTTAAACAGTCTAGTTTGCCTCGAAGGCTTGACGCTTCAGGCTGAGAAGTTGGGGTTTGAAAGGGAGGAATCCGAGGGGTTCGAAAGCACCTTATTCGAGAGGTTGTCGAGGGCATAGTGCGCTTCCGCGACGCCTTTCTCGGCGCAGAGGATCAGGCCGATTGGCGGGTTCTCGCCAGGCTTCATCCAATGCTCGCGGGCGTAGCTGAGGTACATATGTATTTGCCCAGCGTCTGTATAGCTGAATCGACCCGCCTTCAAGTCCACAACCACAAGGCTGCGCAACCGACGATGGAAGAAAACAAGATCAACACGGAACCAATTGTCGTCAATGCGTAGCCGACGTTGGCGAGCTACGAACGCAAAATCGTCGCCCAACTCCAACAGAAAGTCGGTGAGGTGCCGGATGAGCGCTTCCTCCAAGTCTGACTCTGAGTATTCGTCTTTGAGGTCGAGGAATTCGAGGACAAGCGGGTCTTTGATTGCCTCTTCTGGCGTAATTGCATCGCTCGGTTCGGCGGTCTCGGCCTTCTCCAGCATGGCAGCCTTGTTTTTTGAAAGCGCGATGCGTTCGTAGAATTGGCTGTCAATCTGCCGGTCCAACTGTCGGACGGACCACCCCGACCGCAGCGCCTCGGTCTCATAAAAAGATCGGGCTTCTGGGCGCTTGACGGCAAGCAGCCGGACATAGGCGGACCACGGCAGCGGGAAGCTGGACGAAATATCCAAAGCATTCGTAGATGTTGGTCTTATGCCGTTGGAAGAAAGCAACTTGCAAGATTCTTCCGACAGTGTCGAAAGAATCTGCCCATCGGACCATGCACGGTAAAAAGTCCGCATTCTCCAGAGATTGATTTGGCCGAATCCGCGACCAAAAACCTTGGTTAAGTCCTTGGCAAGCAGTTCCATCAGTTGCTCGCCGTAGTCTGCTCGCGCCTCACCGTGTAGTTCCTGCTCGACAATTCGCCGCCCAATTTCCCAGTAGGTGGCGGTCATAATCGAATTGACATTTCGAGCGGCAACAGAGCGCGCCGCTTTGAGCAGTTCGACGATTCCGGCGCGGATGTTGTCGTAATTCTCAGGCATGATGTTCAGATCGCTCATTGCGATTCCTCCGTTTTTGTTCGCTGATTCGGCTGCGGACGGTGTGGAGGCTAAGCTCCGAGATCGACAGTCCCTTTGGGGGGCGTAGCTCGATACCACGGATAAATGATGTAGGTTCCAGTAAGAACGGTGAGCCAGGCAAGCACGGACATTATGGCGAAATAGGTACCGAGTAAGCGGTCTCCGCCTGTTAATGATTGCGACTGCGCATCGGTTCCATAGCGCCTATACAGAGCAACAATAGCTCCAGAGCCGGCGAGGAGATACAGCGCTCCGAAGCCCATGCCGTGGATCAAAGTCCAGAGACTGCGTGTCGTGATTTCCACTTGTGAAGACCTCTGTTGAGATGTGCGGGAGAGTGGTATGCAGGGTGCGTTTGTAAGTCTGTGACGGCGCTCGATCTTTTGAGCGCCGCTAGAATGAAGTCAGGATAAGTCAGAGTGTGATTGACGGGTTAGAAGGTGATCTTGGCCGCAAACTGAATCTGGCGCGCAGTTCGTTGAAATGTCAAGTCAGAACCTGCCCCGGAGATGCTTCCAATAGCGGCTGTACCAGCGGTTGCGTTCGGATTATTGAACTGCGGCGTGTTGCCCAGGTTGAAGGCTTCCGCGCGCAGTTGAAGAACCTTCGATTCGGTCAGGTGAGTATCCTTGAAGATCGAGAAATCCACATACTTTGTACCCGGACCTTCAAGACTATTGCGGCCGGAGTTTCCATACGTGAAAGAGGTAACGGCAGGAACCGCGAAGGCCGCGGTGTTGAACCACGGATGGGCCGCAGTGAGGCCGCGCTGGCCTTTGGGCAGCGATCCGTTGCCGAAGCCTGGAAGCAGTATTGCGCGGGTCGACTGTCCATCGCCGAATGCGTCGGTTGTACCTACGGAAAAGGGCGTGCCATCGTAGAACTGTCCAATGGCATTCAACTGCCACCCACGCTCAAGCGGTCCCAGCAGTCCGCTGCCCTTGAAGGGCAACTGGTAATTTGCGCTGGCGACAAAGCGATTCGGGACGTTGTAGTCGGCATTTCCGTAGTCGTAACGGAGGTTATAAGGATTCGAAACCGCGGCCGATTCACCCGAACCTTCGTCCAGAGCGTGACTGTAGGTGTAGGAAGCGAGGAAGCCCAGTCCATGCGCACGGCGCTCAGCCGTAACTTGTAGCGCGTTGTAACTGGATACCTGCCTGGTTTCAAGCTCACTGATCTGGCCAAAGGTCGGGAAGGGACGAGCTACAGTAACAGTAGTCGCTCCATTCGCTCCCCACTGGTTTGAATTGATGTCCCGAAAATTGTCCAGGTGGGTTCCCTTGGTTCCGACATAGGCAAACTTGAGGACGGTAGAGAAGGGGATCTGCTGTTCGATAGCCGCATGCCATTGCTCGGTGTAGGGAGTTTTGGCATTCGGGTCCACGGCAAAAGCGGCTTGGCCCGGTAAGATCGCACTGCCTGACGTGGCAACAGTGTGAACAAATCCGCTGCTCGCATAGTTAAACACTGCGCTGCTCGTGGCGCCGGCTACATAAGTGGCCGGATTGTTGAACGCCCAATAATCATCCACGGGGACATTGGCCGACAAAGTGGACGAAACGCCTACGTCGGGCGCCGCGTAGTAGATGCCATAGCCGGCGTGAAAGACTGTCTTGTTGGTGATCTTGTAGGCAAGGCCCATGCGCGGAGCGAAGTTCAGGTTGTTGCCGCTCAAACCGCTCTTCGGAATGCCGCTGGTTCCCGCCTGCTCCAGAGCCGTCGTCGAGATCGAGGGACGGAAGGCCCATTCTTTGTTGTGGGCTTCGGTCCATGGCCAGCCGAGGAAGTTCTCATAGTGTACGCCCAGGTTCAATGTCAACCGGCTGTTGAGCTTGTAGTTGTCCTGCGCATAGAAGGACAGATCCCACTGCCGCAAGCCGACCTCAGAGGGGAAGGAGAAGCTGCCGCTCTGAGGGGCGCCGAAGAGCAGATCGCTCCAGGCCAGGCCGGTGTAACGCGTGCCATAAGCCTCAGAGCCGTGCTCCGCGCCGGTCTGGAACATGTTGTATTGGATGCGGATCAAATCGAAGCCGAGGTCGATCGAGTGCTTGCCGCGAACCAGGGTGAGATCGTCGTCCCACTGATAGTTGTTGGTCCCGATGTTCGTGGGGCTATTGCCGTTGTCGCCGATCGGCGTGTAACCGGAGAAGGTATACACCGGCAGTCCAATGGAAAGGGGATTGTTCGGATTAACTACGCCGGGAATGTTGAGTTGCGAGGGGGAAGCCAGATCCGCATACGGGCTCCCAGCGCCGTCCCAGTTCTTGGCGTAGACAAAGAAGCGAGTCCAGCCGTAGCGCGCCGTGTTGACGATGGTCGGAGAGAAGATATGCGTCTCGCTGATCACAGCCTGATGCGCAGGGTCCGACGCGGGCCCGCCGATGACGTCGCCCACCAGAGGTGTAGGCAGGGTGCCAGGCTGGGAGAGAATGTCATGGCCTTGACTATAGCGAAGGAAGGCGCTGTCTTTCTCAGTAAACTTGCGGTCGATCTTCACGTCGAAGTCGTCTTCGTTGATGATCAACAGCGGACCGTAGAAGAAGTTGAGGGTGGTCGCGCTCGCCGCCCCATAATTCGGCTGCGCATATTTCTGATAGAAATTCAGAAGGTTGATGCCGGTCGGGTCCAAGCCTGGAGTGTTTGCTGGAATGATGGGATTGGCTTTGGTATATGTGATGGTCTTGTTCAGTGGGTTCTTGATAACAAGGCTGGGGTTCTGAAGAAAATAGTTCGTGAAGTCATAGCCCGCCGTTGTGATATTGACAACCGGAATGCTACTCAGAAAGTTCTGGCCCTGAGCGAAGCGCTTTCCGGCATAGTCGGCAAAGAAGAAGGTCTTGGGATTGGCCTGCTTCCAAAAGACCGGTCCGCCGAAGGTGACGCCAAATTCGTTTTGCCGCAGAGGCGATTTCGCTCCTGTCGGTCCAGGGACTAGAGTATTGAAATAGTTTCTGGCATCCAGAGCGGTGTTGCGAAAAAACTCGAAGACATCGCCGTGATAGTGTTCGGTGCCGGACTTGATAACCACGTTGATGGTGCCGCCGTTGCCGCGACCGTAGCGGGCGTCGGCGTCCTGGGTCTCTTCCGAGAACTCCTGAATGGCGTCGATGGGCGGGAAGATCGCCGTCATGCTGTTATGGTTCTCGTTGTCGCCAATGCCATCCACAAGCGTGCGGTTTTCCTGAGGGCGAGAGCCGTTGATGGCGAAGTACGATGGGCCGCGCTGCTGCGTATAGGCGATGCCGCCGGTGGATTGGGCTGTCGTCGAGATAGCGCCCGCGCCCAGGTTAAACAGCTCATTGAAGTTGCGGCCATTCAGGGGCAGATCCCTGACAGCTTCTTCTGTGCGGAGGTTGCCGACATCGGAGCTATCCGTTTCCAGCAATTCGCTGTTGGTTTGGACCTCAACCGTCTCCGCGGCTGCGCCAATGGGCAGTACGGCATCGGCCGACACACGCTGCCCCACTTCCAGCCTTACGTGCTCGTCTACCTTGCTGAAGCCGGGAGCCTCGACTAGAACCTTGTAATCGCCAGGATGCAGCGGCGGCGAAACATAAATTCCCTGCGAGTCCGTGGTCGAGTTGGTTGTGATTCCAGTGCCCGCGTTTTGCAGGGACACGTGCGCGTTCGGGATCACTGCGCCGGTGTGGTCTTTCACCACGCCTGTAATGACTCCGGTTTCGACAATCTGCGCGTGCAGCGCCGACGTGGCCAGGAGGAAGAACACAACGGCCAACAGCCGCGCAAGCTTTTGCTTTACGAGGATCTGAACTGAGAAATGAACTGTAGACATACTGACCTCCAACGATGCGATCCTTATTAATCGCACGGATAATGACCGTGACTCGCTATCTCATTGAGCGGCATTGTGCGTGCAGGCGTACATTTTTCCGAAGCGGATGCGTTTGCGTCGTGGGCAAGTGCATCGTCGGGGAAGTTTGCAATGTACGCCTGCACGCACAATGCCTCTCAAGGGCAATTGCGCTCAGGATTGATGGTTGATGGGAAACCTCGGGCACATGCTGACGATTTCGGTCTGCCGTGACCGGAACGCGGCACGACGAAACCGACAGAATGATTAGGCCAGGGCTATCGTCAATTGTGAGAGGGAATACGCAGGGTCAACAACACGAGCAACAAGGTGTCAGCTCGGAAGCGGGCATGGGGAGTGCCGCGATGTGTATCGACTCCTGCATATATCGTATTAAGACATAGCCTAGGCGATCGTGTCAAGAGAGGCTGTCGATTTATTTCGCAACTGTACCAACAGAAAAGATTACCCGACTTTTACAGAGGCAGAAGCTCTACCGTCGATTTAACGGTCACCTGCATTGGCGCTGGCGTAAGCGCTGATACGCTGCAAATCCGACGCCAGCTTGGGGGCCAGTTCAGTGAGTTCTCGCGCATGATCAATCGAGAGTCTTCTCAACACTTTCTTGCCCTTTGGCGTGATTTCCAGCAATACCTGCCGCAGATCGTCTGCGTCCTGTACGCGCAGCAAGAGTCCTTCGCGCACTGAGCGATTCGCCAGTTCAACCACACTGTTATGGCGCAACTTGAGTCGCTTCGCGGCGTACGCAATCGTCACTAGCGTGCCCGCTCGCGCACCAGCAACCTGAAGCAAGAGTTGATGCTGCTGCGGTTGCAGGCCGGCTGCTGCCGCGGCCTCTTCGCTGAAATGCAAGAACTTTCTCAGCTCAAAGCGAAACTCAGCCAGACTCTCAAGGAGAGAGCTTGGATCAGTCGAGGATGTTTTGGTAGCCACACGTACATCGTATAAAGATAGAAATGAATATGCAAACCTGAAGATGCGACGCTGATGATTCGCCGCTCCGGATCGCGTCGGCCCCATTGCCTAACCTGGAGTCCGGTATTGACATCGCTTTAATGAAGGCTCTATGCTGTCTTCGATGCAGCGGATGCATCAATATGCACCGCACGCGAAAAATGACACAATTCTCTACAACCCGCATGTGTTCATGTTGCTGTTACTTCGGCTTCGTGCGGGGGTGCGTCTAGGGGATCTAGTCAAACTTTGACAGTTACCCAGCACCCACCCGCCGCCAACCGGCCGGGTGGGTTTTTCATTTCACGCTTCGATTTATAAACGGAATTTCCCCAGGAGGAAACACAGGAATGTCACTGCGCATCAACGATATTGCTCCCGACTTCACTGCCGAGACTACCCAGGGTCCGATCCACTTCCATCAATGGATTGGCGACAGTTGGGCCGTACTCTTCTCCCATCCCAAGGATTTCACGCCGGTTTGCACCACAGAACTGGGAGCCGTCGCCGGACTGGAAAAGCAGTTTGCCGAACGCGACGCAAAGGTGATCGGCCTCAGCGTCGATCCTGTCTCCAACCACAGCAAATGGGCATCCGATATTCAGGACGTTGGAGGCCATCCAGTCAACTATCCACTCATTGGCGACCCGGAACTGAAGGTCGCCAAACTCTACGACATGCTTCCGGCGGATGCTGGCGATACATCTGAAGGCCGCACGCCCGCGCTCAATGCTCCGGTGCGCACAGTCTTCGTCACCCTGCTCAGAAGTGTACCGTCTATGCCTTCTTCGACTTCAGCCTGATCATCTCCCCATCAACAGCAAACTTTCCATGCCCGCGACGGTGGATAGTCTTGGAATTCTTCTGCGCCGGATCGGTCCAGGCTTTGACCACTTCAAGGATGAAGATGTTGTACTTGCTGACAAGGCGGCTATCGACGACCTTGCATTCGAGATTCGCGAAGCACTCAGCGACAAGAGGCGCCGCCACGCGCTCGGCTGGAACCGGGGTCAGACCATGCTTCTTGAACTTGTCCACGTCCCGGCCGGAGCAGTTGCCGATCCTGACGACTTTGACCGCCAGCTTCCGCGTCGGCACGGCGATCACGCACTCTTTGGTTGCCCGCAGTGCCGCAAAACTGTAATTGGCGTCGCTCACCACACAGGCGACCAGCGGAGGTTTGAACTCGACCATCATGTGCCAGGACATGGTCATGATGTTGGCCCGGCCCTTTCGGACGGTCGTCAGCAGCGCCACAGGTCCCGGTTCGAGCAACTGATAGACCTTCGAGAGTGACAAATCCTTCATCACAGTGGAACTCCCCTTTTGCTTCTTTGGCCTTCTTGAGGCCGATGCGACGCGTGCTGTTTACATACTTCGCGGATTCTCCCGCACCGGACGCTCCTCTCTGATTCCTTCTCCGGCGACCGCAATTTGCTTCGACTTCCGATAGACGTTTGCAACTGCCAACGTCCAGAGTGGAACCAGATCAAATCCCGGCACCAGCTTGCCAAGAAACGATGGCACGAACTCCCAGTGCCAACCAAGAAGGTAAGTCAGCACAGCTCCCATTCCCAAGTCGAGTATGTCGTCAGCGGGCGATTCGGCGCCCGCAACAAAGAGAGGGAAAACAAGAATCTGCACCACGTCCGCGATGATGGCAAGAATCATGGCGGCTCGAAGGCGCGGACCCGGCGAAATTGTGATGGCGTCGTGAGTCACATTGGCCTGCTGCATTCATCTTATTGCTTTGCCTGCCTATTCTGCGGTGAAAACGCCCCTCGATGATCCTTCCGGCGCGCGTCAAAACCGTTGAGGCAGTCGCAGAAGTAACGACGACAAACGTCACGAGAGGCTCTGCTCCAAGAGTGAATCAGACGCTAACGATTCTCCCTCGCGCTCGATGGCAGGAACTTCGGGCTCTCCACGTTGGCCGGATACTTTCGTTGCCAGAGTTCAATCGAGCTTTAGCCGTGTCCCGAAGGAGGATCGTGGCCAGTACTGGCACGGCTACAATGGCAGTGACGCAAACTGGGAACGAGAATTTAACTTGGAGAATTTGAAATGAGAGCAGCTGTATTCGATCCCAGCGTGAGTACTCCCGGAGGTTGGGTTTCGATTGAAGACCTCCCGCTGCCTAAGCCGCAACCCGGAGAGATGCTGCTCAAGGTCATAGCCTGTGGCGTCTGCCGCACCGATCTCCATATCGTCGAAGGCGATCTTCCGCCGATCCGGCCGCGCATCATTCCCGGCCATCAGATCGTCGGTGAAGTTGTGGAAGGCGCGACCCCGGAACTGCCCATCGGAACCCGCGTCGGTGACTCCTGGATGGGCGGTGTGGACGGCGACTGCTGGTTCTGCCGGCACGACGTGGAGAACCTCTGCGATCATCCCGTGTTTACCGGTTACTCGGTGAATGGCGGCTACGCGGAGTACGCAGCGGTTCGCGCAGATTTTACGATCCCATTGCCGGTGGGCCTGGACGCTTCCCAAGTCGCGCCGTTGCTGTGCGCGGGTGTCATCGGCTTTCGCAGCCTCCGCGTTGCCGGAGTTCGGCACGGGGAGCGAGTCGGTCTCTTCGGCTTTGGGAGTTCGGCCTCGCTGGCAATTCGCATCCTTCAGTCCTGGGATTGCGAGGTCTATGTAGTCACCCGCGGCGAGTCTCACCGTCGGACCGCTCAGTCGCTCGGCGCCACCTGGGTCGGCAACGAAGACGCAAAACCTCCCACCGAGCTTGATCGCGCCATCACCTTCGCTCCCAGCGGAAAGGTCGTCGTCAGTGCTCTCGCCGCCCTCCGCAAAGGGGGAGTGGTCGCCATCAACGCCATCTACCTGGATCAGATGCCCGCCTTCGACTACGACAAGCTGCTCTGGGGCGAGCGCCAGATCCGCAGCGTGGCCTACATGACGAGGCAGGATGCGCGCGATTTCATCGCTCTGGCTCACGATCTGAATTTCCGTCCTCGGGTCGCCACGTTCTCCCTGGAGGACGCGAACAAGGCGCTCCAAGCCGTGAAGCATGAAACCGAGGATGGATCGGCAGTGATTGTTCTTTAAGTAACTTTCGGGATCAGCCACAAGAATGCCAAGTGTTCCTCTTGCCAGCGCACAACTGCGCTCGTTCCTCAAGGGCGACGGACCAACCGGAGACGCTCCGAACGGTTTACGGTTCCTGGCTGAGTGAAGGCTTTTCTGCTCGGGTTGACGAGAGTATTGACCGGGATGAGCCGGTACCGGAAGCGATAGCGGTCAAGGACCGCCAACTCGGCGCATTTTCCGGGCAGTTGAAGAACTGGCGATCTAAGGTCAGTAAATTGGGTCTTATGGAATAGGGGGAAAAGAATCTTCTTGCGTCTTGGCCTGCTCTCGCTTTTGCCGCAACTCGATCAGCGTGCGCGTACACTCCGCGCATTTGAAGATATGCAGTTCGTTTAGATCGGGTAGTCCAACCTCGCGTGGTGTGTCGGCGAACTTTTTGAGAATCGCCGGATCGGGACATCCAATGCGTTCAGGATTCGGATAGTGGGCGAGGATGTGTTTCTGCAGCTTCTCGAACAAAAGCGTATCGTTCTCGTCATCATTCGCGAATGGTCGATGCTCAGCCACGGCTTTCTTCCTGAATGGATCGACAGCAGCGACGGTCATGTTCCATTTTCTCCAATCCCCAATCCTCGGCGTATCTTCTTCAATGCCCGCTGGCAACGTACTCGGATGCTCGCTTCGGAGGTTCCGACTATCTCCGCAACCTCGCTCCACCGCGTCCGGCTATGCCGCAGGAGAAGGGCCAGACGGACTTCAGGAGGTGTACCATGCAAGATTACCTCCAAATCAAGTGCGGAATCAACAGGCAGGAACGGATTCTGGACGGGGGCGGAGGGTAGCCGAACGAAGTTGAAACCCAGGTCGTCGTTGCGTTCTTGTAGACATCGAGCAAATCCGACGGCCCCGACTGAGGCGCCGGAGTCTGCCCATAGGCAAGTGCCCCTGTTGCAATCACCAATGCACCCAAAAC
>Ga0182030_10000912_pt1 | contig 58794 bp, 53 predicted proteins | sample 812S3MmetaG_FD_121299 | JGI IMG/M metagenome (GOLD analysis project Ga0182030, IMG submission 121299) | Permafrost microbial communities from Stordalen Mire, Sweden - 812S3M metaG (Illumina Assembly) | ecosystem: Environmental > Terrestrial > Soil > Wetlands > Permafrost | place: Sweden... | reverse complement strand
CGCCATTGGTCTCGGCCATCACCTTGGTCAGCGCCGCCGTCAGCGTCGTCTTGCCATGATCCACATGCCCAATCGTCCCCACGTTCACGTGCGGCTTGGTGCGCTCAAATTTCTCTTTCGACACGACGACTCCTCATACCTGACTAAACCAGACTGGACTTACTGGAGCCCACGAGCGGGATCGAACCGCTGACCTCGTCCTTACCAAGGACGTGCTCTACCAACTGAGCTACGTGGGCGGACGAAACCCATAACGCCTCTGAAGCCGCGGCCTTCACGCCGTGGCTGGTAATCACTGCTCAAGCTATTGGAGCGGGTGATGGGAATCGAACCCACGTCATCAGCTTGGAAGGCTGAGGTTCTACCATTGAACTACACCCGCCTGGTGATGACGCCGAAGTACTCAATCCTGACCACCGAATCTGCCGTCTTTCGAGTCTGCCCCCTCATGGTGGAGGGGGTAGGATTCGAACCTACGAAGGCGTAAGCCGGCAGATTTACAGTCTGCTCCCGTTGGCCGCTTGGGTACCCCTCCGCGAAAAACGAGCCGCGTATTCTGATTTCCGCTACCTGGCCTGTCAATGCAGATTCCGGGCCAATTCGCCTTTCTTTCTGGAGCCCGGACTGGAGCCCCGGACCGAACCGGTCGCCGGGACGGCGGTGAGCGATACGATGACCGCTCCCAAGCGGCACTAATAGAGTCCCTAAAGTCCACCCGACCCCGCCGCCCCGACCGGGCCGCGGCCGGCCAGCTAACGCGCCTGCCAGCTACCGGACATGCCGGGCGACTGCCTATAGCCCGCGGGCATTGAGGTAGCGATCGACCGCGCTGCGAACCGCCGCCGCCATCTCCGGCGCGCTGAAGAAATCCAGGTCCAGGTTGCCAAATTCGTCCAGCCGCGCCCGCACCCGCAGCACATAGCTCGAGCCCTTGTGCATCGGGCTGAAATCCCACACTCGCGATACCTCGGCCGGCAGCGCATCGATTTCGCTCGCCACCCGCTCCGCATCCCGTCGGACAAAGCCCGCGCTGTAAAGTTTGGCCACCTGGCGCAACACCGCGGAGGCATGTTTGACCTCAAAGCTGCTGGTGACGCGCACCAGCGCCGGTAACTCCGCCGCCGGCGCTTCGGCTGCCGGCGGCGCCGGCTCATCCGCGGCGAGCGCCCCGGGTGCCCAAAGCAGTCCCGCCAGCGCCGCTGCCATATATAAGGTGAGTCTCATAGCAGGGCGGCCTCCGCTGGCGGTATCGGGCGGTATTGCCCGGGCCGCAGGTCCGGGGGCAATTGTACCGGGCCGTAGCGCAGCCGGGTCAGGCGGGTGACCTCGAAGCCGGCCGCTTGCCACAGCCGCCGCACCTCGCGATTGCGGCCCTCGTGCAATATCACGTGAAATGCCGCTTGCGGCGCCGCCGCATTGGTGCTGCCCGGCGCGGCGCCCCAGGTGGCTGAGCGACCCACCGGCTCGCGCAACGCCTCAATGCGATCAAAGCGTGCCGGGCCGTCCTCGAGCATCAGCCCCTGGCGCAGCCGCTGCAGTACCGCGGCGGACGGCAACCCACGCACGTGCACCAGGTACTCGCGCTCGATCTGCGAAGAGGGGTGCATCAGCCGATGCGCCAACGCACCATCGTTGGTGAACAGCAGCAGACCGGTAGTGTTCACGTCCAGTCTGCCGATCACGACCCAGCGGCCGGAGCGCGGCGGCGGCAGCCGCTCGAACACCGTCGGCCGTCCTTGCGGATCGGCGCGTGTAGTCACTTCGCTGGCCGGCTTGTGGTAGAGCAGCACTTCGCGCGCGCTGGCGACGGCGTTGGCGAACGCGAGCACTTCGCCGTCGAGCCGGATGTCGGCGCCGGCCTGCGCGCGCTCGCCCAATTCAGCGACATGCCCGTCCACCGTCAGCCGCCGCTCGCGAATCCATTGCTCGATCTGCCGCCGCGAACCATGACCGGATGCCGCCAGCAGTTTCTGCAACCGTTCGCTCACCGCAGCTCGCTAAATCGGCGCCGCGCTACCGCGACGGCAGCGAGATGTTGCGAAACAGCTCGGCCTGGCCGTCCAGATCGCGCGCCTCGATCGCCCGGTCGACCAGCCGCCGGGTCAGGTGCGGGCCGAACAGCTGGATGAAATCGTAGCCGAAGTTTCGCAGCAGGTTGCCGCGCCGAAAGCCGATCCAGGTGGTGTGGATCGGAAACAGGTGCGAAGCATCGATGATCGCGAAATCGCTGTCCTGTGCCGGGTCGACGGCGACGCTGGCGACGATGCCGACGCCGAGGCCAAGCCGTACGTAGGTCTTGATGACGTCGGAATCGCGCGCGGTCAGCGCCACTTTCGGCGTCAGGCCCTCGCGTGCAAACACTGTGTGCAGCGAGGACGAGCCGGCAAAGCTGAACACGTAGGTGACCAGCGGGTACTGCGCCAGGTCCTGGATGGTCACGCGCTCGAGCTTCGCCAGCGGGTGGTGGCGCAGCACGATGATCTGCCGGTACCAGCGATACACCGGCAGCAGCACCAGGCCCGGAAACAGTCCTTCCGAGCCGGTCGCAATCGCCAGCTGCACCCGATCGGTCGCCACCATCTCGCCGATCTGCTCCGAGGTGCCCTGGTGCAGGTGCAGCTCGACCTCCGGATAGCGCTCGCGAAACGCGTGCACCACCGGCGGCAGCACATAGCGCGCCTGTGTATGCGTGGTCGCGATGGACAGGGTGCCGCGGTTGTCCTGGTTCAGGTCCGCGGCCACCGCCTTGAGGCTGTCAATCTCCGCCAGTGCCCGGTTGGCGTACTCGAGCACCTTGGCCCCTTGCGGCGTCACGCGCGAGAATGCCCGGCCCTCGCGCACGAACAGATCGAAGCCGAGCTCGCGCTCCAGTGCCTTGAGCGCCCGGCTGATCGCCGGCTGCGAGGTGCCGAGCGCCGAGGCGGCCTGCGTGACAGACAGGCCATGGCGCGCAATCGCGACCGCGTACTGCAATTGGTGGAAATTCATCCGGATCACGCCCAGTCGGTCCAAGGGGCCGCACTATGTAGGCAAAGATGGCCGCCGAATTATAACAATTCGTTATCTTAAAATGGCCGTTTACTTATCGATTGGCCCGCGTCAGCGGACTACAGTCCCCGGCTCTATGATTTACGAGAACATCCTCGGCACCATCGGCCGCACACCGGTCGTCCGCGTGCGCCACCTGGCGCCCGGCGACACGACCATCTACGTCAAGTGTGAGTTCTTCAACCCCGGTGCTTCCGTAAAGGACCGGCTGGCGATCGCGATCATCGAGGACGCCGAAGCCCGTGGCGTACTCAAGCCCGGCCAGACCGTCATCGAGGCGACGTCTGGCAATACCGGCATCGCGCTGGCGATGGTGTGCGCGGCCAAGGGCTACCCGTTCGTCGCCGTGATGGTCGAGACCTTCTCGGTCGAGCGCCGCAAGATCATGCGCATGTTCGGTGCCCGGGTGCTGCTGACCCCAGCCGCCGAGCGCGGTAGCGGCATGGTGCGCAGGGCCGAGCAACTCGCGACGAAGCATGGCTGGTTCCTGGCGCGCCAGTTCGAGAACCCGGCCAATCCGGCCTACCACCGCAGCACCACCGGCCCGGAAATCCTGTCCGACTTCGCCGGCAAGCGGCTAGACTACTTCGTGACCGGTTGGGGCACCGGCGGCACGCTCACCGGCGTCGGCGAGATGATCCGGCTGGCGCGGCCCGACGTGCACGTGATCGCCGCCGAGCCGGAAGCCGCGGCAATGCTGTCGGGCAAGCCTTTCAGCCCGCACAAGATCCAGGGCTGGACGCCGGATTTCATCCCCGCGGTGCTCAACCGCAGCGTGGCGGACCGCATCGTGACGGTGAACGACGCCGAGTCGATCGAAGCTGCCCGCGCCCTGGCGCGCAAGGAAGGCATCTTCTGCGGTATTTCCTCCGGTGCGACCTTTGCCGCGGCCGTCAAGATCGCGCGCGAGGCCGGCAATGGTGCGGTGCTGCTGGCGATGCTGCCAGACACCGGGGAGCGCTACCTGTCCACGGCGCTATTCGAGGGCATCAGCGATGGCTCAGATCCGGAACCCTGAAGTGGTACGCAATGCCCGTGCGCGCGCCAGTTCCCGCCGCCGGCCGGACATGGCGCAGATGAGCGGCGCGCTCAGCGTCGCGCTGCCCGACCCTTTTGTGCTGTATCGCGGCGGCGTGCTGCAGCAGGCGCGCATTGCCTATGAATCCTGGGGCGAGCTCAATGCGGCGCGTGACAACGCGGTGCTGCTGTTCACAGGACTGTCGCCCTCTGCGCATGCCGCGGCCACCGAAAATGATTCTGCACCCGGCTGGTGGCAGCGCATCATCGGGCCCGGCCTGGCGCTCGACAGCAGCCGGTATTTCATCGTCTGCGTCAATTCGCTCGGCAGCTGCTTCGGCTCTACTGGCGCGGCCTCGATCAATCCGGCCACCGGCGAGCGCTATCGGCTGGAGTTTCCGGAAATCGCCGTCGAGGACATCGCGCGCGCGGGCTACGAGGCCATGCGGGCGCTCGGAATCGAGCGCCTCGACACCGTGATCGGAGCCTCCCTCGGCGGCATGTCGGTGATCGCATTCGCAACCCAGTTTCCGCATGCCGCTCGCCGGCTGATCAGCATTTCGGGCAGCCCCGCGGCATCGCCGTTTGCGATCGCGCTGCGTTCGGTGCAGCGCGAGGCGATCCTGCGCGATCCGGACTGGCAGGGCGGCCAGTACGCGCCTGACAAACCACCGCGCAGCGGCATGCGCGTGGCACGCAAGCTTGGCACCATCACCTATCGCTCCGCTGCCGAATGGCGGCAGCGCTTTGGCCGCGAGCCGATCGCCGGCAACACCCACAGCGTCAGTCCGTTCGCGCCGCATTTTGCGGTCGAGAGCTATCTGGAGGCGCAGGCCGAGCGCTTCACCCGCAGCTTCGATGCCAATTGCTACCTGTACCTGTCGAGGGCGATGGACCGCTTCGATCTTGCCGAACATGGCGGCAGCTATGCCGCCGCGCTGCGCGAGGTCGATGCCAACGTGCTGGTGATCGGCGTCGAGAGCGACATGCTGTTCGCGATCCAGGAGCAGGCCGCCATCGCCGAGGCCTTCAGGCATAACGCCCCCGCGACGCAATTCGCGCGCCTGCCCTCGCTCGAAGGCCACGATGCGTTCCTGGTCGACATCCCGCGCTTCGAGGCCGAAATCCGAAAGTTCCTGGCGTCCTGAGCGCCACTCACTGCCCCGGCGCGCGTGCCCTGGCCGGGCCGCGGCCCATAGCGTGCCGCCGCATCTCAACAGAAAATCAATGAATTAGCGGCCGATCCGCGCCGTTTTCAGGCGTCGGGGCATGCGAATTCTGGGCTCTGCTTCACGAAACCACCGGCCATTCCGTATTAGAATATTGTTTGTATAACAAACAGTATGCAAGACGTTCTTTGATGCGGAGGAGTGGCAAGATGAGCAACCTGAATTTCAAACCGCAGTCGGGCAACCTGGCTTCCGGCGACAAGCAGATCGCGGTTCCGAGCCTGGATAATGCAGCGGCAATTGGCGCCGCAGCGCGCGATGGGCAAGGCGGCCGGGCCGTGCGCCGCCGATTCGGCGTGACCGGCCTGGCGCAGCCGATCGACCACGGCTTTCGTCCGTTCCGGGTGTACTGACGGCCATGGCCGCGCTCCGGGTAGGGCTTATGTCAGGACTCTCCTACCGGCTGTGATACAGAAAATGTCGTTCCGATTAATGTTGAGTCGCGTTGGCAAGTCCCGGCAACTAGGCATAATAGACATGCGGTTGAGATGGTTTGATGCTGCTCGCAGTTTGGTTTCAAATTGTTTGGAAGCCTTGGGGGCTGTGGATGGAACGACGACTGCATACGCGGCACAGGGCGCGAACGACGGTCTACATTCTTCTGCCGGACGGTGATCGCCGCCTGTGCAAGGCAGTGAACCTGAGTGCCACCGGTGTTTTCATCCGCACTGCCGGCCTGGGGCTGCGCAAGGGGCAGCAGGTCAGTCTCGCATTCGCAATCGATCTGGGTGCCGTCACCAAGCTGCATCGCCGCACCGCGGTGGTCGCCCATGTGTCGGGCGGGGGCACCGGATTGATGATGGATGCATTCGCCGCCACGCGCTGACCGCCCCGCCTTGACGCCTGTGCGCCGCACGCGTCAACCGCACGGCTGCAGGCGCGTTATATCTGCGTAAGCGACTGATTCTCGACCAGGATTAGGCTTTATTTATCAGTGCTGAGCAGCTGAACAATCCCGTAGCGAGGACCGTCGTATAATCACACAGGCGCCATTCGCGAACTTCGCGGATGCGCCGGATGGAGGACGACCATGAAAACCTTCGGCGGCGGTTCAGTTGTCTTAGGCGCAGCGCTGTCGCTGTTTGCGCTGACGGCATCTCCTGCGTTTGCCAGCGGACCTCATGGCGGGGGCGGAGGCGGCGGTGCACATTTCTCCGGTGGCGGCGGGCATTCCTCCGCAGGAGCGGCGCACTTTGGCGGCTCGCACGTCGCGGTTGCCAATCGCGGCTACGGCGGCTATGGCTATGCGCGTGGATCGCGCGCAGTAGGCCGTGCGGTTGCCGGCGGCTATGGACGTGTCGGCACGGGCTATGCGGTGGGTGGCCGCGGTGGCTACGGCTATGGCCGCGGCGGCTACTACGGCGGCGGCCGCTGGGGCGGCGGCTACTGGCACGGCGGGTATTGGCCGGCGGTCTACTGGGGGGCAGGTTTTGCCTGGTTCCTGCCGGTATTGCCCGCGTTCTGCGCCACCTACTACTGGAACTCGATTCCGTACTACTACTACAACGATGTCTATTACACCTATGACCCGGCCGCCAGCGGCTACGTGGTGACCACGCCGCCTCCGGCTGCGGACCCTGATGCGGCAGCCAGCGACAGCTACGGTGCCGGCCCGGCGGGGTCAGCGCTGCCTGCACCCGCGCCTGGCGCGGCCAGTGCACCGATGAACGGCGACGGACTGTTTGCCTACCCGAAAAACGGCCAGAGCGATGCACAGCAGGCAACTGACCGCAGCGAATGCGGCCAATGGGCCGGCAGCCAGACCGGTTCCAATGCCGGTTCCGGCAGCCTTGACTACCGCCGTGCGCTGACCGCGTGCCTGCAGGGTCGCGGCTATAGTGTCGACTGACAGGGTAGATGCTGTAGGACGCTTGGCAGCCCACAACCCCGCCACCTGAGCCTGGTTAGGCAGGCTTCGATAGCTATAATTCGCGCGTGTCCTTGCGCCAGGTGTACCAGCGACCCGCGGCCGAACTCATCGGCTGCGCCGATTGCGGGCTGATGCAGATTCTGCCGCCGGTACCACCCAATGCCATCGCCGAGTGTGCCCGCTGCAAGCGCGCCTTTGCGCCGCCGGCGCGCGGCAGCATCGACAGCGCACTGGCGCTGACGGTCACCGCCTTGCTGCTGCTGTTGCCAGCGTGCCTGCTGCCGCTGATGCAGCTGTCCTCATTCGGCGTGCAGCGGCGCAACTGGCTGCCCACCGGCCCCGAGGCGCTGTGGAATGATGGCTACGACTCACTATCCGTGGTCGTGTTCCTGTTCAGCATCGCAATCCCGTTCATCTACCTGGGCCTGATGACCTGGGTGCTGGGCGGCATCCGCATCGGGGCTGACGCGCCGCTCGGCAAGCTGTTCCGCTGGACCGCCGGACTGCGCCCCTGGGTAATGATCGAGGTCTACCTGGTCGGCTGCTGCGTGGCATATACACGGCTGGAGTCCGTCGGCACCGTCAATGTGGGCGCTGGCGGCTGGTGCCTGCTCGCCGCCACGCTCGCGGCAGTACTGGCCAGCCTGAAGCTCGACGAGCAATCGGTATGGGATGCGTTGCCGCCGCGCAATTCATTGACCGCGCCGAAGCACCCGATCAGTTGCGAGACCTGCGAACTGCTGATCGATGCGGCGCGCGAGCGCAGCGCCTGCCCGCGCTGCGGGGCCCGGGTGCGGCGGCGCAAACCGGATGCGATACGGCGCACCGTGGCGCTGGTCGTCACCGGCTTCCTGCTGTACCTGCCGGCGAACCTGTTGCCGGTGCTCACGATCGAGCGCTTCGGCCGCGACGAACCAAGTACCATCGTCAGCGGCGTGCATGAACTCATTCTCTCCGGGCTGTGGCCGCTGGCCATCATCGTATTCACGGCCAGTGTCGTGGTGCCGCTGGTCAAACTCTTCGGCCTGACGCTGATGCTGGTGATGACCCGGCGGCGCTCACGGCGCTGGCTCGTGGGGCGCACCCGCATGTACCGCTTCATCGATCGCATAGGACGCTGGTCGAACATCGACGTGTTCATGATTTCCATCCTGGCTGCGCTGCTGCAGTTCGGCACGCTGACCAGCCTGCGCCCGCAGCCGGGGGCGATTGCATTCGCGGCCGTGGTGGTGGTAACGATGCTCGCCTCGCGCAGCTTCGATGCCCGCGTGATGTGGGATGCACCGGATGCTGCGGCATGAGCGATCCCGGGCCGGCACTGCCTAACGCGAGCCTTCGGCCCCGGCGCTGGTTCTCCTGGGTCTGGATCATCCCGGCGCTGGCAGCCGCCATCGTTATCGGGCTCGCGATACGGACACTGGTGGATCGCGGACCGCTGATCACGATCTCGTTCACTGACGCCGAAGGCCTGCAGGCCGGAGAGACCAGGATCCGTCATAAGGACGTGGATCTGGGCACGGTCGAGTCGGTGTACCTGACACCGGACATGTCGCACGTGGTGGTGCGGGCACGCATGCACCGCTCGGCGGTCGCACACCTCACCGCTGCGACGCGCTTCTGGATCGTGCGCCCGCGCGTAGGATTCGGCGGCATTTCAGGACTGTCGACCCTGGTGTCCGGATCGTACATAGAGATGTATCCAGGCGATGGGGAGCCGGAGCGCACCTTCGTCGGCCTCGACGAGCCGCCGGCAATCATTCCCGACACGCCGGGACGCTCGTTTACGCTGCGTAGCAACGACCTCGGTTCACTGGTAGGGGGTTCGCAGATCTCCTACCGCGGCGTACCGGTGGGCGAGGTCGAGGGCTTTGCGCTCGACCGCCAGCATCATCAGATAGAGATCTATGCCTTCATCCGCTCGCCCTATGAAAACCTGATACATCCCGAGTCGCGCTTCTGGAATTCCGGCGGCGTCGATGTCTCGGTCGGAGTCACCGGCCTGCGTTTTCGCGCCTCCTCGTGGCAGCAGCTGGTATCCGGCGGCATCTCGTTCGATACGCCTGATGGCACGCTCGAGAAGCCGGCCAGCGATGCCGGAGCGGTATTTCGCCTGTACGACAACCAGGACGACGCGCAGCAGGACGCGCACGGAACCACGCTCATCTATCGGGTGAATTTCTCCGGAACCGCCGCCGGCGCCGTCGGACCCGGCACCACGGTGCAGATGCTGGGCGCCGCGGTCGGCCAGGTGACCGAAGCCCATCTGCAATACGACGATGCGGCCAACCTGATGCTCACCCGCGTTACCCTGCAGATCGACCCGAGCCGCATCGAGATCGTGCATCGTCGCGCAGCTGCGACGACCGACCCGGCCGAGGCGTTGCGGGCGCGGCTCGAGAAACTCGTCGCTTCCGGCCTGCGCGCCCAGGTGACGACCGCCAATTTGCTGACCGGCATAAAAGTGATCTCGCTCGACATGGTGCGCGACGCGCCGCCGGCGCGCATCGAGCAGGTGGATGGCTACGCGCAACTACCGAACGGCAGCTCGACCGAAATTGCCGATATCCTTGCCAGCGTCAAGAGCATAGTGCATCACATCGACACAGTGACCGCGGGGCCGGAACTCGGGCACGCGATCAAGGAGCTCGACCGCACTCTCACCAATCTCGATCACATCAGCGCTGATGTGCAACCGCAGATCAAGCCATTGATCGACGGCCTGCGCGACACCGCGGACGCCGCACAGCAGACCCTGCAGGCAGCGCGCCACATGCTGGGCACCAGCGCGTCCAGCGGTACCGATCTGCCACGCCTGCTCCGCGAGCTCACCGAAGCCGCGCGCTCGATCCGCGCGCTGACCGACTATCTCGAGCAGCACCCCGAAGCGCTGATCCGCGGCCGCAAGGGAGACGATTGATGAATTCAAGGTGGCTGCAATGCGTTGGGTTGCTGGCTTGCTGCGCGCTGTGCGGCTGCGGTTCCAGCCCGCCGACGCGGTTTTATATCCTGAATCAAATCGCGCCCTCGGCGGCGGCGGCACCGGCGGCGGCGAGCAGCATCGCCGTGCGGGTCGAACCACCGGCGCTGGCGCCGGAGATTGATCGACCCGAGCTGGTCACGCGCAGCGGCCCCAATCGCGTGCATGTGGCGGGCTCGCAGCGCTGGGCAGCGCCGCTGCGCGGCCAGATCCGGCGTGTCATTTCCGATGACCTTGCCGCCCGCCTGCCGGCCGGACTGGTAGCCGATCCGGATGAGCCGGCCACGAACGAGCCGCGCCGTACGCTGACCCTTGAAATCGAGGAATTCTACGGCGATGACAGCTGCGCTGTGAGCCTGCGCGCCGGTTGGGCGCTGGCCAACCCGAAGGTCAATGTGCTGCATGGAAGCGAACAGGTGCGGATCCCGGGCAGTGCGCCGTGCAGCGGCGAGCTGCCGGCGGCGATGAGCCGCGCCCTGGCTGTCCTGGCCGACCGTCTGGCGCTGGTGATCGCCGCGAATTAGCAGCGCCGTCAACTTCTCGTGAAAGTGCACGCCGGAGCGGTCCGGATTCAGGCCGAAAAAATCCTTCCACTGACCGACGAAAATGATGACGCCGGCTGCGGAAGCTGCCGACCCTGCACCCTGCCCCGGCTGCGCTTGGCATCATTGCGCTGCTGACGCTGATCCTGGGGCACGATATTTCAAGCGCGTGCCGGCACCGCGCGTTTCTGCTACTCGTGATCCTGCTGCGGGCTCCGCTGGCCGCTCACGTACCGTTGACCGCGCTGGCCGCCAATTTGTTGTACGTCGCCTGGAACATGAGCGACGTGCACCGGTTCGCGCATGTCCTGAGGACTGCACCACGTGCCGATGTCGGCATCCTGGTACTGACGATCGTGCTCACCGTATTCAGCGATCTGGTGGCGGCAGTCAACGTCGGCGTGGTGCTGGCCAGCCTGCTGTTCATGCGCCGTATGGCAAAGTCGGTGAGCATCGAGCAACACTCGGACGCGCGCATCGCGGCAGATGCAAGCCAGGGCGCAGATTTCGCACTGCCAGCCGATATCGTGGTCTACAGCATTGGCGGCCCGTTGTTCTTCGGCGCGGCCGAGTATCTCGAGAAGACGCTTCGGTGCAGCCAGAACCGAGTGCGCACGGTCGTCATTCGCATGGGCCGTGTGCCGTTCATGGATACAACCGGACTGTCGGCACTGGATGAGATCGTCGCCGATTTCCATCGCGTCGACACCCGCGTGGCGCTGTGCGACGTTCACCCAAACGTGCTCGAGAAGCTCGAGCGCGCCCGCATCCTGGCGCGTATCGGTGCCGGCGGCGTGTTCGCGACGCTGTCGGAGTTCGTGGCCACTGCCAAGGCGTCACCCCAAGTGTCCACGCCGGAATGATCCGTCATCCGGCAGATGCTGGGCATTTCTAATTCATGCCTCGATCGTCACATTTCAACCCGCCGCGGCGAGATAGAAGTAAGCTCCGGCCCGTACGAACCCATTCTTCTGAGTTGCACATAGTCGCTCTGGGTGCGCAATATCCCGAACGGCCTCCTCGCCTTTACATGCGCCCTTCAGATGATGCGCGGGCACCGTCGGTGCACTTCGGAGTGCTCGCTGGGCCGATCACAAAGACACGGTGACACCTGCCGCCGCCGTAGGGATTTTTATTCCATTCTGTGACGCAAGTCCGCAGCACGCTGCGGCAACGACCGATTCCGGCCTTCACTTTTTCTCAAACCGATCCGCATGGCCCAGCGCCTGAATGCGACGACGCCTTGTGTTATCCAGCGTACATACCGCCACAACGAACAAGATGATGATGCGAGTTTCGGGGAACTGTCACCGAGTCGAGTAGAGCGTCCCGGCTCGGCGCGCAACTTATGCGGCCTGACCTGGAGCACCTCAATATGTCGCAGAGTATCGCGGTGATGGATCGCTTTTTGAGGATCACTGCAAGCGCTGCCTGAGCATTTGTACATGATACGGATGGTTGAAAACATTACATGGACTCGTGTGCGAAGAGTGGTCCGTGCGCTCAGCCGGACGCATTCCGGCCCGAAGGCTTGAGGATTTCGGATCGAATGGCATGAACGCGGCGCAACCATCTCGACAGCGACGATTGACAGCGCAGTCGATCCCGCACCCTACGGAGCGCAGGTCCGCGCTTCGACGAGTTCAGGACTGGCTGCGTTACGGCGGGACCTCCGACTTGTCCACGATCCTTAACGCGCTGCCCGCACATGTCGCTGTGCTCGATAGCCACGGGATGATCATCTCGGTAAACGAGGCCTGGCGACGGTTCGAAAGCGCAGAGGTGCCCCACGGCCCGGGACCTGAAGTTGGCCTTAACTACGTCGAGATCTGCGACAGTGTCCCGGAATCTGACCTCTCCGAGTCCCGCCAAATTGCCGCGGGCATCCGATCGGTATTGGCGGGTGGAGTCAAGATCTTCGGAATGGAGTATTCCTGCCATTCGGTCAGGCAGCAACGCTGGTTCCTGTTGACGGTAACCCCGCTGGGCGAGAGCCGGATCAGCGGCGCCCTGGTGATGCACCGGGACGTGACGGCGCAAAGAGCGATCGAAGAGAGTCTACGCTCGAGCGAGGCGCGATTCCGGCAGATGGCGGAAAACATCCGCGAGGTGTTCTTCCTCGTGGATGCGGCCAGTCACGACATCCTATACATCAGTCCTGCGTATGAGCGGATCTGGGGTCGAAGTGGCGCAGACCTGACTGCCAGTGCGCAGCTGTGGCTCCAGGACATTCACCCAGATGACCGTGTGTTGGTTGCGGAGATGTATGAGGCAGGCCTACGCACGGGGAGGTTCGAAGTCGAGTACAGGATCATCCGCCCAGACGGGGCAACTCGCTGGATTGCAATGAAAGGCATCCCGGTGACGGATGAGGTTGGAGGTCTGGTACGCATTGCCGGGGTTATTGAGGACATCACCCAACGTCGACACGCCGCTCAAGCCTTGCTCGATGGCCGACAACGACTTGAGAGTCTCGTGATCACGGCGATGGACGCGATTGTGACCGTGGACGATCAAAAGCGCATCGTCCTGAGCAATCCCGCGGCGCAGGCTATGTTTGGGTACGCCGACGCGGAGCTTCGCGGTCAGCCGCTTGACCTGCTCGTGCCAGAGCCTTTTCGCGCAACGCACTCGCGCGATATCGCAAAGTTTGGCAATGCCAGCGTCGAGCGCCGTCAGGTAGGCGCATCGCGTGCGGTCACGGGTGTGCGCAAGAACGGGGAGACATTTCGCATCGAAGCATCGATCTCCAAGTTTGAAGCGGGCGGCGCGCGCTATTTCACCGCCATGCTGCGCGACATGACCGAGCGCCAGCGAGCCGCCGACCAGTTACGGGAAAGCGAACGCCGCCTAAGCGATATGCTGGGCAACGTTGAGCTTTGCGCGATCATGCTCGATCGGGACGCGAAGATTGACTACTGCAATGACTATTTCCTCAATCTGACCGGCTGGCGGAGCGAGGAGGTGCTCGGCAAGAGTTACTTCAAATTGTTTGTACCGCGCGATCTACATGACGAATTATGGGCTGTTTATTCATCTGTGCTCGACAATCGCGCGCTGGCGCGTCATCACGAGAACGCCCTCCTCACACGTTCCGGCGAACATCGAATCATTCGCTGGAATCATTCCGTGCTTCGTTCAAATGCGGGTGAGGTGATTGGAGTCGCAAGCCTCGGCGAGGACGTCACGGAGCAACAGCGCTCCAATACTCGCATCAAGCGGCTGAGCCGCGTCTACGCGGTGCTCAGTGACATCAACGCGCTCATTGTCCGCGTTCAGGATCGCAAGGAGCTGTTCCAGGAAGCCTGTCGCATCGCGGTCGACGCCGGCGCGTTCAGGATGGCGTGGATCGGCGTGATCGATTCGCAGACTCTGGAGGGCAAGTTTGTCGCCTGGCACGGGGGCCAGGATGACTTCGTCAGCCGGATCAGGCTCACGGCCCATGAGGGCACGCCGGACAGCGTTCGGCCTGCCTGCCGCGCCTTGCGGGAGTTGCGGCCCGTGATTTGTAACGATATCGCCACGGATCCTTCCATCGTTGCGGTCCGCGATGAGCTGCTCGCCAGAGGGGTGAAGTCCGGCGCGAGCTTCCCTCTGACGGTGGCGGGACGGCCCATAGGGGTTCTGTCCCTGTATGCGGCGGAGTGTAATGTGTTCGATGACGAGGAAACACGGCGGCTATTGGAGCTGGCGGGCAACATATCCTTTGCCCTGGACCACATCGAGAAGCGCGAGCGGCTCAACTATCTGGTCTATTACGATGAACTCACAGGTCTTGCCAACCGCAGTCTCTTTCTCGAGCGGGTCGCGCAGTACATGAGAGGTGCCCCCAGCGATGGCAGTGCGCTTGCCTTAGGACTGATTGACCTGGAGCGATTCAAGAATATCAACCATAGCCTCGGTCGGCCGAGCGGCGATGCGCTCCTGTGCCAGGTGGCCGACTGGCTGACGGAGAAGCTTGGGGACGCGACGCTCCTGGCGCGCATCGGGGCGGACCTTTTCGCCGTCGTCTTTCCGAACTTCAAAACGGAAGGTGACTTGGGCAGGCTTCTCGAGCGGACGATGGAGGCCTTTGTGCGCCATCCGTTTCGCCTGAATGACGCGGTATTCCATATCGGCGCCAAGATCGGCGTAGCACTTTTCCCGGATGACGGCGCCGACTGCGACACCTTGTTTAAGAACGCCGAGGCCGCCCTCAGAAAGGCGAAGCTTGCCGGCGATCCCTACCTCTTTTATGCGCAAAAGATGACCGATACCGTAGTGGTGAGACTGAGTCTTGAGACTCTACTGCGCGAGGCCGTCCATCAAGAACAGTTCGTACTCCACTACCAGCCCAAGGTGAACCTCACGACCGGCAGGCTCACGGGAGCCGAGGCGCTGATCCGCTGGAATGACCCGCGCACGGGACTGGTGCCGCCGGGAAAGTTCATTCCCATCCTGGAAGAGACCGGACTGATCCATGAAGTCGGGCGTTGGGCGCTGCACAAGGCCATCGAAGACTACTTGCGCTGGCGCGCAGCGGGGTTGCCTGCCGTGCGCATCGCGGTGAACGTGTCGGCGCTGCAACTGCGCAGTCGCGGCTTCATCGATGAGGTCAGACAAGCCATCGCTGTGGACGCACAGGCGCCTTGCGGACTGGAGCTGGAGATCACCGAGAGTCTGATCATGGAGGACGTGAGGCACAGTAGCCAGATCCTGCGGGAAATCCGAGCCATGGGTGTCACGATCGCCATCGATGACTTCGGCACCGGCTTCTCCTCGCTCAGCTACCTTGCAAAGCTCCCGGTGGACACGCTGAAGATAGACCGCTCTTTCGTCAATGACATGACTACCGGCGAGCAGGGCCTGGCGCTTGTTTCCACGATCGTCAATCTGGCCCATTCGTTGAAGCTCAACGTGGTCGCCGAGGGCGTTGAAACCGAGGAGCAATCGCGTGTGCTCAGAACCCTAAGCTGCGATGAGATGCAGGGCTATTTATTTGGCAAACCGGTGCCCAGTGCGATCTTCGAAGCCAGATATCTCACCGCCGCGGCACTTGCGTGAAGATCTGTGCCCAGTCTGCCACAGAGAGTATCTCATGACCGCTTTGACGAATGTTCCGATCGATGACACAACGCGCCGGCGCGCCATGCACAGCGCTCCGCTCACGGGGGTCAGAGCGTGGCTGACGCGGCTCACTGAGGCTCATATTCTGTTTCCGGGGCTGACGGTGCTGGTTCTGACGGTGATCTGGGGTGCCACGTTTAACCTGATCCGAGTCGAGCGGGCCAATGCGGCCGCAGCCGCCGCTACGGCCGCTCTGGAGCTGGTCAATACCTACGAGGCGCAGGTCCTGCGCGCTCTGCGTGAAATCGATCAGACCCTGAAACTCGTGCAATACGAATACAAGAGCAAAGGAGCCCGCGCGTTATCGGATCTGAAGACAGAGGGCTTGCTGCCGCCGGATCTGCTCTTCGTCGTCAGTATCCTCGACTCGCAGGGCACGGTCATGGTCAGCACCCGGCCGGCTGCGACGCCCTCCGTGGTCAAGTCACAGTTTCAGCAGAAGCTGCAAAGCGATGCGCTCTGGGTTGATGCACCGCACAAAGACGCTCTCTCCGGAGAATGGACCTTGCAGTTTGGCCGCGCTCTCAATGCCGCCGACGGCTCGGCGGCCGGCGCGGTGCTGATCACAGTCGATGCCTCCTATTTTGTCAGCGGCTACGATCCTTCCATCTTGGGCAAGCAAGGCGTCCTCGCCCTGGTGGGTGTCGATGGCGTGTTTCGCGCACGGCGCACGGGCGACGACGTGACGGCGGGTGAGAGCATCGACTACGCGAGTGCCGTGCCGGGGACGGATCAAGAGGATCCCACCGTCTCGCTGGTGGCCAACAGCTGGGATGGCGTGCGCCGCTACACCGGTGCGCAGCAGCTCTACGCGTTTCCGTTGACAGTGATCGTCGGTTTGTCCGAAGCGGAGCAGATGGCAGCCGCGCGTCGTGACGCGCGGGTCTATCTGTGGCGCGCTACTGTGGGCAGCGCTTTACTGATATTGCTCACGACGATCCTGGGACGCATGAGTTGGCAGCTCTCACGGGCTCGCATACGCGAGAACGAAGCCAAACTTGCCCATGCGCTACGTATTGAGTATCTGGCCTACCATGACGGTCTCACGGCACTGCCCAACCGCAGCTTGTTCAACAAGCTTCTGAGTCAGGCTATCAGCCAAGCGCAGCGTTCCAACAAGCAGCTGGCCGTGGCGTTTATCGATCTGGATCGATTCAAACAGATCAACGACACCCTCGGGCACGAAGCCGGCGATCAATTGCTCAAGGAAGTCGCCACCCGGCTCAAGACCTGCCTGCGCGACAGCGACATCGTCGCGCGACTGGGCGGGGATGAATTCGTGGTGCTGCTGACAGAATTGACGGATGAGAAGTACGCAGCCACCGTCGCACAGAAGATCATCACGGCGATCGGAAAACCCTTTATTTTAATCGGCCAGGAATTTCGTGTGACCGCGAGTATCGGCATCAGCACCTATCCGTTGGATGGGCAGGATGCGCAGACGATGACGAAAAACGCCGACATCGCGATGTACCAGGCCAAGGAGGACGGCAGGAACAATTTCCAGTTCTATTCCGAGAAGTTAAACGCCAACTCGCTCGAACGGCTCTCCCTGGAGTCTAGCCTGCGGCACGCCCTTGAGCGCGGAGAATTTCAGCTGCACTACCAGGCCAAGCGGGACATTGCCACAGGTCAGATCACGGGCATGGAGGCGCTGCTGCGTTGGCACAGCCCGGACTTGGGGATGGTGGCACCGATGCAGTTCATTCAAGTCGCGGAGGAGACGGGGCTCATCGTGCCGATCGGCAAGTGGGTGCTCCAAACTGCCTGCCTACAGAATGTCGCGTGGCAGAAGCAGGGCCTGCCTCATTTGAAGATCGCCGTGAATCTCTCGGCGCGCCAATTTGAGGATGAACACATGTTGCGCGACGTAGCCGCCGTCCTTAAATCCACCGGCATGCAGGCGGGTCTGCTTGAACTTGAAATCCATGAGAGCCTGCTGATCCAGGATATCGAGAAGACCCTCAAGATACTCACCGCGCTGAAGGCCCTGGGAGTCAAGATCGCCATCGATGACTTTGGGGCCGGATTCTCATCGCTCTCCACCCTGCAGCGCTTCCCGCTCGACACCATCAAGATTGATCGCTCGTATATTCGAGACATCGCCACTCGCGGCGAAGACAGCAGTTTGACGCAGGCCATTATCGCTATGGGCAAGAACCTTAGCCTGACTGTCGTGGCTCAGGGCGTAGAGACCAAAGCGCAGGCCGATTTCCTGCGCGAACATGCCTGCGATGAAATTCAGGGATTTTATTTCAACAAGCCGGTACCGGCACAGCAGTTCACCGAACTGTTAGAGGCGCAAACCGCAGGCACTACGTATGTCGGCTCGCGCGCTGCGCTGGCAAAGACAACGGTCTGATCAGAAGACGAAATCGACCGTGGCATTGAATAGGTTGATCGTGCCACCGAAAAATCCCAGCGCGCGCCGAGGGAAACGGTGCTCTGAACCGGAATTGCTCGCAAAAGTGCGTTTAGTGCAGCATTCAGGCCGGTAGTGACAGCCGACGCTAGCTTTGTTCCGAGACGAGCTGGACGACGGCACAGATCTGCGGGGAGAACGTGGCGGTGAGCTGCGCACCAATCAAGCTGTCCACATCGGCGCTCCAGCGATGGGTATAGCCTGCGCCGTTATAGAACTCGTCGCGCGCAGCCGACCCTTCGACCTGGTCGATTGGCACTGCCGAGCTGCCGTCAGGGAAACGCGGTAGGCCGCGTGCGGACGCGCCTCAGCCGATCGAAAGTGCTTGCCCTCGATCATCTCGGCTTCGAGCGTCTTGGCCCAGCGTTCGGCCAACCGGCGTGTCTTAAAACTCGCGGTGCGCGCTGGATAGCCGGCCATTCGCACTTGCACGTGGAACACCCCCGTTTCCTTTGGGGCCTTGTCTGATCGTTGGCATACTCAAGCTCGCTCAAGCATCCACAAACTTCCACCACTGTACGTTCAATGCCATTTACTGTGCCAGACAGCAGGGACGCTTTGCCATCAGCCCGCAATTATTTGTTTTTGATAGATATTATGTGCCGGCAGAGAAATTTGAACTCCCGACCAACGGTTTACAAAACCGCTGCTCTACCACTGAGCTATGCCGGCGTCGGGTAACGCAATCAGCCGCGGATGTTATCAGCCGCCGGCGGCTTTGGCCGGGCAGTCCGCGACCTGCAGGGCGGCGCCGCTCTGAAATTGCTTCGGCTGCAGATCGACATCCGCACCCTTCAGGTCCACGTCGAGCCAGTGCGTGCTGACGGTACGCTGATGCAGGTCCAGCATCGGCTTGAAACCCAACTGGCGCACCTGCTCGGCGCGACGCACCGCATGCGTCTGGTCACTGAAGAATCCAACCGAAACGCGATCCGACTGTTCTGGTTGCGTCATTGAGGCAGCGTCGTGGATGCCGGCAGCATTGAGGCGGGCCAGCACGGTGCGCTGGGCCGCGGCAGTGAGCTCGCCGATGTACACCCAATAGCCGTCCGCGACACTCGAATCCGCACTGCGATCTCGTACCGGCCAGCCATGGGCCCGGATCGCATCGCTGGCCGCAGCAGCCGCGACGCTATCGGCAAACGGACCAATGGTGCGGCAACGGCTCGGCATTGACGCGCTACCAGCGGGCGCCGGCTTCACCAGCTCCAGCAGCGGTATGGCGGTGGCGCGCGGCGCCGCGGCGACTGCCGCGCTCGGCCTGTCAGCCCAATGTGCCCAGGCGAGGAACACCAGATTCACCAGCAGCAGCGCATAGAACAGGTTACGCACGCGCCGATTTTATGCGATCTGGCGCCAGGGGGGTGGCGGCGAGCACTGCCAGACCGCGCAGCACCAGGTCATCCTGCCGCCAATAGCGCCCGTGCAGCAGCGGCGTGATCGCATCGGCGGCACCGCCCGCAAGGATCAGCCGCGGACGGCGACCGAGCTGCCCGCGCGCCGCTTTCGCGGCGTTGCCGATCAACGCCGCACAGGCATAGCGCGCACCGGCCAGCAGTCCGGCATGGGTGTCGTGCGCAAAAAAGGCCAGCGGCTGGTGTCGACGCGCGGCTGACTTTCGCGCGTGTCCGATCCCGAATGCCAGATCGAAACTGGAAGCGGCAGCCCTGCCACCGGCGCGGCGCTTTATGCCGGCCGTATGCTCGAGCAGCGACTCGATCATGAGTCGCGGCCCGGGAACCAGGCACCCGCCCAAGTGCCGGCCTGCGGCGTCGAGCAGATCGACCGTCATCGCAGTGCCCAGCCCGACCAGGCACAGATCTTTGCCCGGATGCTCGTGTCGCGCGCCGATCAGACTGAGCCAGCGGTCCGCGCCCAGTCGCCAGGGCTCGCGATAGGCATTGCGTACGCCTCCGGCCGCGGCCTGGCTGCGCGCGAACTTCGGGACCTTCAATCCCGCACGCCGCGCTGCTGCACGAATCCGGCGCTCCACTACGCGACCGGCAACGTTGCAGACATAAATCGCGTCCGCAGTTCCGGCCGCCTTGAACAGGCGCGACCACACCGCCTGCGATCGGCGTAGCGTGCGCATATCGATCGCCCCGCGGGCGGCGAATGACTGTCCGCGCCTATAGCGCCGCCGCACGACCGCCCATTTGAGCCGCGAATTTCCTATATCCAGCAGCAACAGGCTCATGGCACGCCCCGCGCCAACACCTCGCGCGCCGACACCTCGCCGGTGACGAAGCGCTGCAAACCATCGCGCGTCTGCAAGCACAGCGCACCGCCGCTATCGATGCCGCGCGCATGGCCGGTAACGCTGCCGCTATCGGAGCTGATCACGACTGGCTTGCCGGCCAGCGCATCGGCCGAGCGCCACTCGCCGGCAAACGCTGCGAAGCCCTCACTCTCGAACTGCATCAGTCCATTGACGATGGCTTCGATCAGGGCCGCCGCCAGCCGGTTGCGATCAGGCGCTCCGGCGCCCAGTCCGATCAGGTCCGCCGCCTGCGTACCGCTGGCGGCCACCTGGCTCACCACCGCATCGCCGAGCGCGACATTCAGCCCCAGTCCGATCACAACGTATGCCGGGCCACCCGCTTCGGCGCGCAGTTCGATCAGGATGCCGCCGAGTTTGGCATTGCCAATTACCAGGTCGTTAGGCCACTTGAGCGCAGCCCCGCCAACACCACAGCGCGCCATGGCACGCAGCGCGCACACCCCGATAGCCAGGCTGAGCGCGCTGATGTCCGGCGGGAGCGCCGCAAAACACCAGCCTAGCGACAGGCAAATCGCGCCGCCTGGGCGCGCAAACCAGCTACGCGCCCGCCGGCCGCGGCCCGCGGTCTGGTATTCCGCGGTCAGGAAATCAAAGCGTCCGGGCGGTGGCGGATCGCGCAGCAGCAGATCGCTGTTGGTCGAGCCGGTGCGCCAGACGCACTGCCCGGTGCGCAGGCTGGCGGCCAGCGCGCGCGGCAGCAGCCTTGCGATACGATCGCGCTGCAGCAGTGCCGTCGCTGCCGGCAGTCGATAGCCGCGATTCGGCACTGCGTGCACGCCGACACCCAGTGAGCGCAGCGCGGCGATTGCCTTCCAGATCGCGTTGCGGCTCACGCGGCAATCCACGGCCAGCCGGGTGCCCGAATGAAAATGACCGTCCGACAGCAGCCGGTAGACGCGCTGCGGCAGTGGTTCCAGTTCTCTCATAGCAGGACTTGCGGCACTTCGGCCAACATGCAGCGCACGCTGCCGCCGCCTACCATCTCGATGGTCGGAATGGCAGATGCGAGCACCTGATCGACGCGCTCGCTCAGCCGCTGCCAGGCATGATCGGCATGATGCTCCAGGGCCGAACGGGCCTGTTCGGACAGCACCAGCACCGATCGCCCGCCGCCGCGAGCGTCCTGGCCGCACAGCTCGAGAATATTGGCGGCAAACTCCCTCATGGCCTTGCGAGTGATCTGGATGACTTCACGGCCGCCACAGGCGAGCCGTTGCAGCACACGTTCACGATCCACAGCGCCGATTGCCTCGGCGCACACTACCGCCCAGCGCGAACCGATGCTCAGCAGCACATTGGTGTGATATATAGGCGCACCACCTTCGCAGTGCGCGTCGAACAGCAGCGGCTCATAGTCCAACAGCGCCGACCATTCGCGAACCAGGGCCGCATCGGTGCGTGGCGATACGCAAGCGTACGCGACTCGGTGCACGTGATCGAGCACCAGGCTGCCGGTGCCTTCGAGCATGCGTCCCTGCCGTTCGTTGCCAGACAGATCGAGCAGCCTGGTGCGCGGGAAATCCAGCTCGCGCTCGACCGCCGCGAGTAGTTCCATGCGCCGCTCTGCCCGCCTGTTGGGCGCCTGCATCGGATACAGCACGATGCTGCCGTCGCGGTGAAAACTGACCCAGTTGTTCGGGAAAACTGCATCCGGTTTGCTCGGTTCGACGGTGTCTTCCACGACGCACGCCCTGACCCCGGCGCCTTTGATGCTGGCAACCAGCGCATCAAATTCAGCACGCGCTCGAGCGGCGGTGTCCGGCCATTGCGCCGGACGCTGAAAACGGTTGCTGGGCGCGGTGTCGCCGTTATAGCCAAAGCCTGCGGGTCGCACCAGCAGCACGGCGCACGCGCATTGCGCGCCGACCTGGGCGGACGGTGCCATCACGGGACCGGTGAACCGGCGCTGAACATCGGGGCGACGCATGGATGGATAAATTAAGGCGGCGATCATACTGCAGCGGCACTGCTGCCGTGCGGTTGCAATCGGGCCTTAAGGAGCATAGTTTTTGTAGCAGAAATGCCAATGCGTACGGGGTAGCTGTTCATGCGAAAGCCGATCTTGTTGGCCGCCGGTGCCGTGATTCTGATCAGTGCAGCAGTACTGTTCTTTTCGTGGCGTGCACACCGACAGTCGCAGCCCGCGGTCACCGAGACCAATGTCACCCCCGAGCCTGCGGCGCCAGCGATCCGCAATCCGTTGCCGGAGGGCTCCGGTGCCGCGATGCCGGCGCTGCCACCACTCGATGAAAGCGATGCGCCGATGCACGATGCGCTGGCCGATGTGATGGGCAAGGCGAACGTCGACCGCATCTTCAAGCCCGAGCTGCTGGTGCGCCATATCGTGGTGTCGATCGATAACCTGTCACGCCGGCATCTGGCGGTCGAACTGCGCCCGACCAAGCCGCTGGCCGGAGCGTTCATTGCCACCGGCAACGATCAGCAGGGAGCCATCGACGTCGCCAACTTTCAACGCTACGTACCCTATGTGCAGGCGGTCCAGGCGCTCGACATGAAACGACTGGCAGCGCTCTACGTTCGCTTCTACCCGCTGTTCCAGCAGGCCTATCAGAGCCTCGGCTACCCCAATGGCTACTTCAACGACCGCCTGGTCGTGACCATCGACAACCTGCTGGCCGCGCCGGATATCACGACCGACATCGCGCTGGTGCGACCGAACGTGATGTACCAGTTTGCCGACCCCAAACTCGAGGACCTATCGGCGGGGCAGAAGCTGATGCTGCGCATGGGCCCTGCCAACGCCGCAATCATCAAGGCCAAGCTGCACGAACTGCGCGCCCAGGTCGCCGACCGCGCGCGCGATACCGATCGCACGCAGGCCACATCGACACCTGCCGGCGGCAGCTCTTCCGGCGGCCATTAAGGCGGCCCGTTCAGCAGATTCGAGGGTGAATACTGATCGGTCAGCACCCGGGCGCTCGGGTCCCAGTCCGGGTGGGTTGAGAACATCCGCAGCACTGCGGCCGCCGAGAACCCGTAGGGCTCGAACGCTGCTGTGAATCGACGGCTGTTGCGTGTCATTTCATCGATCGCGGGCAGCGTGCCATTGGTCGCCAGAATGACCCTGTTGCCGCTGCGCAGATTGTAGAACTGGCCGAACACGCTGCTGTAGGTCACCGATTCGTTTTGATACAGCTGGCTGGATGAGAAGGTATTGGCCGCCACCACCCCCGCCGGCTGCAGCAGCGAGCGCACTTCGCTTAGGAATTCGCGCGTCAGCATGTGCTCCGGAATGTACTGGTGCTCGTAGGCGTCGAGCATGACCAGCTCGTAACGCTTGCTGCCGCGAAGCGCCTGGCGTACGTATGCGCGGCCATCCTGAACCGTCAGGTGGATATGCTCATCCGGCCGAAAGCCGAAGTACTGCTGCGCGACGCCCACGACCGCCGGATCGATCTCGATCACATCGATATCGGCACCGGGCAGCAGCTGCTCCAGCGTTCGCGGCAACGTGCCGCCGCCGAGGCCGATGACCAGGATGCTGTGCGGTTCCGGTTTCAGGAACAGCGCACCCAGCATCATCTGTGTGTACTCGAACACCAGCCGATTGGGCTGCTGCAGATCGATGCAGGTCTGGCGTCCAATCGCGCACATCCTGGTGAAGCACAGGCAGCGGGTGTTGCCGTCCTCGTAGACGAAGACATCGCGATACAGCGACTTTTCGGAATGGATCAGCCGTTGGCCGGCCGCGACGGCCACGCCAGCTGCCAGCAGCAGACCCAGTGCCCAGGCGCAGCCGCGCCGCAGCTGCCGTTGATTCACGCGTCAACCGCGGCGGGCTGCAGCCAGGCGATCACACCGATAACTCCCGAAACACCCAGCATCAGCATCAGGATCTGGTTCACCTCGAGATACAGTACCAGGTAGAACGACGTCAGGATGGTGCCGGCGGCGCTGCCGAATGTGGAAACGAAATACAACCTGCCGGCAAGTTGCCCGGCGCTTGCGCGGTCGGCCACCAGCAGCCGGACTGCATACGGCGACACCATTCCGGAAATGCAGGTCGGCAAAAAGAACAGCAGCGCGGCTGCGGCCAGCGAACCGAAGCGCGGGTCGCCAATCCGGGCCGACAGGTGCTCGAGCAGACTGTCGCCCCACAGCAGAACCGGCAGCGCAGTCGCTGCCGCCGCCAGCAGTATCAATCCAAGACGTGCAAGGCTCGGCGCACGCAGCGAGGCATAGCCGCCCCAAAGGTAGCCCAGTGACAGCGCCAGCATGAAGACCGTGATGATCGCGCCCCAGACATAGATACTGCTGCCGAAATACGGCGCCAGCAGCCTGCCGCCGAGCAGCTCGATGGCCATGACCAGGAAACCCGACCAGCCTGCGATCAGATACAGCAGAAAGCGATACATCGGCCAAGTCTAGCGCGGCGCGCCGCATCGTTTGACAGCATTGACGGGCAACACTAGTGTTTGCGCGGCGCCCATCCACCGAACCATCGGCGTTTTCACCAGTCTCACAAGCCTCGATGCCGAAATTGCTTGCCCTGCACCGCTGCCCGCTCGCGTCCGCGATGGTGGCGGCGTCGATCCTGAGCCTCAGTGCGGGCTGTGCAAGCGTCACGTCGACCGCACCCGCCAACCCGCAGGTCGCCGGCCGCTGGGAGCTGGACAAGTCGGCCAGCGACCTGGTGGACACGAAGGTCGACGCGGCCATATCGGCCTGGGAGGCGAAGCTGCGCAAGCGCAGCGGCTACTATGACTACGGCAACACCAGCACGGCTGGCGGCCTCGGCGGCCGTGCTGGACGTCCCGGCGGCGGTCAGGGTGGCCCTCAGGGCGGCGACCCACAGGCCGGTGGCAGCCTCGATCAGAGCGGCGAGAATTCGGGTGAAGAGGTCGACCTCGCCAGGCCGCTGCCTCCGGATTTCGCCGGAATACGTCAGCGGCTGGTACAGGTGTTAACCCCGCCGGTGACACTCAGGATCGAGACCGGCCCTGATCTGGTGCGCATCGCCCCCGACGGCATTCCGCCGCGCGATTACCATACTGATGAGGAGCTGTCCCGCATCGACGAGTATGGTACCGCCCGGATCGAGGCCGGCTGGGCCGGCGATGCATTCGAGCTACAGGCGCGCTATTCCAGTCACGCCAGGCTGGTCGAACACTACGCGGCGAACGCCCACAGCAATACTCTGACCGTGACCTGCCACCTGACTGATCCGATGGTCGGGAAGATCGACCTCAACAGCGTCTATCACCGCGGCTGACGCAGCATGTGCCAAGCGGCGCGCACGGCTACGGCATACGCTGCGCGGCGCGCTCTACAGTGCCGAGTCGTCGGTCTCGCCGGTGCGGATACGAACTACGCGCTGCAGCTCGCTGACGAATATCTTGCCGTCTCCGACCTTGCCGGTCTTGGCGGTCTTGACGATCGCATCGATCACCTGGTCAACCAGTTCGTTGCGTACCGCGATGTCCACGCGCGCCTTGGGTACGAAATCCACCACGTACTCGGCGCCGCGATACAGCTCGGTATGCCCGCGCTGGCGGCCGAATCCCTTGACCTCGGTGACGGTCATGCCTGACACGCCGAGCTCCGACAGTGCCGCGCGTACTTCATCCAGCTTGAACGGTTTGATGATCGCTGTGATCAGTTTCATGCCCGATTCTCCGATGCCATGGGCTCAATCCTATCAGCTAGCGCCTTCCATCTGCGATTGGCTGTAATTCTCCAGCCCGATCCGCTGCACCAGGTCGAGCTGCGTCTCGAGCCAATCGATATGCTCTTCCTCGGACTCGAGGATGCGCTCGAATATCTCCCGTGACACGAAATCGGCGAGTCGTTCGCAATCCGCGATAGCGGCTTTCAGATCGATATGCGCAGCACGCTCAAGCTTCAGGTCGCAATCCAGGATCTCCGGCACTGTCTCGCCGATCAGCAGCTTCCCCAGATCCTGCAGGTTCGGCAGGCCCTCGAGAAACAGTATGCGTTCGATCAGCCGGTCGGCATGCTTCATCTCATCGATCGATTCCTCGTACTCGTGCTGCTTGAGGCGCTTGAGGCCCCAGTTGCCGTAGACGCGCGAGTGCAGGAAATATTGATTGATCGCCGTGAGTTCATTCTTCAGCACCGTGTTGAGATGCTGCAGAATCTTGATATCGCCCTTCATGCACTTCGCTCCCGCCCGCCGGTAGGCAATGATGACCGCCCGACAACGCGGAGACTAGCACCGTGAGTCGCGCACCGGTCGGCGGCATGCTGGAAGCAAGTCCGGGGACGGATCCGCCCCGGGGAAGTTAAGGTCAGGCAGCTACAGTGGCGGAGCCGCCGGCCTTGGCCCGCTGGCAGTCGCGTATCACTTCGCGGGCGCAGTCCTCGCACCGACCGCAGCATGCGCCCACCGGCAGCTTCATCTGCACGTCGCCGAGCGTGCGCGCGCCCTGTTCGACGGCGCGGTGAATCTGGCGCTCGGTGATACCGTGACAAATGCAGACGTACATGGCGACTTCCTGGCCTTGCCAATGCTGAAATCCAACGCCACCAGACTACATGCAAATGCGAATGATTGTCAATGCGATGTACCATAAGGCGCGGATTGAGCCTTGGAAATCAGCCCCTTAGCGCAACTCAGGGTGTGGAAAGGCCGGGATCACTCAACGAGGTGAAAGCGAACCTTCACGTGGTCGTCGACTAGCTCATTCCATTCCTTATCACCGATGCCGAAGTAGCCACGCGAGATTTCGAACGCGCCGTCGAACACCATCGCGCTGCCGGCCGTGCTGACTGTCACCGGCACCGTCACGGTCTGCGTTTTGCCCTTCAGGGTCAGGGTGCCGGTGGCGTCGAAGTGCCCGGCCGCGCCCGGCTTGACCGAGGTGGAGATGAAACTGGCCTTGGGGTACGTGGCGCTGTCCATCCAAGGCTTTTTCTGTACCTCAGCGTTGTAATCCGGGGATCCGATATCAAGACTGGCGGTATCGACTTCCAGAGCCGCCTTGGCGGCATTCGGCTGCGCCGCGTTGTAATCGATGCGGCCGTTGAATTTCTTCAGCGGCGCGTCGACCGGCACGTTCTCCTGTCTGAAGGTTGCGATGATGCTGCTCTTGGAGGCATCGATGGTCGGGTCTCCGGCAGCTGTCGCGACGAAGGCGGCGGTCACTGCCAGCGTAGTGATCCAGGGCGAATGGCGTTTCATCGGCGACTCCATCGGTCCAGAACTCCAGTCGCCGCGTTCAGCGGCGCTGCCAGGCGAGCATGCGCTTGAGCGTCGCATCTCGATCGAAAAAATGGTGCTTCAAGGCGGCGGCGACGTGCAGCAGCACCACATAGAATAACGTCCATGCCAGAAATCCGTGCACCTGAACCAGCACATCGGCCAGCGGCTTGTTCTTCGACACCAGGTCCGGCAACCGCCACAGCTTCAGGTAGACCACCGGATAGCCGGAGGCTGAGCTGTAGAGCCAGCCAACTATCGGGGTCGCAATCATAAGCAGGTACAGCAGCCAATGGGTGGCGTGCGCAACGACACGCTGCCAGCGCGGCATCGGTTCATCGGGCGGGGCCGGATGCGTCAGGCGCCAGAGCAGGCGAATGAGCACCAGCGCAAGCACCGTGATGCCGATCCACTTGTGATACGAGTAGAGCCGGAGCTTGCGCGGACTCATGTGCAGATCGGTCATGGTTGCGCCGAGGGTAAACCCGGCCGTGATCAGCAAGGCGATGAACCAGTGGAGAGCCACGGCGGTACGGGTATAGGCGGGGCGCAATGACACGAAATCCCTTCTTTGGCGGCGAATCCACGACGGTGCAGGCGACATGGTAGTAATTGCGGGCAGACGGGTCAAAGCGGCCCCGGGCGGGAGCTGAACTAGTCTAATGTATTCAACCGTCTAGATGCGATTCTGGATTTGGCGGTGCCGCCGGCCCCTGTACGAGCGCGCTTACAGCTCCAAGTCCCCGAGACTTGATCCGTCGAATGCGGGCCGCCCGGATTTCAGCACCCTGGACATCAGCGAGCCATTGGCACTAACCGCGGGGTCGGGGGCATTTCACCGTCGGCGATGCGATCGGTACATTTTTCAACTGAAGTTCGCGCACTGCGGAGGTTCATCGAGCCCGATCCTGCCCTTGCCTAATCGGCGACGATGCGCCAGCTTCAATAGTTGGGAAATCGTTCGGAATTCCGCCTCGCGGTATTCCCTGGTAAACCGGCTACTGGAGTGTGCGTTATTGGTTCCTTATTCTCGTCTCGTCGGTGAGTTCCGCATGTACGGACAGTGTGCCAGGCCGCCCTGGCGCCGGCTTTTCGGTCTGGCGCTGCTGCTGTGCCTTTGCATACCTCGGCTGACAACGGCGCAGACGCCGTCGCCGCTGCAGGAATGGCAGTATCCGGGTGGCACCATCCTCGACAAGGTGTTTGATCCCAACCAGCCGGATTGGCACGTCGTGCTGGGTGGGGCGGTGGACTCCGAGCCGCGCTACGGTGGTGCACGCACCTACCGAACCAATGTCGGTCCGGTCATCGACGTTCGCTACCGCGACATTGCCTTCGCTTCAGTCGGCGAGGGCCTGGGCTGGAACATCTGGCACGGCGATATGTCGCGCGCCGGCATTGCGGTCGGTTATGACCTTGGACGCCCGATGTCCGATGACTATCAGCATCTGCACGGTCTGGGCGACATCGAATCGCAGCCGGTGGTCAAAGCCTTTGGATCCGTCGTCGTCTCAAAGCAGTTTCCGCTGGTGCTGCGAGCAGACGTGCGGCGCATCATGGGTCATTCCGGTGGGCTGCTTGGTGATCTGGAAGCCTTCATGCCGCTGCCGGGGAGTTCGCGGACTTTCATCATGTTTGCCGGCCCATCGGTCACGTTCGCCAATCGCCAGTACAGTGAAAAGGTGTATGGCATCTCCACTACGCAGGCGGCAAACTCGATCTACTCGGTTTATAACGCGCACGGCGGCCCACAGTCCACCGGCGTGGGCTTCAGTGCTACACGCTTCATCACTCCGCACTGGCTGCTCAATTGCGACCTGGCATGGAACCACCTGCTGGGCAGCGCCAGCGAAAGTCCGATCACGCAGAGCGCCGTCCAGGGCATCATCGAGGTGTCGACCGGGTACCGTTGGTAGCGGCTGAACGACCTGCGGGTCGACGGCGCTACACGATGGATTGCGCATTGCTGATTGGGTGAGGCGAGCCCCGAACCACGGGACTTGCCGGTCTTTGAGGTAAAGTACTGGTCTTCCCTGGTACGAAAATCAAAGATCACGACATTCAGATGCCCACATCCATTCCCGCGACCCTGATTCCCGGCGACGGCGTCGGCCCCGAAATCGTCGATGCCACGCTGGCCGCACTCGATGCGCTGGGAGCGCCCTTTGAATGGGACCGGCAGGTCGCGGGCCTCGAAGGCGTGAAGTTGGCGCAGGACCCGCTGCCGGCAGCGACCTTGCAGAGCATCCGCCGCACGCATCTGGCGCTCAAGGGTCCGCTCGAGACGCCCTCGGGCGGCGGCTATCGAAGTTCCAATGTGCGCCTGCGCGAGGAGTTCAAGCTGTATGCAAATCTGCGTCCGGCACGCACGCTGGTTCCCGGCGGCCGATTCGACAATGTAGACCTGCTCGTGGTGCGCGAGAACCTGGAGGGACTGTATATCGGCCACGAGATGTACGTGCAGATAGACGATGATCCGCACGCGGTCGCGATGGCAACCGGCGTCAACACGCGCGCGGGCAGCCGCCGGCTGCTCGAGTATGCGTTCGCCCACGCGATCGCCACCGGCCGCAAGAAAGTCACCATCGTGCACAAGGCCAACATCATGAAGGCCCTGACGGGCATCTTCCTCGAGACCGCGCAACAACTGTACGACGAGAAGTACAAGGGCCGTATCGCGATGGAGACTGTGATCGTGGACGCCTGCGCGATGAAACTGGTACTCAACCCGCAGCAATTCGACGTGCTGGTCACCACCAACCTGTTCGGTGACATCCTGTCGGACCTGGTTGCCGGCCTGGTCGGCGGTCTCGGCATGGCGCCGGGCGCCAACATCGGGACGGACAGCGCTATCTTCGAAGCCGTGCATGGCTCAGCGCCTGACATAGCCGGCAAGGACCTGGCCAACCCGGTGGCGCTGATGCTGGCCGCCGCCATGATGCTCGATCATGTCAAGCTCACTGACATGGCAACGCGCCTGCGCCGCGGCATCGATACGACGCTCAATGTGGACCAGGTACGCACCCGCGACCTGGGGGGTCAGGCGGGAACCGTAGCGTTCACGCGCTCGCTGGTGGCCCGGCTCAAGGGATGAGGCTAAGCCAGGGCGGCGGCGGCACCGAGCAGGTATTTCTTCTCGAAGATCTCGACCGGCACCGGCTTGCCATAGAGAAAGCCCTGCATCTCATCGCAGTGCATCAGTCGCAGCTGGCGCAATTGTTCCTGGGTCGCGACGCCTTCCGCCACGACATTGAGCTTCAGCGCATGCGCCAGATTGATGATGACGGAGACCAGTGTCAGTCCGCCCGAGTCGGATACCATGTCGACCACGAACGAGCGGTCGATCTTGAGCGTGTCCACCGGTAATTTCGACAGGTAGCTCAGCGACGAGAAGCCGGTACCGAAATCGTCGATGGCGATGGTGACGCCGAGCGCCCGGATGGCCAGCAGGCTGACGATACTCAGGTCGACATTCTCCATGATCAGGCTCTCGGTGATCTCCAGTTCCAGGCCCGCCGCCGCGCCAGGAGAGACGCTGACGGCCTCCTCGATTTGTGCGACGAAACGTCGATGCCGTAGTTGCAGCGGCGACACATTGACCGCGATGCGCACCGCCGGCAGGCCCAGTCGGCGCCAGCGCTGGTGGTCGGCTATCGCCTTGTGCAGCGCCCAGCGCCCCACTTCATGGATCAGGCCGGTATCCTCCAGAATTGAGATGAATCTGGCAGGCGGCATCAATCCGTTCTGCGGATCATTCCATCGGATCAGGGCTTCAGCGCCAGTGACCTTGCCGCTGGCGAGATTTACCTTCGGCTGGTAGTGCAGCACGAATTGCTCCCTTTCAAGCGCCAGGCGCAGCCGGTTTTCCATACCGAGACTGCCGGGCAATGTTTCATTCATTTTCTGCGCATAAAACAGGAAACGGTCGCCGCTGGCCTTGGCCTTTTTTACCGCCGCCTCGGCATTCTTGAGTAGTGTGTCGGCATCGGTGCCATCGTCAGGGTACAGGACGATCCCCACCTTGGCGGCAATGCGGTAGACCACCTCATTGACGCGAAACGGATGGCTCATGAAGGCGGCAATCCGCTTCTCGAGCAGCCGCAGTATATCGGCCTCGTACGTCACCTCGGGCAGCACCATCGCAAACTGGTCGGCACCCACTCGGGCCAGCAGGTTGACGTTGCCGGAACCCTGCGCCAGCCACTCGCCGACCTGTTTCAGAAGGATGTCACCGGCGGCCCGGCCCAGGCTGTCATTGAATTTCTTGAAGCGCTCAAGGTCGATAAGGAACACGGCCAGCTTGTGCCCGCTGCTGCTGGCGCTGAGCATGTGCTGCGTGATTCGGTCGATGAACAGGCTGCGGTTCGCAAGTCCCGTGAGTTCATCATAGTAGGCAAAGTGATCAAGCCGCTCCTGCTTCTCGATGTGATCAATGGCGAATGCAACGTTGCCGGCAAGCTCCGTCAGCAACGAGATTCCGGCCGCGTCAAAGAACTCCGGTTTGTCGGTATAGAGCGCAAACACCCCGACCGCCTTGCCGGAGACCACCAGCGGCAGTACGGCAATCGAACGCACGCCAGCCTCAGCATGCATCCTGCCGAATTCCAGACTCTCGTCGCGCTGCACATCGTTGGCAATGACCGGCGCCATGTCCCTGATCGCACGCGCCCCCAGGGTTGTACCTTGCAGCGAGCCGGCGCTGGTGGACAGATGGGTCCTGATGGCAGCCATGGTCCGGTCATCGGCACCCGCCCAGGCCATCGGAGCAATTTTCTTCGTGCAGCGATCTACCACGCCGATCCAGGCCATCACGAATTCGCCGCGCTCGACCGCGATCCTGCAGGCATTGCTGAACAGGTCGTCGCGATCGCGCACTTGCAGGCCCAGAGCATTGATGCCGCTGACCACCGCGTACAGCCGATTGAGGCTAGTGAGCTCATCCTGCGCTTTCTTGCGCTCGGCCTGGTCGCGCAGCACGATCCAGCCCGACAGCGCGGCGATCAGGATCGCCAGCGCGCTGCCTAGTATCAGGGCAATCTTGGACCGAACATCGCGTCGCTCCTCGCTGGCATTGCGTTGGTGCAGCAGCTGGCGCTCCTCGTCCTGCATGGCGCTCGCGACAGTGCGAAACTGCTCCAGCACAGATGCGGAGTCGATCCCCTGTGCCCGCCGCAGCCGCTGCACCAGTTCGGCAATATCTGCGAGCCGCTGTTGCTGCAGCGCGTTATCGGCCATCAAGCCGCGCAGCGCGCCCTGTTCCGCATTGAGCAAAGTTGTGCGCTCGGCTGCCGCTTGCAGGAACGCGTTATCGCCGCTCAACGCAAAATCGCGATAGCCGCTCTCGGTTGCTTCCACCGCCGAGCGCAGCACAGCCAGATGCTCCAGGACCTGTCCGGTGTGGCGTACCCAGCGCGCACTTTCAACCGCGCCGATGACACTGCGAAAGGCGACCAGATCGACGACCAGCAGCAGCGCCACAATGGCGGCGAAGCCGAGTTGGATCATCCGATTGAGCGGCAATCTGGTATTCATCTGCATCCATGACTGGGCGGCGGCGCACTTCAGCGCGGCGCAGGGACTATTGCGACGAACAAGACCGTTCCGGTGCATCACGGCACCCCGTGTGCTATTGGAGCAGCATTCGACGCCAGCGACCGTGCGGTAGCAGACATAGGAGCCCGATCTGTCGGGGAGGGTCTCGAATGCGGTCAACTCCGGTGGGATCAGAGCCCAGCCCGGATGGTTGCGCGTGAAGATTGCAACGGTCGGATGGAACAATGAGGGATCATCGAGCGAGCCCGCATAGACGGTATACGAGTCGCTGTCAGGCATGAATGGCATCGCATGAAATCGCCTCACTCTTGCTATAGTCCGAGCCGATGCCCGAGCTTTCTCTGACTGGTCGACACATTCGGCTGGAACCGCTCCATGCGGGTCACATTCCCGACCTGGTGCGCGCCGCCGCGACAGATCGCACGCCCTATCAATGGAGCCTGGTGCCGCAGACAGAGTCGGAAACTCAACGCTATGTCGACACCGCCATCTCGTGGCGGCAAGCCGGGACCGCGTATCCATTTGCGATCGTACGCATGCAGGATGGGGTTGTGCTGGGGTCGACGCGCTTCTGGAATATCGAACGATGGTCATGGCCCGCCGGGCATGCGCGCCACGGGCGCGATTCGCCGGATGTGTGTGAAATCGGCTACACTTGGCTGTCGTCGACGGCGATCCGGACCGCCGCAAACACCGAAGCGAAGCGGCTGATGCTCGGGCATGCGTTCGAATCCTGGCAGGCGCTGCGCGTGTGCTTTTGCACTGACGAGCGTAATTCGCGCTCGCGTGCGGCGCTGGAAAGGATCGGCGCCCGGTCCGAGGGCATCCTGCGATCGCACCGGATGGCCGCAGATTACACTCCGCGCAACACGGTTTGCTATTCGATCATCGCGGCGGAGTGGCCCGCGGTGAGGGGGCGGCTGGACGAACTGTTGGTGGGCTCACTGCAACGGTAGGCTTGCGGTCAGCGCGACTTCGAAGCTGGTCTCGTTTACGCCTACAATCAGCGCTTCATGTGAATTGACACAAATCCAGGAGGCTGCGACATGGCTAGGCTAATCGATACGCTGTTGAATCGTCGGGCGATGATCGAGAACGGGTTGCTTGTCGGCGCCGGCGCCGCCTTGGCGCCCTGGGCGAGGGCGGCAGACCAGTCGAGCTTGCCCGTCATCAAGAAGAAGATTCCGTCCACCGGTGAGGAAATCCCCGTCATGGGCATTGGCACAAATGCGTTTCGCGGTACCAGTTACGCGCAGCTGCGCGACATACTCAAGCGCATGCATGAGCTTGCCGGCAGTGTCATCGATACCGCCGCCTTGTACGGCGACAGTGAGGCGGTGATCGGCAAGGCACTGGCTGAACTTGGCATTCGCAAACAGATGTTCATAGCCACCAAGTTCAATGCCGAGGGCGCAGTGATGCCGGGGCCGCCGCCGGGGGCCCGACCGCCCGGCGGCCTGCCGCCCGGCGGCCTGCCGCCGATGGACAACATCGGCGGCGAGGCAAGCTTCGAGCGTTCACTGAAGGCTTTGCAGACCGATCGCATCGATCTGATGCAGGCGCATTTCCTCTCCAGCGTTGAGCCGCTGATGCCGTTGCTGCAGAAGCTGAAGAAAGACGGCAAGATCCGCTACATTGGCATCACCACAATCTCCGTAGAGCAGCATCCGCAGCTGATCGACTATATGCAAAAGTACCCGATCGATTTCATCCAGATCGATTATTCGCTAGGCAGCCGGGAAGCTGCCGAAACTGTGTTTCCGGTGGCACGCGACCGTAAGATTGCAGTCATGGTCGCCGTGCCATTGGGCGGCCGCAGGGGTTCTCTGATGAGTCAGATCGCTGGGCGACAACTGCCATCATGGGCGGCCGATATCGACGTTACGAGCTGGAGCCAATTTTTTCTGAAGTACGTCATCTCGCATCCGACTGTTACTTGCGCCATCCCGGGCTCCTCCCAGCTCGAGCATCTCGAAGACAATCAAATGGCCGGCCGCGGCCGCATCGCCGATGCGGCTACGCGCAAGCGCATGGAGGTCTTCTGGGACAGCAAGGCGTGACGCATCGACAGCCGGATGATCAGCATCGCCGGATGATCAGCATCGCAGGAGATCGGCATGCCGCGCCGCTAACGCCTGAGTGCCGTACAACGAGATGCGCTGATCGGCGTGTCCACGCATCCCGAGTCGCTGGCACGGGTATTGGTCGCTCGACACGCGGGATCTGGCGCTGATCCGGACCAAGCGCGGCGATCACAATCGCACCGCGGAGGCCTCGCCACCGTCCGAGCTCATGGCCTTTTTGTCCGAGCAATGGGGGCTGCCACCGAGGGCCTGGGATCCATGCGCAAGCCCGACGATTACGTTTACAGTTCTTGAGAACTCGACTTGTACGTCTTCTTATTCTTAAGGATGCGACAATTTTGAATCAGGACAGATTTCCGGTACATGCGAGGCTCGCCTCAGCTTTCTCGCCCGTCTAGATTGCAAAGCCGCGAGGAGAGCTTATCAGATGCTTCGATGAATGGCCCTCATCTCACCGCCCTCAACACCGCTCCCGGATCCGCGACGAGGACAGTCAGCCCTACTCCCAATTCTGCAGCGTCTTCACACTCACCCCGACCATGCAAGCGAAAACCCGCTGAGACAGCCCCATGGTCTTTCGCATCGCCAATACCCGAGGCGCCCAAAACACCCGCGCCCCACTGAACCGCCGAGCGGCCTTTTTCGATGCCATACGCATATTATCCATTCCGTGTCCGCCAGAGGCGTATAGAATTCGAGCCACGTAGTGGCCTTCGTCCTTTGAGTGGCGCGTCGAAAACAAGGGAAGCGTATATGGGAACATTCAATCTCGTGATGCGGTTCGTAAGCAGCCTGATCGGCATTGCAATGATCTTCATGGGCACCGTCTGGATCCTGCAGGGCCTCAACCTGGCATTCCGCGTCGGATTCATGGTGGGCGACATTCATTGGACGATTTACGGTACGATCCTAGCGCTGGTCGGCATTGCGGAAGTCGCCTGGAGCAATACACGACAGAGGCTCTGATACTTCAGCCATCATCTTGCCGACACGCCTCATGCCACGATTCGGACAAAATAACGTTGCCCGAAAAATAGAGCTTGATCGCAAGGGCGTGGCCCCGATCATCGACCTGGACAGCGTCGGACCTGGCGCCAGTGGTTACTCGGGAATGCAAGATAGGTGAGCGGCTCATGCGACCACCTGGGCAACTGTTATCCGATACGCATAGACACGCGGCACGGACTGGAGCCATGCCTTGGACAATAGAAAGGCTCCCACCAGCGATACAGCCGCTGCCGTGGTCGGTGCGCGCAAAGGCGATCGAGTTCGCAATACCTCTTGCTAGCAGCAGGGTATGATGATGCGAGTGCACCCGTATCGCAGCTCAAGGCAAGCGTTCGGTCGTGCACCGAACCGATTAACCCGAGTCCGATCGATGAGCGGGAAGCGTATCGCTGATAGTTCAAATAGGAGCCGCTGCCGTGCATGCCCCGTGTGAAGCGACGTTGCTGCGAATATTCATCGGCGACGATGATGCGTATGACAACAAGCCGTTGTATGACCAGATCGTGCTCACGGCACGCGCCATGGGCATGGCGGGCGCCACTGCCACGAGAGGGCAGCTGGCCTATGGCCCCGCGACCGGAGAGCAGAAGGTCTTGCTGCGATTGTCGGAAGATTTGCCGATTGTGATCGAGATCATCGATACCGAACAGAATGTCAAAAGGTTTCTTGCGGCCGTCGACCCGATGATCGGGAGCGGTCTCGTAACCTTGCAGAAGGTGTCGGTCGTGCGATATGGGCGCGAAGCGGCCCGCCTGTCTCAAGACGACAGCCGATCAACCAGTTGAGCCGACCGAACAGCGCGCGTGATGGATCACCGATCGGCCGTAAATCTTCGGCCAGTGTGCGCCGGGTCTGATCATCGCTTTACAGGTGTTCACGCCAACCGGGAGGTGCTGCGTTGGCTCTCGCAGGTGGCGAACGTGCGTGTGCACGCGACTACGCTCGAGCGGCCCAGTGTGCGGCTACCGATTGAGGCCACCTTGTGCGCGCTGCCCTCGGGGCTTTGATTTGATCCATTGGCTGCTTCATTCGCCGTCTGCGCAGTGTTCTGGGCAGCATACACATTGCTGCCCACTAACAACGCGCATAGAACTAAGCAGTTTCGCAGTTGCATCGCATCTCTCCTTTGAGATAGCGCTGCCAGAGGTCTGCGTTTTGATCTCGCCGCGCCCATTGCTTATTTGCCCTGCATAACAAGGGACTCATTTTAGAGCTCTCACGCGTGTGCCGACGCGGCGGTATGCACGGACGCCTACTTGGGGCTCGAATCGCGAAGCTGCTGCTCGACTGCAAGCACCTGCAGCGTGGTCTTCATGACGCAGTCGGGGTTGAGGCTGATAGAGTCGATGCCAAGGCGCACCAGGAATTCTGCAAATTCCGGGAAATCGGAGGGCGCCTGACCGCACAGGCCGCTGTGGCGATGGTTGCGGCGGCAGCCTTCGACAGCCATGCGGATCATCCACTTAACGCCCTCGTCACGCTCGTCGAAATCGAAGGCGACGATGGCTGAGTCGCGATCCACGCCCAGCGTAAGTTGGGTCAGATCGTTCGAGCCAATCGAAAAACCATCGAAGATTCGACTGAACTCGTCGATCAGCACTACGTTGTTGGGGATCTCGCACATGACGTATATCTCGAGGCCGTTGCGGCCGCGTTCCAGACCCAGTTCGCGCATGCGTTCGATGACTCGTGCTCCCTCCTCGACGCGTCGACAGAAAGGAATCATCAACTTGATGTTAGTAAGTCCCATGACTTCGCGTGCCCGTTTCATAGCCGCGCACTCAAGTGCGAATCCTTCCGCATAGGCGGGATGCGTGTAGCGGGATGCTCCCCGGAAGCCGAGCATCGGATTCGCTTCTTGTGCTTCGAATGCGCGACCGCCGAGTAGTCCCGCGTACTCATTGGTCTTGAAGTCTGACATGCGCACGATCACCGGCTTCGGATAGAACGCCGCGGCGATCGTACCAATGCCTTCCGCCAGAGCGCGGACAAAGAAATCAGCAGGCGTCGCATCGTTGCGAGCCAGATCCAGCAAGGCGCGGCGTTCAGCTTCGTTCTCGACCCGCTCCGGATGCAGCAGCGCCATCGGATGTGCCTTGATATGCTCAGTGATCACGAACTCCATCCTGGCAAGGCCCACGCCGTCATTCGGTAGAAAGCTGTGCTGGAAGGCCAGTTCGGGATTTCCGAGAATCAGCATGATCTTGGTCTCAGGACGACGCAAGCCCGTCAGGTCGGTGCGCCGCGTCTCGAACGGAACACTGCCCTCATAGACTCTGCCGAGGCTACCTTCTGCACAGGATACCGTGGCCGTGGTCCCAGTCGCGAGCCGCTGCGTCGCCTCATCGCAACCGATGACCGCAGGGATACCGAATTCACGCGCCACGATGGCAGCATGACAGGTGCGGCCACCGCGATTGGTGACGATCGCGCTCGCATGCTTCATGATCGGTTCCCAATCCGGGGTCGTGCTATCAGTGACTAGCACCTCCCCCGGCTTGAACTGCGCCATGTGCGCGGCGCTTTCGATCACATGCACCGTGCCGCTCCCGATGCGCCCACCGACCGCGCGCCCAGTGATCAACGTCTTGCCCGTGCCTTTGAGTATGAACTCCTCCAGAAACGTGGTGCCCTTCTTGGAAGCAACAGTCTCGGGGCGGGCTTGGACGATATAGAGCTGCTGGTCGATACCATCCTTAGCCCACTCCATGTCCATGGGCACAGCGTGGCCCGCTCGCTGGCTGTAGTACCGTTCAATCTTAATGGCGTAATCGGTAAGCGTCAGCGCCTCCTCGTCACTGATGCAGAAACGCTCGCGATCCGCCTGTGGCGTGGCGATATTGCGGGTCGCTTCGCGTGTACCGCCTTCCAAGTAGACCATCTTGATCTTCTTGCCGCCCAGAGTTCGGCGCAGTACGGCTCGGGACCCTAGCTCGAAGGTCGGTTTGAACACGACCAGCTCATCCGGATCGAGCGCTCCTTGCACCACATTCTCTCCGAGCCCGTAGGCCGCGCTGATCAGTACCACGTCGCGAAATCCGCTGTCCGTATCGAGCGAAAACATGATTCCGCTAGCCGCCAGATCCGAGCGAACCATCTTCATCACGCCGATCGATAGGGAGACCTTGAAGTGGTCGAACCCCTGGTCGACCCGATAGTGGATGGAACGATCGGTAAAGAGACTCGCGAAGCAGCGTTTGCAGGCATCCAGCAGTGCGCCTTCCCCGTGGACGTTCAGATAAGTATCCTGCTGACCGGCGAAACTCGCACTCGGCAGATCCTCCGCAGTGGCCGAGCTTCGTACGGCGAGGCTCATCGTTTCGCCATATTCCTTACGAAGCGAGCGATAGGCATTCAGGATTTCCGTCTTCAGATCCTCGGGCAATGCAGCGGCGTAGACGATTTCGCGCGCGCGGTGGCCACGACGGGCCAAGTCCTCCATATCATCGGCCTTCAGACCATCCAGCGCCTCGTGCAGGGGCGCCCACGCACTCGCGCGCTCAAGCACATAGCGATAAGCCTCGGCAGTAATCGCAAAACCATTGGGTATTTTGACGCTCTGCGTCGTAAGGTTGCGATACATCTCTCCTAGCGATGCGTTCTTCCCGCCAACCAGGGGTACGTCATCGAGGCCAATCTCGCCAAAGAAGCGGATGTAACGGTTGCTTGCCATAGAAGCTCCCCAATGCGTTGCCTACATCCAATCATCTGCGCTGATGTGGTGCGCCTGCCATACGCAGATACCGCATCCTTTATGCCCCGCATTGATGGGCCTGCTCCGCGCCGTCGAACAATTCGCTCCCGGGGCACGCCACTGCGAGCACAACCCGTCCGATATCAGCAAATGCGGGGCATTTGCTCGCCACTCAACAGGTCCAATGCGCGGCTACCACCGATCGTGTGGACGTTAACGGCTAGCCCGGATCGTCATATTTCGCCTGGCACAGAGTGCGCACTCATGAGGACTCATGCTCCCGATCAGGGACTTCCAGATCGACGCTCTGGATCACGACGCTCTGGGCGTGTGGATGCTCGATGTCCCCGGACATCACAATGCGCAGCGCAGCGCCCTGCGCCACCGTGCCGCGCACCTCATCGTCAAAGTGCGCGCGAAAATGTGCCGCAGAGAACTGGCTCAGCGCACCAAGCCACACCTCGACGCTGCACACCCGTTGCGCGCCGGCCTCGCTTGCCGCCTGTTCAACCCGATGGATCAAGTCTCGGACGATCCCCGTTTCATGCATCGGACAGTGCCTCGACTGAGTCATGCTGCAGCCGCTCGACCTCGGCGATGATGCGCTTCGCGACGACGTGCGCCGCGGCAGCCACTGCAGGAGTCAACGCAGCGCCGATCTCGAACGAGCCGCCTTCAATCGCATAGACAATGATCTGCCGCGGCGCGAGGTGCAGCGCGCGTGCAAGCTCGATCACTTGCGCCAGACCCAACGCATGACTCGAGGTGAGTGAGAACTCCCTTGGCAGCGCGTCGGCGCGCAGATCGATCCGGTGGATGCGACCAGGGTTTGTCACGCACGCCGCCGCGTCGATGCATATAAGGGCATCGACTTCGGCACAGTCCTCGATCAGCGAGAGTATATCGCCGCAACGCGCGAGCACCAGAACATCGGCCGGTAGTTTGTCGCGCAGATCCTGAGCCACGCTTGGCCCAACAGCGTCGTCGCCTCGATCGGCGTTGCCGAGGCCGACCACTAGCACCATGCGGCGTGCGAGAACTTGCCCGCCTGTCTCAGTCATGTTCGGTGCACCGACAGTTTAAGGAAATGAGCGGAACACGAAATGCAGGGATCGTAGTTGCGAATCGTCCGCTCGCAGCGATCGCGGATGAGCTCATCAGGTTGGTCTAGCACGGTCGTGGCCACTGCCGCCAGATCCGCCTCGATGCTCGGCTGATTCTGTGAGGTCGGAGGCACGATGCGCGCCGATCGAATCGTACCCTCGGAGTCGAAATCGTAGCGATGCCAGCACAGCCCGCGTGGCGCTTCGGTGCAACCAAAGCCGGTAGCAGCGCGCGGTACGATTGGAACGGATGCGAGCATCGGTGGCTCGTACGCCGCGATCAGTCGGCGCGCCTCTTCGCAGGCGTAGACGATTTCGAGGGCTCGAACAATGATGCTCTGATACGGGTTGCGGCACACTGGGCCGAGACCGGCTTCGCGCGCGAGCGCCTGAACCGATGCCGGTAGGCGATCGAAATTGAGCGCGTAACGTGCGAGCGGACCGACCAGATAGGCGCCACGCCGTCGCACCACTGAATGCAATGCGGTTGAATGCGCGACTTGCCGCTCCTCGAACTGCGTTTCATAATCGGCGATGTCAATATCGATATCCCGATTGGAGACGAGCCGTCCCTCGTTAAACGGGTATTCATCTGGATGTCGCAGCGCGACGAATTCGTAATCGCGCTCGAAGTGCGGAAAGGAAAAAGCTGCCACCCAACGCACCAGGCCGATTGCAACCTCGTGCGCACGCGCGAGGCTTTCGGCAACCGGAGCCAGCTCCGCCCGGCTCGGAACTCGATAGAAGCCCCCTGCCTTGACGTTGATGGGGTGAATCTCGCGCCCTCCGAGCACGCGCATCAGCTCGTTGCCCGCCTTTTTCAGGGTGAGTCCACTGCGTACCACATCGCCATGTTCGCGCGCCATCTGGATGGCATCTGGGAAGCCTAAGAAATCCGGCGCGTGCAGCATGATCACGTGCAGCGAGTGACTCTCGATCCATTCACCGCAGTAAATCAGCCGCCGCAATGCGCGCAGTTGTGCGTCAACGATGACGCCGAAAGCGTTCTCGATGGAATGCACCGCACTCATTTGATAAGCGATCGGACAGATGCCGCAGATGCGCGCCACGATGTCCGGCGTTTCCATATAGCCGCGGCCACGTAGAAACGCCTCAAAAAAGCGCGGCGGCTCGAAAATGTTGAGCTGCACCGAGCTGACCCGGCCATCACTGATCTGAAGATTGAGCGCGCCTTCCCCCTCGACGCGCGTCAGATACTCGACGCGAATCGTCTTAGTCGCCATGCGCGCGGCTCTCCTTTAGAAACGGCTCGGTGGCAGCGTTGAATGTGCGAAAGGCACGTTGCAAGTCCTGCGATGAGGCACCCAGTAGCTTGCATTCGCGCGCCAGTGCTGCGGTGTTAGGGCTCTCCATCGGGCCGTAGCAGCCATAGCAGCCGCGCCGAAAGGCGGGACAGATAGCGCCGCAACCGGCGTGCGTGACGGGACCCAGGCACGGCGTGCCCTGCACCATCACGCAGACCGTACCGCGTTGCTTGCATTCGATGCAAACGCTGTGAGCAGCTATCGCTGGCTTGCGGCCGGCGAGGAACGCGGATATGACCTCGATGAGCTGTGCCTTGTTGATCGGACAGCCCTGCAATTCGAAATCCACCGGTACGTGCGTCGATATGGGGCTTGAGGTCGCCAGCGTGTTGATGTATTGGGGTGACGCATAAACTGCAGCAATAAAGTCATTCACGTCGGCGAAATTGCGCAGCGCCTGAATGCCGCCGGCGGTCGCGCAGGCGCCGATCGTAACCAAGTGCTTTGATTGCTGCCGTACCTTTCGGATGCGCTGCGCATCATGCGCGGTGGTGATCGATCCCTCCACCAGCGATAGGTCATACGGGCCGTCCTCGATGGCGCTGGAGGCTTCAGGAAAATTGGCGATGTGCACCGCCTCGGCGAGCGTTAGCAACTCGTCCTCGCAGTCGAGCAAAGACAGCTGGCAGCCATCGCACGAAGCAAATTTCCACACGGCCAGCTTGGGCGGCTTGCGTTCACCCACGTCAGAGTTCCCGCACCGCGAGGATCCCGGTGATCTTGTCCAAGCGCATCACCGGTCCGTCCTTGCAGATGAAGGCGGGTCCGAACTGACAATGGCCGCACAAGCCGATGGCGCACTTCATGTTGCGCTCAATCGACAGATAGATTCGGTCAGGAGAAACGCCGGCGTCGCGCAGGGCGCTTGCCGTGAAGCGCATCATCACCTCCGGCCCGCAGATCAGTGCGAGGCTATCATGAGAGTCGAACACGACACGGCGGATCAGTGTCGGCACCACGCCGACGTTACCATGCCAGTCGGCATCCGCGTGATCGACCGTTACTTCGACTTCCACGTCCCGACGTTGACGCCACTGCGCCAATTCTTGGCGATAAAGCATGTCTTTGGGGTGTCGGCTGCCAAATAGTATGATCACACGCCCATAGCGTTGCCGGTTGGCGAGGACATGGTGGATCGCAGGACGCAGCGGCGCGAGGCCGAGGCCCCCCGCCACGAGAACCACGTCGGCCCCGTCCGCCGCTGTGACCGGCCATCCGATGCCGAACGGTCCGCGCAGACCAATTGTGGCGCCTGCTTGGAGATTCGCGATCGCTCCACTGACGGCACCCACGTTGCGGACCGTGTGTACGAAGCTGTGCTCATCGGCTGCGCCGCTAATGCTGATAGCCACCTCGCCGACGCCGAAGACGTACAGCATGTTGAACTGTCCGGGCTCGAAGCTCGGTCGCGGACCGGACAACGGTGCCACCTCCAGCGTGGTGGTGTCGGCGAGATCGCGGCGGACACGACCGACCCGATAGAGTTGCGGCAAGAGAGGGTCGGGCTGCGATGCAGCGGCCATATCAATGCTGGCCGTAGACGTCTAGAATCTGCAGCCGCGTCGCATGAAGCCGCTGCACCAGGATCGGCAGAAAGCGCTTCATCATCTCGTAGCCCAGATGATGGTCTGCCTCACATTTGTCGCGCAGACAAGCCGCGTCGATACCAATCGCCCGCGTCAGCACTACGGCGCGCGCGTCGAACATCCAACGATAGGGTGGAACCAGCCAGGAAGCACCGACGATTTCACCTTCGCCGAGGGTGGTAAATACGATCGGTGTCTGTCCCGGCGCGACGATCTCCAGTGCGACCTGGCCGTGGCGGATCAGAAAAAACTCATTCGCGGGACCACCTTCGCGAAATAGGTACTCGCCCGCATCGTAACGATGATTGCGGGCACAACCGGCCACCAGACAGCTGTGTTCAGCTGAGAATCCGGCAAAGAAAGGATGCTCGGCTAGAATTTGCTCAAGACCCTCCATGCTGTTCTCCCTTCCCAGCATTCGGTGTCGAGCGGATGGCGGCAGCCTCCTGAGTGATATCAATGCCCACGGGGCACCAGGTGATGCACCGGCCGCAGCCGACACAACCCGAAGTACCGAATTGATCGAACCAATTCGCGAGCTTGTGGGTCATCCACTGACGGTAACGCGCGCGGGCCGTCGAGCGAACGCTGCCGCCATGGAGGTGGGAGAAGTCCATGGTGAAGCAGGAGTCCCACTTGCGCACCCGCTCGGCGGTTGTGCCGGTCAGATCGCTGTGGTCCTCTACCGTGGTACAAAAGCAGGTCGGGCATACCATGGTGCAGTTGCCGCAGGTTAGGCAACGCTGGGCGACCTCGTCCCATCGCGGATGATCCAGATTGCTCTGCAGGAGTTCCTTGATGCCGTTGGTGTTCAAGCGTCGCCCCATCTGGGTTGCCGTGCGTGCGACGACTGCTTCGGCCGCCGCCCGCTGTGCGTCCGCTGCCGGGTGATGCGGCACCTGCTCGAGCAGTTCGGCACCGGCTTCGCTGCCGACCTCGACCAGGAAATGGTGGTTGTCGCCATCGAGCAGCTCGGTCAGGGCCAAATCAAAGGCTGAGCTCGCCGCAGGTCCGGTCTGCATCGAGACGCAAAAACAAGTTCCTCCCGCCTGTCCACAATTGACGGCGACGATGAAGGCATCCTGTCGCCGCATCGCGTAGGCGGGATCCGGATAGGGCCCGTCCTGCAATACCCGATCCTGGATAGCGATGGCGTGGATTTCACAGGATCGCACGCCCAGGAACGCATGTTTGCCCATTGTCGTGGCGCTGCCGGAGATCGTGACGGCACCATCACGTTGGCACATCGCCCACAGGCTTTCGAGCGGCGGATGCAGGAATTGCTTCCACGACTGCGGACCGACGGCAAAGCCGAAAACAGCCCCGTCCGTGCGCCGCTCTAGGCGATAGCGTCCCGCCTCCTGATGATCGGTCCAGCCGACCGGCAGATCCGCAACGCGCGCGATCCTGTCATAGACAATGGCGCCGTCCTTCACAACCGGGCCCAGCACCTCGTAGCCACGCTGCGCCAGAGCATTGATGAGAGTCTGCAGACCCTCGCAGCTGATCAGCACTCTTGCATCGTTGCGCGGTAAACGGCTCACGGTCTCGGCTCCGGCGCATATTGCGCTTATGCAGCCTATCGGAAAAATTGTCTCAGTTCACACCGAGGGTTCGTGCCGAGCTTGGGTACCGATGAGGCTGGCAAGCGCGCCAAGCTCGTTCGCCAGAATTGGCAACAGGTCATCCATAGATACTATTCCGACTAGCGCACCTGCATGGTTGATGACCGGGGCGCGGCGCACGGCTCTCATGCTCAAGAACTTGATTGCTTCGGCGATACCGCTGCTTTCTTGTACAGTCATGGGATGAGGGGTCATGACGTCCGCAACCGTGAGGCAATTTAGGTCCGTGTGGCGACTGACCTGACCGCAGACGATGTCTCGGTCCGTCACGATTCCAACCGGGCGCATGACCCCCTCGTGCTCTTCGACTACTACTACCGCACCAATATGGCGCCGGTGCATTTCATGCCCGGCCTCCAGCAGCGGTTCAGCTGAACTGACGCTGTAAACCTTGCGGGTGCACACGTCTGCTATTCTCACCTCCTACTCCTCCTTTTCTACATATCATTAATAACGGGCGGCAGGCACACGAACATCAGTAGTGACACGTATTGCGTCAATTCGGTCGGCTATGGCAAGAATTGACCTTCTAGCCATCGGAAGGGGAGATCCTCCATGAATGTCCGCGACGTCTGCAGCCGCAATCTCGTAAGCGTCCCCATCAGTGCATCGCTGTCTGAGGTCGCGATATTGATGAGAGACCGCCGCGTAGGTGCCGTAGTGGTGCTTAAAGGACCCGCGGATGAGCCCGTCGCCGCGGGCATCGTCACGGATCGCGACATCGTGCGCGCACAGCTTGAGCGCGCGTCAGACCTCTCCAGCGTATGTGTAGTGGACGTCATGACACCCGATCCGATGATTGTTTGCGAGGATGACCCCGTCGACGATGTCATCGAACGCATGCGTGGATTTCGCGTGCGCCGGGCCCCAGTGGTCACGGCCCGCGGCACGCTTTGCGGACTTATATCCACGGACGATCTGGTTTCCGAAATCGCGCGTGAGCTTGCTGCTTTAGCGCGCTTGGTCGAGCTACAGCCGAAGCTGGAACACTTCTGAAGCGCCCAAGAGAGCATCCAGGTCCGCCATTCTAATCTTAGCGCGGCGCGAAAAATTGGCGCGCCTCCACCGGCAGTCGAAACCCATTCGCGACAAACGCCTGTCCGTAGGGAGTGAGCCTCGCGTGCCCAGTGGGGTCGACGTGACATTGCGCGCAGGGTCGCCCGGTTTGCGCCGAATATTTCTCAGTCGCATCGACCTGTTGACAAACCGTCAGGACGACACCTATTGCAGTCCAGAGCGTCAAGCTTAGGCCCAGCTTGTTCCTGCGGAATCGATGTGCCTGCGGTTTGCGGTTTCGGCGCGGCCTGGGCGTCTGACGTCGCGGCCGTCTTGGGTTCAGGCTGCGGCTCGACTTTGGCGTCTGGCTTTGCAACCGGCGGTGTCTTGGCTTTTTCGTCAGATTGGGGTACCGCTTTGGCTTTCGCCTTCGACTTTGCATTGGGCCGATCAAAGATCCAATAGGCAAGCAGTTTCACGCGATCGTTCACGAGGAACCACGCCAGCGCATAGCCCCACACGAAAAGCCCCCATTTCCAACCCAGTGGCGCCATCAGAAAGCCATAGACTGCAAATAGTGTCGCAACGATTTGCGTACCCAGCACCGCCATCCACAATATCTTCGCCGGGCGTATCGACCAGAACGGACCTCGCGTGCGGGTGAGGAAAATTGTCAGGTGTCCGGCCACGGACAGCTTCAGGTACATCATGCTCTGCGCGTGCGCGCGATCGAGATGCAACACCCGCTCAGCCAGATAAAACAGACCAAAGGCTGCCACGACGCCAATTAAGCCCAGCACCGTGGAGATGCCGAGCACCATGCGCATATTCCACGCCTCGGGCTGATCCTTGTAGTGAACGTTGTCATAAGCAATGGACAGGATGGCCCCATCGTTGAGCAGCGCCAGCATCACGATCATGACCGCTGTCACCGGGTAGAAATTGAAGATCAGAATCGCCAACGTCATGAAGAACAGCACTCGCAGTGTCTCGGCGATGCGGTAGATCGCGTAGCTGTTCATCCGCTGGAAGATCTTGCGGCTCTCCTTAATGGCGTCGATGATTACGGAAAGACCGGGCGCTATCAGCACGATGGCTGCTGCAGCGCGCGCCGCATCCGTGGCACCGGACACGGCAATACCGCAGTCGGCCTTCTTCAATGCGGGCGCGTCATTGACCCCGTCGCCCGTCATGCCGACGATGTGGCCGCGCTTCTGCAGATCCTCAACGATGTGATACTTGTGTTCCGGAAACACTTGCGCAAAGCCGTCGGCCTTCTCGATAGAGTCAATGACCGCGCTGGGAGCGTCCGCCTTGAGGTCGCCCAGGCTGCTGGCATCGAGGATGTTGGTGCCCATGCCGAGCTTGGCGGCAGTTTCTCGTGCGATAGCCAGCTGGTCGCCCGTCACCATCTTGACCTTGACGCCCATCTTCAGCGCGGTGGCGATCGTGGCTTTGGCATCGTCGCGCGGCGGATCGAACAGCGGCAGTACCCCGAGGAACTGCCACTGGCCGTCCTGTCCGGCCCGTGCGACGCCCAGTGAACGAAAGCCGCGTGCCGCAAATTCGTTGATGGCTTTCTCGACCGCGGGTTTGATCGCCCCGACGTTGGCGGCCATCGCGAGAATTACCTGCGGTGCGCCCTTGCTCACCTTGAATTCTTTGCCGTCCGCGCCCTTCACTGTGGCCTCGGTGCGCTTGTGCACCGGATCGAAGGGCTGAAAATGGACCTGTTGATAGCTCTTTAGGGCTTTCTGGTCTTTCACGCCACCGAGAACCGCCAGATCGATGGTGTCCTTGTCGTCCGCCCGCGAGGCCAGCGCCGCAGCGAGCACGATCTGCTCAGGCAAGACCTGATTGACCGCGAACGGATCCCCGAGGGTCAGCTTGTTCTGGGTCAGGGTACCGGTCTTGTCGGCGCACAACACGTCCACGCCTGCCAGTTCCTCGATCGCCACCAGGCGGCTGACAATGGCTTGCTTCCTGGCGAGCAGGCGCGCCCCAACTGCCATCGTGACCGACAGGACCGTCGGCATCGCCACTGGGATGGCGGCTACCGTCAGCACCAGGGCGAACTGCAAGGTGGTCAGGATCGGATCGCCGCGGTGTAAGGCGAAGGCAATGATAATGGCCACGAGGGCCACGGCCAGAATGATCAGGTAATTGCCGATCTTCAGCACCGCCTTCTGGAAATGGCTGACGGTGTGGGCTTGCTGCACCAATTGCGCAGTCTTGCCGAAATAGGTTTTCTCACCGGTGGCATACACCAATGCGCCGATTTCGCCCCGCCGCATGATCGATCCAGAGAACACTGCCTGGCCGGGCTTGCGCGTGGCGGGTAGGGATTCGCCGGTCAGGGCCGATTCATCCACCTGTATCGGATCGCCTTCGAGCAGGCGTGCATCCGCGGGCACGATATCCCCCAAACGCAGGCGAATGACATCGCCGGGCACCAGTTCGCGCGCCGCGGGGTTAGTCCATTTTCCATCCCGCTTGACGCGGGCATTGATGGCCAGTTTGGCCTTCAGGGCGGCAATCGCATCGCTCGCCTGGCTCTCTTCCCAGAAGCCGACCACGGCGTTGGCCAAGAGCAATACGAGGATGATGCCGAAATCCGGCCAGTGCCGGACCACGCCCGACAGAATCACCGCCGCTTCGATCATCCAGGGAATAGGACCCCAGAAGTAGGAGAGGAATTTCAGCAGTGGGTTGGTCTTCTTCTCGGTAATCTCGTTGGGACCATATTGCGTCAGCCGCTTGGCGGCCTCAGCCTGGCTCAGTCCGTGCGTGGTTGTGGTGAGCCTCTTTTCCACCTCGGGCATAGGCAGGGTCTTCAGATCCTCCTTCGGATCCACCTTCGGTGGAGGAACTTCGGGCTGAACGGTCTTAGCCTTCATGACAGAAATCTCTCCTGACTATGCCGCGCCCTTCACGCGCGCAGCGATGGGCGCTCCCCTGTTAGGTGTGTGCCACTTCCAGTTGCGGATTTCCGGCAAGTCCTGGCCGTGCTGATCGATGTATTGCTTGTGCTCGATGAGCTTGTCCTGCATCAGCTGCTTCAGATAAGCCCCTTTAGTGCCTAGATGCGGCAGGCGATCCACGACGTCCTGCACCAGGTGAAACCGGTCCAGATCGTTCTGCACCCGCATGTCAAAGGCGGTTGTGATCGTGCCCTCCTCCTTATAGCCCCGGACGTGCAGGTTGCGGTTGCTCCGCCGGTAGGTCAGCCGATGGACCAGCCACGGATAGCCATGAAAGCCGAAAACGATGTGTTTGTCTTTGGTGAAAAGCGCATCGTAATCCGCATCGCTCAACCCATGCGGATGTTCGCTGCTGGACTGCAGCTTCATCAGATCAACGACATTGACTACGCGGATCTTCAAATCCGGTAGGTGTTGGCGAAGGATGGACACGGCCGCCAGGATCTCCAGCGTTGGCGTATCGCCGCAACAGGCCATGACCACGTCAGGTTCGGCATCCTGGTCATTGCTGGCCCATTGCCAGATACCAATGCCTTCCGTGCAGTGCACCACTGCCGCATCCATGGTCAGCCATTGCGGCAGCGCATGCTTGCCGGCCACCACGACGTTCACATAGTGCCGGCTGCGCAGGCAGTGATCGAAGACTGACAACAGGCAATTGGCATCGGGCGGCAGGTAGACGCGCACGATGTCGGCCTTCTTGTTGATGACGTGATCGATGAAACCAGGGTCCTGGTGCGTGAAGCCGTTGTGATCCTGCTGCCAGACGTGCGAGGCGAGCAGATAATTCAGCGAGGCGATCTTGCGCCGCCAGGGCAGTTCCAGCGTGACCTTCAGCCATTTCGCGTGCTGACTGAACATCGAATCGACGATGCGAATGAAGGCCTCGTAGCTGTTGAACAATCCGTGGCGTCCGGTCAGCAGATAGCCCTCCAGCCAGCCCTCACACTGGTGTTCGCTGAGCATCGAGTCCAGCACGCGGCCGGCGGGGGCAAGGAATTCATCATTGGCGACTTCCCGGGCATCCCACTGACGGTTGGTGACTTCAAATACCGCGCCCAAGAGGTTCGAGAGCGTCTCATCGGGGCCGAAGATGCGAAAGTTACGCTGCTCCTGATTCAGCTTGGCCACGTCACGCAGAAAGCTGCCTAGCACGAGCGTGTCCTGGCCATCGACGGCCCCGGGCGAAGGCACATTCACCGCGTGGACGTGGAAGTCCGGCATACGCAGGTCGCGCAGCAGGATGCCGCCGTTGGCGTGGGGATTGGCGCCCATCCGTCGCTCGCCCTTAGGCGCCAGCTCGGCCAAGTGCGGCATCAGCCGACCCTGCTCATCGAATAATTCTTCGGCCTTGTAGCTCTTCATCCACTGCTCGAGCTGCGGGACATGTTCTGGATGCTCGGGGTCCACCAGCAGCGGCACCTGGTGCGCTCGAAACGTGCCCTCCACCTGCAGGCCATCGACGACCTTCGGTCCCGTCCAGCCCTTGGGCGATCGCAGCACGATCATGGGCCAGCGCGGTCGGGTGGTATCGTTGTGGCTACGGGCATTGCTCTGAATGCGCCGGATCTCCTCGATGGCGATATCCAAGGTGCCCGCCATCAGTTGGTGCATCGCCTCAGGCTCATCGCCCTCCACAAAGTAAGGTGTCCAACCACAGCCACGGATGAACTGCTCCAGTTCCTCATGTTCGATGCGCGCCAGCACGGTGGGGTTACTGATCTTGTAGCCGTTCAAGTGCAGGATCGGGAGCACCGCGCCGTCGCTGATCGGATTCAGAAGCTTGTTGGACTGCCACGCGGTCGCCAGGGGACCGGTTTCCGCCTCCCCATCGCCAATCACGCAGGCGACGACCAGATCAGGATTGTCGAACACCGCTCCGAAGGCATGGCTGAGCGAATACCCCAGCTCACCGCCCTCATGGATCGATCCCGGCGTTGTGGGGGCAACATGGCTGGAGATGCCGCCGGGAAAGGAGAATTGTTTGAACAGCTCTTTTAGCCCTGCTTCGTCCTGTGTGACATTGGGATACACCTCGCTCCAGGTCCCTTCCAGGTAGACGTTGCCCACAATGGCCGGGCCGCCGTGACCGGGACCTGCGATATAGAACATGTCCAGGTCATACTTCTTGATGACCCGATTCAGATGCACATAAATGAAGTTCTGACCCGGCGTCGTGCCCCAGTGTCCGACCACCAGCGGCTTGACGTCCGAGAGGCGCAGCGGCCGCTTCAGCAGCGGATTGTCGTAGAGATAAATCTGGCCCACCGACAGATAGTTAGCGGCGCGCCAGTAGGCATTCATCTTGTGGAGCAGTTCGGAGTCGAGTGTGTCGGTTTTCATGCTTTAGGGTTCCTGGTGTTCTAGCGCCTGGATTTCTGCCAGGCGGCGTCGATGGCGTGCGGCGCCGCTGAAACGCGCGGTCAAAAAGGTCTCGATCAGTTCCAGAGCCAGTGCGGCTCCAACCACCTTTCCACCCAGACAGATGACATTCATGTCGTCGTCTTCGACGCCCTGATGGGCGGAGAACACGTCATGGATGAGCCCGGCGCGCACCCCGGGGACTTTGTTCGCAGCGATGGAGGCTCCCACGCCGCTACCGCACAGCGCCACGCCGCGCTCAATTTGCCCGGCGCCAACAGCCCTCGCCAAGGGAATAATGAACTCGGGATAGTCATCCGCCGGGTTCAGCTGGTGTGCGCCGAAGTCGACAACTTCGTATTCCAGGGAGCGCAACCACGGCACGACCTCTCCTTTCAAGGCAAATCCTCCGTGATCGGATGCAATTCCCACGCGCATCATGGTGTGTCCTTGAATGAGCTCCAGACTGGCAGTCCGTTCCATCCGTAGAAGCCGAAGCTTTTGGGGTCCAAAGAGCACTCACGGCGGCGTGGACTCAAATCAACCGGCGGCGCGACTCATCAGGCCCACGACGCTTAGGTGGCCAAGGAGCCAAGGAGGGTTAAGTCTTTGAAACAACACGAATAATGGCCTCGAAATCCGCAGCCTTCAGACTGGCGCCCCCGATCAGCGCGCCGCCGACTTCCGGCAGCGCGAGGATCTCGTGCGCGTTGGACGGTTTGACCGACCCGCCATAGAGAATGCGAACCTCTCTGCCCTCCGTCCTTAAACGCAGCTCGAGGCAATGGCGGATATGCGCATGCATTTGCATGATCTGCTGCGCGGTCGGAATGTGTCCGGTTCCGATCGCCCAGAGTGGCTCATAGGCGAGGGCCGTAGCAGATGAGCTCAAGCCTTCGGGCAGGCTGCCCGCGATCTGATCGCCGCACACGGCCAAGGCCTTGCCGTCCCCGCGCTGCGATTGCGTCTCACCGATGCAAAGGATGACCAGAAGTCCCGCACCCCATGCGGCGTTCGCCTTCGCCGCCACCATCGCATCGGTCTCGCCGTGATGTTGGCGGCGCTCCGAATGTCCGACGATGACCGAGGAGGCGCCTGCATCTTTGAGCATCTGCGCACTGACGTCTCCCGTGAATGCGCCAGCGGTGGCCGAGTGGCAGTCCTGTCCTCCGATGCCGATGCGGCCCGCGGCGACCTGCACTGCACGGTCGATCAGCGTCGCGGGCGTACAGATCAGAATGTCGGCAAGAGGCGGTTTGGCTGTCACCGATGCGGCAATCGCTTCGATTTCACCCAGCTGCGCCCTCAGTCCGTTCATCTTCCAGTTTCCGGCGATCAGTGGCCGCACGTTATCCTCACTTTAGCGCCCTGCCATGGAACGTTTGCGGTGCCGCGACGGCAATGAACGTAGCCATGACTAGGACGGCTCGCGATCTTGCCTTGGATTTTCTTATGTACCGGCTTCGACCTCGCGTAGTCTGTGCGACAGCGTACAGAGCGCTTCACCGGGCGCGCGCATGATTCGAATCTGACCTAGATGCCGGCAGGCGTGGTGCCCGTAGGTACCCATGTAAAGCGTCCCCAACTCGCGCCATAAGCCGCTCCGGTGTTCGCCAGGTCTTTGGTCAATACCTTGATCGTGTGAAGAGAAGGAGAATCAATAATGGCTCATGCTTATTGGAACGACTGGTATTTCGGTTGGGGCTGGTTTCTTTGGTTCGGTTTCGTGTTCCTGCTGTTTTCGAGCATTGGAAACTGGGGTTATACCTACCGGGCTCACCAGAGGTTCGGCAAGCAGCCACGCAAGGAGGCGCTCGATATTCTCGATGCGCGGTACGCGAAAGGCGAGATAAACCGCGAAGAATACAATCAGATGAAATCTGAGATTGCCAAAGAATAACGAGAAGACGCAGAGCGCGTCGTTCACGGCTCAGGTTCTACGAAGTGAGCCTAGATTGAGTTCGCGGGCCACGGACTTGGCGATCATGAGTTCCTCATCGGTGCGGATGACACGCACCTTGACGCGACCGGCATCGGGCGAGATCAGCATCGCGTTCTTCGCATTGCGCTGCGGATCAATTGCGATACCGAGAAAGCCTAGTCCCGCGCAGATGCGCTCGCGGATGAGTGGCGCATTCTCGCCGATGCCACCCGCGAACACCAATGTGTCAACCCCGCCGAGTGCGGCGGCAAAGGCCCCGATCCACTTCTTCGCCTGATAGCAGAACAGCGCCACGGCTTCGCCTGCCCGGACGTCAGCGGCTTCCTGCGCAAGCAGGTCACGCAGGTCGGCACTGATCTGCGACACGCCGAGCAAGCCGGACTCGTGGTTTGCCATTTCTTCAAATTGAGCCGGGCCCATATGCTCGGTGCGTGCCAGGAAGCTGACCAATCCCGGATCCAGATCGCCGGAGCGGGTACTCATGGGCATTCCAGAGGCCGGCGTGAAGCTCATGCTGGTGTCGATGCTTTTGCCGTCGCGCACGGCGGCCATGCTGGCGCCGCTGCCCAGATGCGCGAGGATCGCACTCCCCGAGGTTGCCGCCGAATCCCCGAGGTGTGCAAGCTCTTCCATCAGATAGGCATAGGACAGACCATGGAAGCCATACCGGTGAATGCCCCTCGCCTCGTAGCGCCGCGGGATGGGAAGCAGCTTCGCCACACGCGGCATGTTGCGGTGAAATGTGGTGTCGAAGCAGGCCACCTGGGGCAGATTCGGATGCCGCTGTCGAAACGCTTCGATCAGCTCGATCTCTCGCGGCAGATGATCCGGGTCATAAACCGTAATGCGGTGCAGCTCATCCAACAATTGCGGGGTAACAGCCGCCGGTCCGGCGTGTTGCATACCATGCACTACGCGGTGGCCCACCGCGTGGACCGCCTCGAAATCAGGTTGCTTTTCGAGCCAGTCGATCAAAAAGTTCGCCGCGGACTTATGATTGGTCGCAGCCACCCTGCGGCTGTCCGGCGAACCATGGATCGACTGCTCGACCGTCAGAGTCGTCCCACCCAGCCCGATGCGGTCGATATTTCCATGGAGCCTTCGCTCCAGCGGCTCTCCTGTCCGATACAGCGCGAACTTGATGCTCGACGAGCCGCCATTAATCGTCAGGATGCAGGGCTTATCAGCTGCCATGGATAGCCGCCTTAGTCGAGCCGCAAACTCTACAAATCGCACGCAGGGATCCCTGCCATGCCACGATGCAACCGGTTGCTGATCACTCGCTCGACAGTCCGAATGCCGACAGCTCTGCGCGTGTAGTCTCGCAACTCGTGTGAAGAACGCTTCGAATCCCCACACCTTCTGCGACCTGCGCGAATATGGGAGTGTTTTCGATGTAAACGACCTGCCGGGCCTGCACCTGGGCAATGTCCAGCGCCAGCCGAAAGATCTCCGCATCGGGCTTACGGACGTGGACAGAGCAAGAGGAAACAAAGAAGTCCACAAATCTGGATAGCCTGAAGGTACGAATCCGATAGGCGTTCAGTTCGCGCGCCTCGTTGTTAACGACGGCGATCTTCAGCCCGTGCCGCGCTTTGAGCTGGGCCACCATTTCGATCATCTCGGGGTACGGCTTGGATTGCGAGAACATGAAACGCCGAAACTGTGCACGCGTGAACGCTCGCTTTTGGTAGAAGACCACCCGATCCAGATATTCTCCCAGCGTGAGCTTCCCCTCCTCGTAGGTCTCGAACATCAGGAGATGCCGCTTCTCCATCTCGGCCCAGTTCAGCTTAAACGACCTCGCCGCCCGCTTGCGCGCATGATGATCCCACCCGTCCGTGAGCAGGACGCCACCGACATCCACAAATACGCAGGTAATTGCGGTCACTTTCTTCATCGATTAGCCAGACGTTTGGGATGGAAGATTGAGTCAGGACCTAGTCGGCAAGCCCTTGGGCTCATCGTGGGCCCTCTCCCGACGCAGCTTCCTGCCCTCGTACCAGAAGTATGGCACTGGAGTGCTGTTGCAAGCGATAAGGCTGGGACTGATCCACAAGCGCTTGCGCCCCTGCGACGAACAGGTCTTGCGGCGTCAAGCCAGATGTATCGACTGCCAGGTGCCAGCGCAACCCTTGCGGCAGAGCTGGCAAATCAAAGGCCGTATCACTCGCGCCAGCGTTGAACATCAGCAACAGCGCAGCGTGTTCGTTCTCCTGGATCAAGCAGGCGAGGCCTCTGGCCTTCGGATCAAACCAGTCCGGCAATTCGCCTGCCGGGTTGAACCACCGGATCTCTGCGTCCGTATAGAATTGCTCCTTACTCAGTGCCGGATGCGCGCCGCGAAAGGCAATCATGCCGCAGGCAAACCGGTAGATCTCCTGATGCTTTTCAAGATCAGTCCAGTCAAACCAACTGGTTGCATTATCCTGGCAGTAAGCATTGTTGTTACCACCCTGCGTGCGACGAGCCTCGTCCCCGCCGAGCAGCATCGGCACTCCGCGCGAGATCAGCAGAGTCAGCAGAAAGTTCTTGATCTGCCGCTGGCGCAAGGCCTCTATTCCGGCGTCCTGGATCGCGCCTTCAGCGCCACAGTTCTGGCTGAAGTTAGCGTCGGTGCCGTCGCGGTTATCTTCTCCGTTCGCCTCATTGTGCTTGGTGCGATAGCTCACCAGGTCATTCAGAGTGAAGCCGTCGTGGCACGTGATAAAATTGATGCTGCCCTCGGGGCCTTTACCGGATCTGGAATAGATATCGGCGCTACCGGCGATGCGGCTGGCAAACACACCGAGCATCCCCTCATCGCCGCGCCAAAAGCGCCGGACATCATCTCGGTACCGTCCGTTCCACTCGGCCCAGCGGCGCTCTGAAAAGCTGCCCACCTGGTAGGCACCGGCGGCATCCCACGCCTCAGCGATGATCTTGACGTCTCTCAGGATCGGATCCTCCGCGATCCGTTCGAGCAACGGAGCATTGGCCAGCAGTTTGCCGCTACCGTCCCGGCCAAGAACCGATGCCAAGTCAAAACGGAATCCATCCACATGCATCTCGACCATCCAATAGCGCAGCGCGGCCAGAATATGGTCTCGTACCACCGGATGATTGGCGTTGATGGTGTTACCTGTGCCCGTGTAGTTCTTGTAATAACGCTTGTCGTCCGCCAGCGTGTAAAAAATGGCGTTGTCGATCCCGCGGAAGCAGAGCGTCGGACCCAGCTCATCTCCCTCGGCCGTGTGGTTGAATACGACATCCAGAATCACTTCGATACCGGCTTTGTGAAGGGCCCGGACCATCTCCTTGAACTCCAGCTTCTGCTGGCCCGAGCCTCCTGCACTGCTGTAGGAGGCTTTGGGCGCACAGAACACCACGGGATCGTAGCCCCAGTAATTCTTAAGCGGTTGACCGGTCCTGGGATTTATGCGCGTAACAGACGCTTCATTGAACTCCTGCACGGGCATCAGCTCGAGCGCCGTCACCCCTAGGCTCTTGAGATAAGGAATCTTTTCCATCACACCTCGGTAGGTTCCCGGATGCTCCACGCCCGACTTTGGATGAATAGTGAAGCCACGAACGTGGGTCTCGTAGATGATGGTCTTCGACCACGGATGCAGGGGTGGTTGGTCCCCGCCCCAATCGAAGGGCTCGTTGACATATACGCATTTTGGCATCGAAGCGCTGTTGTCCCGCGTCGACATCACCAGGTCTTGCTCTGGCGCCGAGGCGTCGTATCCACGCGCCGAAGCGAAATCCCACGGGGGCAACCCCGAAATCGCAGCAGCGAAGGGATCGAGCAGAAGCCGGTTGACATTGAACCGATAGCCCTTGTCGGGCTCATAGGGTCCATCCACGCGGTATGCATAGAGTTGACCGGGACCGATCCCCGCCACCCAGACGTGCCAGACGTCGCCGGTGCGATGGCGCGCAGAATCCAGATCAATGACTCGGGCCGGTTTTGCGTCTTCGGGATGGTCGTACAACTCAAGTCGAACGCGGCTGGCGTGGCGGCTGAGCAGAGCGAAGTTGACCCCTCCTGCCCTTTCCTGAGTTCCCAACGGCAGAGGAGAACCCGCCCGAACGCCAGCGCGCTCGCAGGTCTCCGATATATACTCGTGCAACTCGCGTTTGGGCATTGTCATCATCGTTGCCATAAGATTCGAGCGCACTCCAACGGTGCTGACACCCCGGAGCGCTGCGGAATCACCCGCGGTGTGTAATCGCTCGCCAGACGTGTCGTAGGCAGCGTTGCGTGATAGATGCTCCCGCGAGAGCCGTCAGGTAGCGTTCGCGCCCTCTGCATCTCCTGGCGCACCGGATCGCCGCCGTTGATGCCATCGGCATAGAGCTCGACTCGCACCGCATTCGGGTCGAGACCATTCAGGCGTATTTCGACTTCAACCCTATGATGCTCCGCGTCGGCTTCGACCCGAACGTCTCCAAAACCGAGCGACCCCCACTGCTGGTCGAGCGTATGTCGCCAATCGACGTTCTGCTTGCCGATGGCACCGTTACCGGCGGCACGCTGATGGTAGCTGGTGGCCGCAGGAAGGTAATATAGCTCCGTATATTCGCGCACCGCACGATTGCCGGAAAATTGTGGCGTCAATCGCGCCATGCTCTCCCGCATCCGCTTGACCCACGCAGTAGGGGTGGCGCTTTCGTCCCGGGTATAAAACTGCGAGATCACCTCCCGCTCGAGCAGGTCGTATAGGGCGTTGGCGTCGAGCGCATCCCATGCCGGATCATCGCCGTGCTCCCGGCCATCGCCCAACGCCCACCCCACCTCGCTCGTGTAGGCCTCCGCCCACCAGCCGTCCAATTCCGACAGATTGATGCCGCCATTGACGAGCACTTTCATGCCGCTCGT
>Ga0182030_10000911_pt1 | contig 58835 bp, 40 predicted proteins | sample 812S3MmetaG_FD_121299 | JGI IMG/M metagenome (GOLD analysis project Ga0182030, IMG submission 121299) | Permafrost microbial communities from Stordalen Mire, Sweden - 812S3M metaG (Illumina Assembly) | ecosystem: Environmental > Terrestrial > Soil > Wetlands > Permafrost | place: Sweden... | reverse complement strand
CTTCTTGCGGTCGAGCGTCGATTCCGCCTTCTCGATCAGCGACATCATGTCGCCCATGCCGAGAATGCGGCCAACGATCCGGTCCGGGTGAAACGGCTCAAACGCGTCCGGCTTTTCGCCCACGCCGATGAACTTGATCGGCTGCCCCGTCACATGCCTGATCGACAGCGCCGCGCCCCCGCGCGCATCGCCGTCCATCTTCGTCAGCACCACGCCGGTCAATCCCAGCCGCGAATGGAAATCCTGCGCCGAGTTGACCGCATCCTGGCCGGTCATCGCGTCGGCCACGAACAATATCTCCTGCGGATTGAGCAGCTTCTTTAGCCGCTCCATCTCGCCCATCAGCTCTTCGTCAATGTGCAGGCGGCCGGCGGTATCGACGATCAGCGTGTCGCAACCCATAATGACGGCTTCGCGGCGCGCTTCCTTGGCCAGCCGTTCAACGAGCGCCGAACCTGGCTTCTCGCCCTTCTGGTCGCCCTCATAAAGCCGCGCATCGATAGATTTAGCCACAACCTTGAGCTGTTCGCGAGCCGCCGGGCGATACACGTCGACCGACACCAGCATGGGCCGATGTCCGCCCTTTTTGAGCCACGCGGCCAGCTTGCCGCTGGTGGTAGTTTTACCGGAACCCTGCAAGCCCGCCATCAAAATGACCGTCGGCGGCTGCGACGCAAATTTGAACCGGGCCGTGTCCTTGCCCAGCAGCGCGATCAGCTCGTCGCGCACAATCTTGATCACCTGCTCGGAGGGCGACAGTGCCGTCAGCACCTCGGTGCCCACCGCCTTGACGCGGATGTGCTCGATCAGGTCCTTGGCCACGTTGAGGTTAACGTCAGCCTCAAGCAGCGCCACGCGAATCTCGCGCAACGCGTCGGCGATGTTTTCTTCGGTGAGCGTGCCCTGGCCGCGAAGGTTCTTAAAGGCCCGCTGCAGTTTTTCTGTAAGATTCTCAAACATAGTCAGATTAAGTGTATCGCGGCCCTGTCCTGCGGTCCTTCGCGGACGGCGGACTGCCCTTGCGGGCGCTGGCATTCGCAATGATGAAATCGTAACTGCCGAGTAAGCGATAATCCACTCAAGTGATCAATAAGGTTAAAGAATTTCACCGAGTGACAAGAGCCCTTATTCCGCTCATCCACAAAGATCGACGTTATCGAATGAGAGATCATTAGCGTCCATGCGAACCCAACCGCTCTGACCCGACTTGATTTTAATTTTCGCCCACCATTGATAGACAGGTCCTGGCCCCTTGTATTGAGGGTCCATTTCAATGATTCTGCCCCCAACCCAGACCAACCAGCCGCCTTCTCCCACAGGATGCAACAGGTAGACAGTCGAACCGACCGGCACGGTCCCCGCCTCCATGTCTGGCCCCTTTTCTCTTATTTGAAATCGAAGTGGATGGGTCCGAATTTCTCCTGTGATTGCAAGAACCTTGTCGTGTTTCCGCACTCGCCCGATCGATTGTCCGCCCGGACGATCCATCAAGGCGACGGTCCGATTGGCAATCCACTGTTGGTAGGTGCAGCACTCAAACGGGCATGCTCCCCTGCTCACGTATAGCTGCGGTGGGGCTGTTGATTGTGGAGATTGGCAGTGACCAAAAGGAACGATTGCTAAGACCACAACAAGTGTCAAAATCGCCCGCCACGAGCAGGAATCGTAAAAAAGAATGCGCGGCTTCATCGGGAGACCAAGGCTCCTTTATGGGAAAAGCTGTGCTAATTATAAGGCGCAAACTGGCGAATAAAAATGATTGTGTCCGAATGGTGGCCCATTCGGACATTGCCCTGTAATGCCTCGCTCTACGCAAAAGGTCAGAGTCTTTAGGCAAGGCCACCTTCGCAGACTAATCCGCCGGATCAACCAAGTATTGCTCCAGCTTGCCGTCGGGATAGGTGTACGTCGTCAGCGTGAGCTTCTTCGAGGGATACACAATGCTGAATGCGCGAAACGTCATGCCGCCGCGCAATGACTCGCTCACCTTGCGAAACGACAACGGCTCGCCAAGCGGTCCCAGGCTGTCGCGAAAATCGGCCACCGTCTGCTCGCTGAAATAGTCGTTCAGATTAGGCGCCAGCAAACTGCGGTCGATATGTCCCTGCTGCAGATCGCGATAGATCGCCTCGGCCTTGCGCTCGTCTGGGCTCTCACTCTTGTTCCCGGCGACGGCGGCGACAATCAGGTTGGCAATCTCGCCCGCTCCACCGGCCATGTGATTGGTCAGCACAACCACGGCCACTCCATCATCGACCAGCACCGAGTTCGCGCTCACAAATCCGGTGACTTCGCCGCTATGATTAATGGCGCGGTGCCCGTTATCCTCAACGACTTCAACGCCCAGTCCGTAGTGCGTGCCCTTGCCGTCCTTGAGCTTTACCTCGGTGAACATCTGCTTATAGCTCTCCGGCTTCAGGATCGATCGCGCAATCAAGCTCTCGTCCCACAGCGCCAAATCGTGCGCCGTCATGGCCAACTCGCCCGCGGCAAACATCCAGCCACGACCCTCTTTTGGTGCCGGGCGTAGCGGACCCAGAGCGGCGCGGATGTAAGGCGCAGCGTCGGTCTCAGTCAGCTTGATCTCGTCCGAGTTCCACACCGACTTCATGCCCAGCGGATGAAAGATATGCTCGCCGAGGAAGTCCATAAGCTTTTCGCCGCTGACCTTCTCGACGATCTCGCCGGCGATCACAAAATTCGTGTTCGAATATTGCCACTTCGTGCCAGGATCGAAGTCGAGCGGCTTCTTGGCCCACGTATCGAGAATCTGCTGGGCCGTCTCGGGCTTCATCATCGGCGTCATCAGGTAGTCCTCCGGCCAGTAATCCTGGTAGCCGGAGGTATGCGACAAAACCTGCCGAATCGTGACCTCATTACCGCGCGTCAGTCCCGGCACGTAGTGTCCGACAGGCTCGTCGAGGCTCAGCTTGCCCTGTTCCCACAGCAGCAGCATGGCCGCCGCCGTGAACTGCTTCGAGATCGAGCCGATGGAGTAGCGCATGTCCGGAGTCGCCGCCACGTCGGGATCGATATGCGCCTTGCCATACGCATGCGTGTAAGCCAGCTTGCCGCCCTTGACCACTGCGATCGAGGCCGACGGAACGCCTCGCTGCTCCATTACCTGTTCGGCGATGCGATCGATGCGACCACGCTGCACGCCGTCGATGGTATCCACCGTCTGCGCAGAACCACGTAGCGAAATCAAGCTGAAGAAGGCGATGGCTGACAGTTGAGCGAAGGACTTCCAGGTGGGCTGATGCACGTGCTGATCTCCCCGGCGCAGTTCAAATGCGCCTGGAAAACAAGCTATCAGGCCGGGGCTTCATCTCCCAACCGCGGTGCATGAGATAGCCTATTCGAGGCAACGACGAATTCCCCGACGGAGTCAGAACAGTAAATGGATCGATTGATTGAAGGTCACAAGCGGTTTTTGAAAGAGGTATTCCCCGGCAGGCGCTCTCAATTCCACTTGTTGGCGGAGAGCCAGGCGCCGGAATGGCTGTTCATTACCTGTTCTGATTCCCGCGTTGTGCCCGATCTGATTCTCGAAACCGGCCCTGGCGATCTTTTCATTACCCGTAACGCCGGCAACGTTGTCCCAGTTGCAGGGGCCGAGGTAGACGGCGTGACGGCCACCATTGAATACGCTGTTGAAGTTCTCAAGGTGAAACACGCCATTCTCTGCGGTCATTCCGATTGCGGTGCGATGAAGGCCGCTCTCGACCGCAAGGGCCTGGAAAATCTGCCCAAGGCCAGCCGCTGGTTGCGCCACGTCGAGGCGGCTTTCACGCATCGCCAGCCTGTCAATCAGGCCGACGGCTCTGGCGCCGAACTCGCCGCGCTGATTCGCGGCAACGTGGTGGCCCAACTCCTCAACCTGAAAGCGCAGCCGTCCGTAGCCCGAGCCCTGGCCCACGGCGCAATCACCGTCCACGGATGGTATTACGACATCCTCAGCGGACAGATCGAGCAGTACGACGAGCAGGCGCGGCGATTCGTGCCCTTGCTGGGCTGAGGATTGCTGGGCTGAGGAATCGCCGCACTCTCTGAAACATCTGGTGTTTTGATTAAGCTTGCGCGAGTTTGTCGCGGGAGACTTTCACGTAGTCGTGAGAAGCCAGCACGTGCCCGGCCTGCGCGATGATGACTTCGCGGATCGGCTCGGGAAGAAACTTTTCAAGTGCCTCAGAATAGGCTTGTTTCACCTCATCCTCAGCGGCCTCGGCGGATTCGAGGAGCGCATGATCGCCGCCGCCAAGTTTTGACTTCAAATCGCCCCAAATGCGCGTGAATGTGGCCGCAGCGGTGCCGCTTTCCTTGATGTCGTGCACGCCTTCCTGGTGCAGAATCTCTTCCAGATCGCCGCGAAATTCCGCGCGTTTAAGGCTTTCTGCGAGGAAATAAAGCTTGAGCTTTTCGTCCTTCAACTCGTCGCCGATCTTCTGAAACCCTTCCTGGCTGTCAATCAGGGTTTCAATAATGGTGCGTATGGCGCTTTCAACTTCGATCAGGTCTTTCGATGGGGTAGACATTGGTGCCCTCGCTTGAGTGAGTTCGGCTGATGATGCATTAGGCAGAATGTGATGGGCAGGGTCCGGTGACTGTCGTTGCGATTCTCCTTCGTCACCGGCAAGCCAGGGAAATCGCGAAAACCCAACGCCCCTGCCTCACAACTTCGAACGGCCAACCCGCAGGACGGGCAGTGCGTTCACTGCTATAGAGGCGCAGCCGGTCGGTCCGGTTGCTTGAGACATGATGGCAAGCGCGGAATGAGGAAAGCTGGTCCTTAATGCACACCCGGCGGCAAGGGCGCATGCTTGATCGGCTTCTTGAACAGCCACACCGCGCCTGCGCAAAAGAAGGCCAGCAGCGCCGTCCAGCGGAAAACGTCGACGTAGGCCTTGAGGGCCGATTGCTGCTCGAGAAGACCGTAAAGCAGCCCCATTGAGCCCGGGCGGGCCGCGACAGGACCAAGCCGGTGCGCCAGGTAGCCGCTAATCTGGGCGGATTTCTGTTGCAGCACCCAGCCCGACGCGGTGATGTTCGAGCCAATCTCGGTCTGGTGAAAGGCGGCCCGCCGGATCAGCGCCGTTGACGCCATGGCGATACCGATCGATCCGCCGATATTGCGCAGCATGTTGAACAGGCCCGTCGCGTTGCCCATCTCCTCACGCGTAAGGGTCGAGGTCGAGAGCGTGGCCAGCGGCACAAAGACAAAGCTCAGAGCGAAGCCCGTAACCAGTATCGGAATCAGCAGCGTATAAGGTCCAATATCGAGGTTGACCGTGCCGAAGATCAACGAACAAATCCCGAAGCCGATGAATCCTACGCTCAGAAGCTTGCGGTTGTCGATTCGCGAGCCGAGAACGCCGATGATCGGAGAACCAATGAATGACCCGATGCCTCGCGGGCCGACCACCAGCCCCGCAGTGAAGGCGGTGTAGCCCAGAACCTCCTGATAATAAAGAGGAAGAATGGCGATGGTGATGTAGATGCACATGCCCAGCAGGGCAATCAGCAGGCAGCCGGTGCGGAAGTTGCGATCCTTGAGGACATGCAGGTCGACCAGCCCCCGCGGATGCGTCCACGAATGCCAGAGCCACCCAATCAGCCCGAAAACCAGCGCCGCCACCGCCCAGCGCACCCAGACAGCGCCAAACCAGTCGTCTTCCTGCCCCTTGTCGAGCACGATCTGCAGGCAGCCGGTCCACACGATCAGCAGACCGAAGCCGAGATTGTCGAACGCGCCGACCTTGGCATTCTTGATGTAAGGCGGGTCGTGCACGAACCGCGTGATCATGAAAACCGCCAGCAGGCCGACCGGAATATTAATATAGAACGCGTAACGCCAACTGAATGTGTCGGTAAGCCAGCCGCCCAAAGTTGGCCCCAGCACCGGGGCCACGACGATCCCCAGCCCATAGGCGGCCATGGCCATCGATCGCTTTTGCACCGGAAAGCTTTCGAGCAGAATGGATTGCGAGAGCGGCTGCAGCGCACCTCCGCCAGCTCCCTGCAAAATGCGGGCCAGCAGAATGACACTCAATGACGGAGCTGCGCCGCAGAAGAACGAGGCGACCGTGAAGATGATCACGCAGGTCAGCAGGAATCGTTTGCGTCCAAACCGCCGCGCAAACCAGTTGGAAGCTGGCAAAATCACCGCGTTCGCCACCAGGTAGCTGGTCAGCACCCAGGTCGCCTCGGAGTTCGAGGCCGACAGGCTGCCGGCAATATAGGGCAGCGCCACCGAGGCGATAGCTGTGTCCAGCACCTCCATAAAGGTGGGCAACATGACCGAGACGGTCACCAGCCAGGGATTTACTCCCTGCGTCAGCGGGTAGCGCTGAGCAGCTGTCATGGTGCGTGCCGGGACCACGGGCTTGGCGATTTCGAGGGTGGCGGTCGTCATGTTCAAAAGAACATACGAGGGTAACTCAATCCCGCATACCATTGTTGTGACGACCGACGCATCTGTTCGAGATCCTGAACGGAAAGCGTCTCAAGCTTATCGGGATCTAATCAAGAAAATTTGACACTAACTCACTCAATGCTGCATCCTATACTACGTCAGCACTTTCTACAGAGGCAGGAACTTAAAACATGGCAAAGATTATCGGTATCGACCTGGGCACGACCAATTCGTGCGTGGCAGTACTCGAGGGTGGCGAGCCCAAAGTGATTGCGAATGAAGAGGGTGCGCGTACAACCCCCTCGATCGTCGCCTTCTCCAAAACCGGCGAGCGTCTGGTTGGCCAAGTGGCCAAGCGCCAGGCCATCACCAACCCTGAGAACACGATTTTCTCCATCAAGCGCTTCATGGGCCGTCGCTACAACGAAGTCAATGATGAGATGAAGATGGTTCCTTACAAGGTGCTTCAGCAGGGGGACCATATTGCCGTTCTCGCGCAGGGCAAGGAGTACACTCCGCCTGAAATCTCGGCCATGATCCTGCAGAAGCTCAAGAAGAGCGCCGAAGCCTATCTGGGCGAGACCGTCACTGAAGCCGTGATCACCGTTCCGGCCTACTTCAACGACGCGCAGCGCCAGGCCACCAAGGACGCCGGCAAAATTGCCGGGCTCGACGTCAAGCGCATTGTGAACGAACCGACTGCGGCCGCCTTGGCCTATGGCCTCGACAAAAAGAAAGACGAAACCATCGCCGTCTATGACTTCGGCGGCGGCACTTTTGATATTTCGATCCTTGAAGTTGGCGAAGGCGTCATTGAGGTTAAGTCGACCAACGGCGATACCCACCTGGGCGGCGACAACCTCGACCAGCGCATCGTCGAGTGGCTCATTGCTGAGTTCAAGCAGGAACAAGGTCTGGACCTCGGCTCCAAGGGCAACGAAATGGCCCTGCAGCGGTTGAAGGATGCCGCTGAAAAGGCCAAGATCGAGCTCTCCACCACGGTCGAGACAGAGATCAATCTGCCCTTTGTTACCGCTGACGCGACCGGCCCCAAGCACTTGGTCCGCAAGCTCACCCGCGGCAAGTTGGAGCAGTTGGTCGACGACCTGCTGCAGCGCTCGCTTGAGCCCTGCAAGAAGGCGATTGCCGACGCAGGCGTCAAGATTGAAGACATTAACGAAGTAGTCTTGGTCGGTGGGCAGACGCGTATGCCCAAGATTCAAGAGCTGGTTAAGCAGATGTTCGGTCGCGAGCCGCATCGTGGCGTGAACCCCGATGAAGTGGTCGCGATCGGCGCGGCGGTTCAGGCGGGCGTGTTGGCCGGCGAGGTCAAGGACCTGCTCTTGCTCGACGTGACACCGTTGACCCTGGCGATCGAGACTTTGGGCGGCGTTGCCACTCCCATGATTCCGCGCAACACGACGATCCCGACCAAGAAGTCGGAGACGTTCTCGACCGCTGCCGATTCGCAAACTGAGGTTGAGGTTCACGTACTGCAGGGCGAGCGTCCCATGGCCGGGCAAAACCGTACTTTGGGCAAGTTCAAGCTGGCCGGCATTCCTCCGGCGCCGCGCGGCGTGCCGCAGATCGAGGTCACTTTTGACATCGACGCCAACGGCATTCTCAACGTGACGGCCAAGGACAACGCTACCGGCAAAGACACGCGCATTACCATCACCTCGAGTTCGGGCCTGAGCAAGGAAGAGGTCGAGAAGATGGCCAAGGAAGCCGAAGCCCACGCCTCCGAAGACAAGGAGAAGCGCGACGAGATTGAATCGCGCAACTCGCTCGATTCATTGGTTTACAACATCGAGAAGATGCTCAAGGAATCAGGCGAAAAGGTTGTTGCTGCGGATAAGACTGAGGTCGAGTCCACACTGGCTGCCGCCAAGAAGACCCTCGAAGGCACGCCGAGTTCGGCCGAGCTCAAGGCCGCGCACGATAAGCTGACCGCCGCAAGCCACAAGCTTGCCGAGGTACTCTACAAGGTGAACGCGTCTGCCGCGCCCGGCGGGCCGGGAGCTGCGGGACCCGAGGCTCCAGCCGAAGAGAAGAAGGACGAAGGCGTGATCGACGCCGAATACGTCGACGTCGAAGACAAAAAGTAGGCCGCGCAAGCGGGGCCAACAACATTTGTGGAGTTAGCCCCGCTGAAGTTCCAGATAAAGGGGGAGGTAGGAAGGAGCCGAAGAGCGTGACTGAAAGATATAAAGGATTCTATTTGAGAGCGGGAGCAAACGAGTTGCAGTTTGACCTTGGATATAGCCCGTGGCTCACTGTCCGGAGACATCAAGGGAACAGCGTGACGGCCGCGGAGATCACGTCAGTCCGTGGAGTCTATGCAACTAAAGGCGAAGCAATCCAATCCGCCTTGGCACATGGTCGTCAAGGAATTGACCGAGGGTTTCGACTCGATTGCCCAAATTGCAGGTGACTCGCAGCCCAAGGTGGCAATCATTCTCGATTTGACTGGTTAGCGCTATGATCGAGCAGAATACGCTCAAGCGAATTTGGCGGAACACTAGCCGCGTTCGAGAATGCTTAGCGTCGGCGTCCCAACTCAGGAAGGCCGCCCTGAACGGTATGTGGACCGGATTCGGAAGCGTACTTCTTCTTCTTTGTAAGTGACTCGTGCGATTTCCGTTTTTCTTCTGCCTCACGGGCAGTCTCCAACCCAGTCCATTCGATATTCGGTGATCTATCCGCTATGAACGACGCCTCAGCCGAAGTTAGAACAACTTTAGCTTTTCGAAGCGGCGGCTCTTCTGGGCCATATCGGAGCGATCCACTCATTGTCGTCCTCCTCAACGCCCCGAATCCTCGAGCGTTAGGTTGCAAGGAAGTATACCTCAGAATGAGAGGTTGCCGCGCAGATAAAAAAGCCGCCAAGTGTCGAAGGATTGTTACATTTGTCGAACTCGAGGGGTGGACATATATTCCGTTTTCCGTGTTACGCTAAACGTTAAGCATGATCCGCACTTTTGCCGATGAAGAGACGGAAGAGGTTTTTCAACGCCATCACAGCCGGAAATTTGGGGCATGCGAGCGGGTGGCATTTCGGAAACTTCGCCAGATTCATAGCGCGTCTTGGATCGAGGAACTGCGAGTACCCCCAGGAAATCGGCTGGAGCGTTTGAGAGGCGATCGAGAAGGGCAATGGAGCATTCGAATCAACGAGCAATACCGAATCTGCTTTGAATGGAGGGACAGCGATGCCTACCAAGTCGAAATCGTCGATTACCACTGAGGGAGAGCTCAAAGAAGGTGCCCGGATGCCGCCCCTGCATCCAGGAGAAATGCTGCGCGAGGAGTTCATGAAGCCGCTTGGCTTGTCGGCCAATGCGCTGGCGATGGAGTTGCGCGTGCCGGTAACCCGAATTACGGAGATTTTGCGCGAACGGCGAGGGATTACCGCAGATACGGCGCTTAGACTGGCACGATACTTCAGCATGACGCCGGAGTTCTGGATGCGGTTGCAGATGGACTACGACCTGGAATGTGCTGATGATGCGGCACTTGCGGCGATTCAGCAAGAGATTAGGCCGCGGCCCTTCACGAGCGACGAAGAGAAAAGCGTGAGGCAAGCCGTCGCATAATCGCGCATCTCTGAGAAAACGAGATTCAACTCTGGCAGCACGCATGCACGTTAAGTACAACGAATCTGGGAAGACATAAGAACAAATCATGGCGACTACCCAAAACAAAGACTATTACGCAACACTCGGAGTCAAGAAGACGGCCACGGCGGATGAGATCCGCAAAGCCTTCCGCAAAGCTGCGCGCAAGTATCACCCCGACGTGAACCCGGGCGATAAGCGCGCCGAAGAGAAGTTCAAGGAAATCTCCGAGGCCAACGACATTCTGAGCGACGAGAAGAAGCGCAAAGTGTTTGACCAGCTTGGCTTCTACTCCGACCAGATCGACCCGGCACAGGCCGAGGCGTATGCCCGGCAACAGGGCGCGAACGGCGGCGGCGCACCGGTGGATTTTGGCGGCTTCGACTTCTCCGGTTTCCAGAGCGGACCAGGCCAGCATCCGGGCGCGCAAGCTGGTGCAGGATCGACCTCGTGGGGAAGTTTCAAGGACATTTTCTCGGGCATTTTTTCCGGTCAGCAGCCCCAGCAGCGACCGCATGGCCCGCAGCCCGGCACCGATCTTGAATATCAGGCCACCGTCGATTTCTGGACGGCCATCCGTGGCGGCCAAGCCAAGTTGCAGGTAAATCGCCAGGAAACCTGTCCTACGTGCCATGGTCAGGCACACACCGGCGGACCGATGATTTGCCCGGAGTGCAGCGGCACCGGCCAAGTCACCCAGATGGGCGGCCGCATGAAGTTCAACATTCCCTGTCCGCGTTGCAATGGGACCGGTCGCATTTCCAACGACTGTGCGACCTGCCATGGCGAAGGCGTGCTCGATCGTACGGAGACAGTGGAGTTTCGCATCAAGCCGGGGACGCGCGATGGGCAGCGCATCCGGCTGCAAGGCAAGGGCAACGCCGGAACCAACGGCGGACCCGCAGGCGACCTCTTTCTTATTGTGAAGACGGGAACGCACCCGGTCTTCAGCAGGGTTGGCGACGACATACATGTGTCGGTGCCGGTCACGGTCCCCGAGGCGTCCTTGGGCGCCAAGGTTGAGGTGCCGACCATCGACGGCCGCGCGCAGTTGAAGATTCCTCCCGGCACACAAAGCGGCCAAAAACTTCGCCTGCGGGAGCGCGGCGTTGAAAACGCACAGAGGCCCGATCAGCGCGGCGACCAGATCGTAACGGTGGATGTCGTGGTTCCCACGCTGCACGACGAACGCAGCCGCGAAATTATGCGTGAACTGGGCAAGCTGAACAGCCACGACCCGCGTGTGGATTTGTTCAGCAAGATTTAACGTTCCACAACGAATTCAAGCAATTGCAAGAGAATTGCAGTAAGCTGATGGCGACAATCCCATGCCGGCAAAACGAAAATCCAAAGGCGCGTACATGATCTCGGCGGTGGCCGAGATGTATGAGATTCACCCCCAGACTCTGCGGCTCTATGAGCGCGAAGGGCTGCTCAAACCGTCGCGCACCGAGGGCAATACGCGGCTCTATACCGACGAAGACTTGGAGCGGCTGGAATTCATTCTCAACCTGGCCCGCGACCTGGGCGTTAACATCGCCGGCATCGCCATCATTTTGCAGATGCGTGAGCGCATGGAAGAGATGAACCGCCAGATGCAGAGTTTTGTCGAGTACGTGCGGTCGGAGATGCTGACACGCTTTCAGCAGGCCGCACCGGGTTCCTCGGGCGCCATTGTGCCGATGCGCAAGCCCTCAATCGTGACCAAGGCCGCAGCGAGGCGCGACAATTAGGTGATGCCCGACACGATCGTTTGTTTTCGGCTTGTGCAAGTTCCAGTCGCGCCGTCCTGGACCGGTATGCTTGATTCTGCATGTCGTACGCTCTTCTCGCATTGGCCGTCTTCGGCCTGATCACGTCTTCAGTGTTTGCCGGCATTGTTCTTGCCGCCGTGCCCCGTTTTCTGCGCGAACGGCGAACCGCGCTTAAGCAATTGGAGTGGGCACAACCGTTCACTCCTCCGCTGAGTCTCCTCAAGCCGTTGCACGGATCCGAACCCGGCCTCGAAGCGTATCTTGTCAGCTTTTTCGAACAGGACTATCCGCAGTACGAGATTCTTTTCTGCACGCGACTTGCCGACGACGCCGGCCTTGCCACGGCTCGCCGAGTGGCAGCGCGCTATCCGCACATCCCAGTCAAATTTCTAACTACCGGCGGCGAACCGGACTATATCAATGCCAAGGTCGCGTCGATGGAAACGATGGAAGCGGCCGCGGCTTACGACATTCTCGTGATCAGCGACAGCGACGTGGCCGTGACGCCCGACTACCTGCGCGCGGTGGCGCTGCCGTTTTCCGATGCGGATGTCGGCGGCCTCACTTGTCCTTATCGTGGCGTAGCAGCCGAGGGAGGATTATGGGCGCGCCTCGAAGCCGTCGGCATGAGCGTCGAAATGACTGCGGGCGTGTTGGCCGCGCGCTCCATGGAAGGCATGCAATTTGTGCTCGGCCCGACCATGGCTTTTCGCCGCGACACGATTCGTCGCATGGGCGGGTTTCGCGTCGCCGCGGACTATTGCGCCGACGATTTTGTGCTGGGCAACGAGGCCTACAAGCTGGGCGATACCGTGGTCCTGAGCACGCATGCCATCGACCACATGGTCATCAACGCCAGCTTCACTCCGTCCATGAAACACCAGGTACGCTGGATGCGGTCGACGCGATTTTCCCGTCCCAAAGGGCATTTCGGCACCGCTCTGAGCTTCAGTCTTCCGTTCGGCCTGCTGGGATGGATCGTCTCCGCCTCGCTTCATCACCCCTGGCTGGGACTTTCACTTTTTAGTTGGTCCGTCGCATCCCGCCTGGCGCTTTCGATCGCAGTTGGCGGTGTCGTCGTTCTCGACCGAAGCTGGTTCGGACTGCTGATCCTCTATCCGATTCGCGATCTGATGGGCTTCGGCTTCTGGGCCGCCAGCTACTTTTCCGATCGCGTCCTATGGCGCGGCCGCATCTTCAAGCTCAAACCTGGTGGTAAGATGCGGGCCTCGGAATAAGCCGTCTTATCGCGATAGCGGCCGGTCCGTCCAAAGCGCCTTATCGGCAATCGAATGAATATGATAGAGTCGGCCTGCCAGCAACTTCTCCACCTTGGGCTGGTTCTTGTCCTGCGCAAAAATCCACTTGCGCTCACCGGTTCCCCAGGTCTTCGAAAGCTCATCGTCGCTCAGGAAAATCTTCGGCGCATCGGGATAGCACGATCCCCAAAGTAGCGACGATCCATCGCCCCGTGGAGAACAAGGTTCAAGCGCGACCAGCGCCGGCTTGCGCAAAAAATCGTGGGTATAGAAGACGACCGATGACGCATCCGACTGGTCGCCATAGATGATGAACGAATCGGCAGGCGAGCCCTTTTGAACGATGGTATCGGCCAGTTGCTTCGAACTCAGCATGGGCTCGAACCGCGCAAAGGCAATGTGCGCCGCGATCAGAAACACCGCGCACGTGAGACCAAGGCTCACCGTAGCTGCGACGTGGCGCCGCTTCATGCGCAGTATCCAACTCACCGCCGGCCCAAACAGCAGAGTCACGGCAGCCAGCGCCGCGGGCAGTCTTAGCGCGGCAAATGACGGTCCCGTCAGGTCGAAGAAGTGCGACATCGACAGCGTATATCCGCCCACGCCTCGATGCGCCAACAAGGTGCCGATGTCCGATACGAAGGGCAGATTACGCGACTCCCACAGCGCCCAACCGAGAGCCAGAGCCACCACCGCGCCAGCCAACGCAAACACAGCCTGCGCCCACGTCAGCCACGCCATTGAGAGCAATGGCTTGCCACCCGTGGCGCTATAGTCCGGCCCACGGTTCTCTTCAATCCCCGCCAGCACCCCAGCACTCAAGATCAACAACGCCGGCCATGCCGGAAAAGTGTAGTACTCCTGGTTTGTCGACAGCGAAAAGAACAGCAGAATGAACGCTGAATACAAGCCCAGCAACCAAGCCGAGCGAACGCGAAACTTGAGTCGAATCACGTAGCTCGCCACATCTTCGCGGGCGGCGTAGTCGAGGTAAAAGTCGACCGTCTGACCGGCATCCTTGCGCAGATGCTGCATCCAGCGACTCCGGGTCTTCCAGGCCACCACGGCCGTCGCAGGCAGGAACAGGCTCCAGGGAAACAGCCAGACCAGGTGCGCCAACCAATACCAGGCAAAGGGCATGCGGTTGTAATCGTGCGGATAGCGCGTGCCCAAGAAGCGGAAGACGTGCTCGTTGAGGAAGTAGAAGTACCAGAACCCGTGCACGTTTCCAAGCGTCGGAACGTTGCCAACCGGATGGCCCTGGTCCGGATTCGCCAGGCCCGCCAGAATATGCCAGGGAGCGGCAATCGCCAGGAACAAAAGCGCGCCTGAGAATGGCTTCAGCGCGCGCCACCGACGCCATTGACCGCTCAGCAGCAACAGCGGAATGGCCGCTGCCAGGAAGAAAACCGGAGCGATCAGGCCTTTGGTTAACGTGGCCAGCGCCAGCGCCGCCCACATGCCATAAAAGCGTATCGGCCGCTGGCTCTCGAGCCCTGTAATGAAGCTGTAAAGCGCGAACAGCAGCAGAAATGAGAGCAGCGCCTCGGGGATCGCCCAACGAGTGAACAGGAATGGGCCGATTGACGTGAGGATGCCCAGCGCGGCGTAGAAACCGGCGCGATTGCTCCATGCGCGCGATGCCCACAGCCATGCCAGCCATGCGCAACCGAGCAGGGCCAGGGAGTTGGGCAGATGCGTGGCAAACGCGTTCTGGCCAAATACCCGATAGAGGCCGGCATCGAGCCAGTAGGGCAACGGCGCCTTCTCAAGGTAACGAATGCCGTCGACCTTCATCGTGACCCAGTCGCCGCTCTCGGCCATATGTTGCGCGGCCTGGGCGTGCGAGGCATCCACGTCGTCGAGCAGCGGCGGGGTAAAGAGCGAGGCAAATTGTACTGAAGCGAAAATCAGTAACAACAATACCCATGCAGCGAATGCGGATGGAGCCTGCTGGGAGCGATTTTTTGTGTCTATTGTTTTTGTCATGCGAGGAAGTGCCACAACGATCAGAATATCAGCCGCAGTCGATATCTATCTCGCCTTGCGGTCAAAGCATCCGCATGTGAACGCGAATCGAGCATCATCCTCGTGCTTAATTGGGAAATCATTACCAAAGTGTTGATTTAGTTCGAATATTGTCACGTGAATCACAATTTCGCCGCCTGAGTTGTACTAGCATCAATCCCAGAACCAGCCGCACTCTAAGGTGTTTCCTCGTTGATATCGCGAGTAACTTTCGCGTGTCTTGGGATCGGTGTGGCTTTAAATCGAATGCACATATTTTAAGTGCGGGTTTGGAGGCTCGGTTTGCCACCGAGAATTAGAAATAAATTTAGTTCGAATCACGCCGTAGTGTCCGTCGGGTTCCTGTTGACGTTGCTGTTTGCACGTGGACTCCTCGCGCAAAACTATGCCGTTCCCTCTGCCGTTATCCTGTCCACGCGGACCGTCGAATCGATGCCTACTCCAACAACTCACCGGTTTGAGGCGGGCAGCCTTGTTGCGAATATGCGCCTGGGCTGCACCATGGGAAGCAAGTGCGCGGCACCGCAAATGGGTATCGGAACTGGAGCTGCGTTCAATCTCAACCAGCACTTTGCTCTCGACTCCCAGTTTCTAACCCTCGTGAACAACGATTCGGTGCAATCCCTCTATGAAGCCGGGCAGGGCGGCAGAGGCGAAGAATTCCTGCTGGGCGTCCGTACCGAAGTTCGAACCAGGCACTATGGATTCTTTGCTGTAGACCGGCCCGGCCTTGTCAGTTGGAGCGGGGCGCTGACCGGCGTCACCTTCACGCCCACGACAAACAACGGGTTTGACTTGAGTTATCAATACCAACGCCGCACCAATTTCGCCGACGAATTCGGTGGAGGTGCGGAATACTCGCCCAACGATCGCGTCCATGTGCGCGTCGAGATGGCCGATCTGATGGTCCACACCAACGGGACCATACGCTACGACATTGCCGGGGTTGTGGTGCCGGTCTGCATGAGTGCGTGCTCATCCTGGACCAACAACCTGCAAACCACCGTAGGTGTCTACATGAGCGCCGGCAGAGCCATGGAGTGGAGTCCGAACCGTTTTGGAGAACGCCCGGAACACCCGTTTCTCGACCGGACCAATCAAATGCTTATCGCAACCAGCCTGCTCGCTCAGGCAGCCGATGCAATCACGACGCAACGGTTTCTTCGTCATGGCATTGTCGAGGGCAACCCGATTGCAGCGCCATTCGTAAAGTACGGATGGAGCGGCCAGATTGGGCTGGCGGTGCTGACCAATGTCGGAGAGATCGGCGGCATGCGCGCATTACATAAAATGCATCTTCATCGCATGGAGAGAATGCTGCCCTTGTCCTTAGGGTCGGCAAGCGCAGTCATGTCTTACCGCAACCAACAGATCAGCGACCGTCCCAGCAAATGACGGCCGATCTTCGCGAGCAGTGACTATTCGGCCAAGCATTGAGCATCTGCAACGACGCGCACGTGTACTGACATGTGGCGTCCTTTCACATCCTCACCTAACCGCAGTCGTGTATCTTGAGCCGAGAGATACATTCCATCTTTCGGAGCGCGCCTGCCGTTTATGTTGACCTTCGCTGCCATCGATATTGGATCCAATTCCTGCAGGCTCAAGATCGCGCGGGTTGTCGCGCACCGGCTCAAGACCCTCCATGAAGACCGCGAAGTTACGCGGCTCGGCGCCAGCGTCTTTGAATCTGGATTGGTTTCCCCCGAGGCCATGGCCGCCACATTGCGGGCTCTCAAGCGCTTTCAGCGCGCCGTGCAGGCGCATGGAGTAGACCAGACTCGCGTTGTGGCTACGGCGGCTATGCGCGATGCGCGCAATGGGCTTGCCTTTCAGGCATGGGTCAAGGCCGAGACCGGCTGGAATATGGAGATCATCTCCGGCCTCGAAGAAGGACGGCTGATCCATCACGGCCTGATGACTGGCGAATCGGGCGTGGGCGGTAAGGTGCTGCTTATCGACCTCGGCGGAGGAAGCTGCGAGATCACCCTCTCCGAGCACAAGCGCATCAAGGAGACGGTCAGCTTGCCCCTTGGAGCGGTGCGCCTGACTGAAGAGTTTCTCACAGCCGATCCTGCCCCTGCCGATGGACTGGCCCGCATGAGGCAGTTGATTGGTCGGGAACTGCGCCGCGCTCATCGCAAGCTTCACGCCGAGAACGTCTCGCTCGTGATCGCTACTTCAGGCACTGCGGCGGCATTGGCTGAGGCTTCGGCTGCGCTCGGCAAGACAGCCGCCAAACCCGCAAAAAAAGCTGCCGCCAAGTCGCGACGAACCGCGAATGCGACGCGGCTCTCGCCGACTATGAACTCGGTAGGCACTGCGCAGACGCCCATGGTACGAAAGCTGGCGGCGAAGATTGCCAAGCTGACGCTGCCCGAGCGCGAGGCTATGTCCGGTATCGGTCCGCGCCGCGCCGAGATCATCGTGGCCGGCGCCCAGGTCTATGCCGAGATATTAGAAAGCTTTGCGCTGCCCGGATTCCGCTATTCCCCTCTAGGACTGAGAGATGGGGTCCTGGCACAAATGCTTGCCGAAAACGACGCGCGGGCCAGCGGCCACCGCGAATTTGAGCAGGAACGTTGGGAAAGTGTGCTGGCGACGGCGCGCCGCTACGGAGTCGACCCGCGCGAGGCTGAGCCGGTGCGCGGTCACGCCCTGCAGCTATTTCGTGAATTGAAGGCGCTGCACACGCTCCCGTCGGAATATGAGAACTGGCTGGCGGCGGCCGCCGTCCTGCGCGATACCGGCAAATTCATCAACCACCAGGGCCACCATCGGCACTCCCAATACATCATTTCGAGCTCGGAAATGTACGGCTATACGCCCGTGCAGCGGACCGTAGTTTCCGCCATTGCCCGCTATCTCGGAAAAAGCCGTCCCCTGCCGGGCGATCGCGCCCTGCGCAATATTCCCCCAGATGAACACAAAAATGTGCATCGCGCCGTGGTGCTGCTCAGGCTGGCCGTGGCGCTCAACCAAGACCGCGCCAGCGACGTACTTCGCGTAGCAGCCAAGGTTTATCCCAAGCGCGTCTATTTGGAGATCAAGCCGGGACGGACAGGGGCGGAACTGGAGTTGTGGTCGCTACGCAAAGAGGCGGGCTATTTCCGCGAGGTCTTTGGGCGCGAACTCTTTGCAACACTGGCGTAGATCCACCGACACATCCGTGGATCGATAATCCACTGTAACTGCGGCGGATGGCGGTCAAGGTCGACGCGGGCAATGGCGCCCTTGCGCAAGCGCAGATTGGCTCCGCCGTTGCCGGTTACCAGCTTGCCAAGGAATTGAAACATGCTGGGATTATGTCCCACCGCCAGCACACCCTCGCGATCCGCGTATTTCGAGAGCATCAACTGGAAATCAGCGTACTCGGCCTCGGGCGCCAGCGCCGGGCTGATCTCGACTTTGTATTCGTAGCCTAGCTCGGTTCCGACAAACTGCGCCGTCTGCAAAGCCCGCTTTAAGGGGCTCGAGACAATGACGTCCACCTGCACCTTTAACGCGCTCAGAACACGGGCCATCAGCATGCACTGGTCTTTGCCTTCTTTGATCAGACCTCGTTTACAGTCCAGCAGTGGATTCGCCCGCTGTAATCCGGCATTGGCATGGCGCATGAGATAGAGATTCATGGTGGGTGGTCCGGGAAAACGGACTAGGGATGGCTCCTTACTGTTCCATTTTAACACGTTTGTAACAATAGAAGTTGGAACGGCTTGTTCTTGCCAGCCAACGCAAAAGCACTGTCTGAAGCGCGCAAAAGTCTGCTACATTGCGGTCACGCGGCACTTGCGGCTTTTCCCCTCGCTTAATTGAACTGACCCGCTCGCTGCATCGCTGGAGAGTAGAACCATGCGCCAATCCATTCACCGCTTTCACGCCATCCTTGGCTGTTGTCTTCTCGCGACAGCCGTTGACCCTTCTTTTTCCCAGGCGCCCGCACCCGCTAAACCGGCCGTCGGAACCCCCGTTGCCCCCGCGCAAATCTATGGAAAACTGCTGACCCAACTTGAAAAGGAGTTTGTTGGAGCGGCGGAAGCCATGCCGGAAGACAAATACAACTTCGCCCCCCCGACTACGGCCGGTGAATTCAAAGGCGTTCGGACGTTTGCCGGTCAGATCAAACATGTTGCTGAGGCCAACTATTTCTTTTTCGGCGGCCCCAACTTCACCGAAGCAGACGGCAAAGCCAAGAGTGATGCGATCGAAAAACTTACGAGTAAGGCTGAAATTGTCCAGGCATTGAAGGATTCGTTTGCCCAGGCGCACATATTTGTTGATGGCATCACACCTGAGAACGCATTTATCAAGATGGCTGTGGGTACGCGCGGCGGCATGGCGGCACTTGGATGTGCTCACTTTATGGATCACTATGGGCAATTGGTCGTTTATTTGCGCATGAACGGCATTGTGCCGCCTGCGAGCCGAGGTGGGAACTGAATTGACTGGATGAGGGCTATCGGGTGTCGACGGAATCCTCTTCTGAAATCCTGAATTCGGGATTTGGAGAGAAATCTTCTGCATTCTGGAGCGTTTCCAGCGTTTTTCGATAGAACCACGCGGCTGCCAAGCCACCCGCGACGGCACTGGCAGCCGCTACGGCAGAGACCTTTATCCATCTGGGAAGCTGGTCCCGCCTCACTCCCGCCTCTGCGCAAGTTTCAGAATCTAATTGTCTTGTGACGTTCAATATCTCCGCCTTCCACATTGGGCCTTGATCTCACTCGCATAAAACTGCCTTCCATTGGACGCAGGATTCGCCACCAACGATTTCAAAATAGCGTCGCCAAAATAATTTCGATTTTTGTATTTGCTTTATCCCGAATCTATAGTAAGGTGTATATATTCCAGTTGTGAGAGGGGACGAAACGCCTCTTTCATAGCTGGGAGTAGTTTGCGTCACTGGCCTCCCGGCACGAACAGCACCACCGTTCGTGCCGTCTTTTTTTGTTCAAAAGCATCGATTCGCACTCGATTTGCTTCGTTTTTCGTCTATTTTTCTGCCTTTTTTGAGCCATTTTTGAGCCATTTTTGAGCTCAAATGTCGGCCAGTTTACAATCAAACACAGAGAGTTATGTCATGAAAAATTGGTTCACGCGCCGTTGGGTTCTGGGATTGGTGATCACTGCCGGAACTGCAGCCAGCTACGCTCAGTGGTCGAATCCGGCCGAAGATGTTCCCGCTTACCACCCTTCGGCACCGCTCAAAGTGAGCGCGTTGCCGCCGATTCTGGCTGGGGCCAGTTTGACCGGCCAGAACTTTAGCTATCCGTGGCAAGTGCATGTTTACCAACAGGCTGCGCGGATCGGAAACGTGATTTACCAGCTCCCCTGCAACTGCCGCTGCGATCGCGCCCTGGGTCACACCAGCCTGCGTAGCTGCTATGAAGGTTTGCACGGGACCGAATGCTCAACCTGTGCCAAGGAAGCCTTCTTTGCCTATCAGCAGACGAAGCTTGGCAAGACGCCGGCTCAGATTCGCGCCGGCATTGCACAGCACGCATACGAAAGCATCGATCTAGAAAAGCAATAAAGGCTTTGAATAGAGCGCCAATCGGAGTTAGCGTAAGATAGAATCAAGCAGCACGAGCCAGTTGTCCGGCTCGCCCGCGCCCGGGGCGACACTTTGTCACGGGAATATGGGGGCGTCACGGTTTCGACGGGATTGATTGAGGCTTAGGAGTCATGTCGGGGTGTGGGCACCCGTAATCGCCTGCAAAACTAAAGTTGCCGACTACAGTCTGCCACTTGCAGCTTAATTAACTAAGCTGCCGTCTTCCACGGTTTCGCCTATGGGCTGTGAGCGGACGTCATTCAGTAGGCTGGCGCGAGCGGCTCGGTCCGTGTTGCTTCGCGCGAGATCATCGGACTAGCTTTATGCACATCTTGTCCGTTCTGAGTGTATGAAGTGAAACAAAAAGGAACCGGACAAAGCATGAATACTCCTGGCTACAGCGATTTCGGACGCGGGTTCGACTCCCGCCGCCTCCACCATACCTAAGCCCTTTATTTCCCATACTTAGCAATCTGACCTCAAAAACAGGACGGATTTTGTGACCCTTTTGTGACCACAACGGCCGTCGGGTCAAAAGACGTCAGAAATTTTGACCGAATCATCCATCCGGGTAAGACTCCTGCTGCAGTTCAAGGAGCCTCCCATGGATTCATTCGTATTCACCCGCCACACCTCCAATTGCAAGTACAAGCGCGACCGCCTCTACCGCCGGTGCAACTGCCCGAAATGGGTGGAAGCCCGGTTCAACAGTGAGCGGGTTCGCAAGAGTGCCTCGACCCGTCTCTGGGACGAAGCAGAACAGTTCCGACAGAAGCTCGAAGACACCCTGACCAGCGGACGCTCGCTCTCCAGTCTGGACTCGGACCTCATCGGCGCAGGCGACTCTCCTCCCGGCGCTCCGGGCCAGTCATCCCCGGAGACGGACAGCGCCGCTAACCGTTGAGGAGCGCTCACTGACCATGAGATCGAGCAGAGCGCAGTGTTCGCCTTTTATTCCCCAGAAGCTATGGTTGAGCAACGTCCTCTTAAGGCGTGGGTCCACTGAACTGCCCCTCACGTCTAGAGCGCCGGCCTTCTCAGTCGGCGCTCTATTGCCTGTGTTGAAAATTGCCCCCAGCGAGTCGAATCTTGATATGGCTGCTCCTGAGGCAGCGGGTGAATGCGGATAGGAAGCAGTCTGCTTACTTCTTCTCGGCAGCTAATGTACCGGGTCGGGGGATGTTGGGGTTGAGGCGGTTTGCGCCCTGGAAAGGGAGCATCCAGCCCGGATATTCGGGAGGCAGGGTGCTGACCTCGTCGAGTTGCCTGAGCTCTTCGGGTGAGAGTTCGAGGTCAACCGCGGCGATGTTGTCGGCGAGCTGGTCAGGGCGCTTGGCGCCGATGATGATCGATGTGACGACGGGCTTTGCGAGGAGCCATGCCAGAGAAACGCGGGCGGCGGAGCAGTGGTGGCTTTTCGCGATAGGAGCGATGACGTCGAGGATCTTCCACGTGCGTTCTTTGTCAACGATAGGAAAGTCGAAGTTGGAACGGCGGGAATCTTCGGGCTTCTGGTTTTCGCGGCTGAATTTGCCGGAAAGCAGGCCGCCGGCAAGAGGACTCCAGACGAGGAGGCCGGTTTTTTCGGCTTCGAGCAGAGGAACAATTTCGCGCTCGAGGTCGCGGCCCGCGATGGAGTAGTAGGCCTGCAGGGTATTGAACCGGGCGAGGTTGCGAAACTCGGAAATGGCGAGAGCTTTGGCGATTTTCCAGGTCTGCCAGTTGGAGACACCGATGTAGCGTACTTTGCCGGAGCGGACAAGGGTGTCGAGAGCGTTGAGGGTTTCTTCGATGGGGGTGATGATGTCATTGCCGTGGATCTGGTACAGGTCGATGTGGTCGGTCTGGAGGCGCTTGAGGCTGGCATCCACTGCATCCATGATGTGGCCGCGGGATGCGCCTACGTCGTTGCGGCCTGGACCTACACGACCGAAAACCTTGGTGGCGATGACGACGTCTTTGCGAGCGATGTTGAGGTTTTTGAAAGACTGGCCGAGAGCGATTTCGGAGCGGCCCTCGGAGTAGACATCGGCGGTATCGAAGAAGTTGATGCCGGCGTCCAAGGAGGCCTTGATGAGCTCGTCAGAGCCTGCCTGCCCAACGTTACCGATAGCTTTCCAAATGGCGCCGTTTTCGGAGAGGGCTGTCTCGTTGTCTCCAGCGATGGTCATGGTGCCAAAGCAGAGCGTGGAGACAAGGAGGCCGGTGTTGCCGAGTGTTTTGTATTCCATTGTTAAGTCCTTAGGCCGATAGATCGACGGTGATTGGACGTGTGGGGCTTGGAGGCAGACTCAAAAGCTTCATATCACCCACAAGCAAGACCCGCGATTCAGCGGAAGCACCTGAAAGGTTTTGATCCGCGACAGGTGTGCCGGAAAGTTCATCGGATCCAGTTCGAAGCGGGATATGCTGCCCCTTTCATTCGCCTTTCCCGCCCAGAATTCGCTATATAGAGCTTGGGATTGCCTTCTGTTCCCTTGGTACGATTGACCCCGTAATGGGTACAGCTACTACACTTTCGGACACCCTGTTCGGCCGCACACGCGGCGCGGTGCTGGCCGTGCTGTACGGCCATGTCGGCGAATCCTGTTATTTGAGGCAGCTTGCCCGCATGACGGGGATTGCGCTCGGGCCGGTGCAGCGCGAGCTGCGCCAACCCGTCGACGCCGGACTGGTGACGAAGAGGATACAGGGAACGCAGACCTTGTTCACCGCCAATGAGTCGAGTCCCGTTTTTGCGGAAATGAGAAGCCTCGTGGCGAAGACGGTCGGGATGCACGACGTTCTCCTGGCGTCATTACTCCCCCTCCAAACAACAGCATGATTAGCGCATGGAATGTTGACACTTAAATTAGAAATGCCATAGGCGTTCAGCGAGGAAGCTGCCAAGCAGCCCCTTCGCGAATTCGAGCTCCGCCGTCGCCATCTTCCGCGAACCATCGCAGTGTGGCCAGTTCCTACCTCGCCCGTCGAGGCAGATCGCGACAACGGTGCACTCCGATCCTGACATGCCTTTTCGCGCTTCTCGCTAAATGCATTGGTCTCCATAAGGAGACTGGCCGGTGTCAATCGGCTTAATGTCGTGTACCGATAATTCGGGGAATACTTCGGGGCTTAACTTAGGTCGTTCACCAACCGTCGTTGAACCAAGATCACCAGGAATCGCTGGCCACCACGACCGGCGGACCGGAGATTCCCTGCACCACATCCGTGGCTAGGACAATTTCAATGTTCTTGCGCCCGCTCCAGGTGGATCGCGTCGCGCCCATCTGGCGGTCGAAGAAGTCCGACTGACGCACAAAGCGTCCGGCGGCCATCAGACCCTTTTCGCCAAGGCCTGCCATCAGCAGCATCGGTTGATTGGTTCTTGGGTTGAGAATCCGGGCCACGATCGCGTAGTCGCGGGTGAGCCCAGCATAGGGCTTGTCCATCTGCAGCGACCAACCCATCCCCGGCGGCGCTCTGCGATCTTCGACGGCCATCGTGTACGGTCCGCGGCGAACGAAGTGAAAACGCAGATCGGAGGAAAACATGGCGACCCAGACATTGGAAGCGTCGCCGCAAATAATGGCCGGTCCGCGCTGTAGATCGTAGAAGGTAACTCGCTCGCTGGGTTGGAAATCGAAGGCCTTCCCTCTGGCCGCCAACACCGCGATCGTCTGCGAGGCGCATCCGGCAGCGGCCAGTGGCAGCAGCTGCGTGTGCAGCGGGTGATCCCCGATGGATTCCGACGTGCTGGTTCCGGCTCCATTGGTAAGAGACATGGACTGCGCGGAGATGATAACCGTTCCCGGCGCCTGCAGGACCGGGCTCCAGAAATCGTGAAGGGCGCTTTGATGGCTTTTAGCCAGGACGCGCCCGACCAGAAAACCAGCGAACAAGAGCAAAAGAGCGAGGCCAGCAAGGGGCATTGCCCATGCAAGGCGCCTCCGGTTGCGAACGACGAAAGCATTAACGATCGGCTTAGCCACCGGGGCCAGGCGCGTCAGTTGGTCCCCTGGGGCCGGTGACGGTTCGCCAGCCATCAGGGGCACCACTTCCGAGGATCGGAACAGCGGCCTGTAGCTTCCCACCGGCAGCGAGATTACCACCTCGGGAAGAGGCGCGGAATTCTGATAAAACTGGGCCAGCCGCTTGCGGACCTCGCCCGCCGCAGTCCTCACCACGGGATCGGTATTGGAATCGTAGTCGGTTTTTCTCCCGAAGACCTGCGTGCCGAGCACGCGCTCCTTGAGGCCGCTTTCATCCCCCTCGAGGGCGCGCTCCACGACATATCGCAAAAGTGCGGAAGAGTTGCGGCTGTTCCTGAACCAACTGCTGCTCAGAACGAGATTCAGTTGGCGCAACACCGCACTGCGATCCACGTCTGAAGTAGATGGTTTTTCCATCCTAACTTTTCTCCCGCCGGCAGCGTGCCGAGGTCCGGATTTCTCTCGCTGATGGAATCATTCTATCGGGGCGCACAAAGAGTCTCTCTCACCCATTATCAGCCACGTACTGTACGTCCCCGAGCGCCGACGGAACTGATTGATTTCAAAGCCTTAATGAAAGCATACCGTAGGACACGTTGCGAGGGCGGCGGCCCACCCTTAACTTCAGGATGTCACCCCGTTTCCCTACAGACTCCGCGCCGTCCGCGAAGTCCCGTTTCCCCTGGATCGACTGGCGGATGTTCAGGCTAGGATTGCGAGATTGTACCTGGCGTGCAGACCGTCTGGGTTCCAGAGACTCTGAGACCAACGATGCCACTTCAAACTGGAGGCTCATCTATGCACCCGGCGCTCAATTTTTCTCGATGGACTGTCTTCTTCTTCCTCTTCTTCTTGATTTCACTCACCCACGCCCAGACCTATCGCGGAACTCTGTCCGGGAAAGTCGACGACCCGCAGGGCGCTGCCGTTGCCGGCGCGGAGGTCACGCTCAGCAATCCCCAGACCGGCTATTTTCTGCGGGTGAGGACCAACGAGATCGGCGAGTTCATAATCCCGGAAGTGGCCGCCGGCACCTATGACCTGAGCGTGCACGCAGAGGGATTTGCGATCAGGACGATGCGTCAGATCCAGGTCGCGGTCACGAAAACGACTACGGTCGTTGTAACCTTGGCCATCGGTTCCAGCAGTACGGTGGTGAACGTTTCCGACAGTTCTGTACAAACAGATCCTCAGTCGAGCGCATTGGTAAGCGTGATTGACAACAAAGCGGTGCAGGAGATGCCGATGAACGGACGAGACTTTACCCAGATGGTGAAGTTTGTTCCTGGCGCCGTGACCAGCAACCTCGCGGTCTCGGTGAACGGAATGCGTACCAGCAGCGTAAACTTCCAGTTGGACGGCGCCGACAACGTGGATGGCTTTACCGGGGTGATCGCATCGAACCAAGGCGGTGTGGCTGGTGTCGCGGGAGGATTGATCCCCATTGAAGCGATCGACCAGTTTTCCATGCAATCGGGTGGCGAGGCCGACGAGGGCCGGAACGCCGGTGCCAACCAGAATATGGTCATCCGCTCAGGCACGAATCATCTGCACGGCGACGTCTTCTACTTCGATCGCAACGAGTTGTTTTCCGCTATTTCGCCGGTTGCGCCGGTCGGCAGTCCCAAAGGGCTGCTGCGCAATCATCAGGGCGGCTTCACTCTCGGCGGTCCGCTGTGGAAGAATCATACCTTCCTTTTCCTAGCCGGGGAGTTCCAGATCGCCAAGAGCTACACCGCGATCAGCGACACGGTGCTGAGCGATGCGTGGATGAACGCGGGCCAGTCGTTGCTCGGCGACTATGGCTTTAGGCCCAGCCAGCTCAGCCTCAATCTGTATAACCTGCTCTATCCGGCCAATTCTAAATCCGGGCCGGCGACATCCGGCAACTACTATGCTCAGTCACCGACGAACTACAACAGCTACAACGGCATCATCAAGTTGGACCATACGTTCTCATCGCGCCAAACGCTATCGCTGCGCTACCTCGGAACCACAGGTACGCAGACCGCGCCCGAGGGCTCCGACTACGCCGAGTATTTCCAGACCGCGCCGACCCACATCCACAACTTTTCATTGACCGAACAGTGGATTCCCACCGCCCATATCGTCAACCAGCTCACGCTGGGCACCAACTACTTCATGCAGGAATTCAACGACGCGGACCAGGGTTTCTATCCGCAGACGAATGCGGGTCTGAACCTCGGGGTCTCGGGCAATATCGCAGCCGGATCGCCCACGATCTACGTGGGGGCGTTCGATTACGTAGGCGCCACCCAGCCCGATGGCCGGGTGGACGTCACCGGGCATATTACCGACTCGCTACACTGGGACTTTGGCCGGCATGCGCTGAAATTCGGCGGCGAATTTCGCAGAACCTACGCCGACCAGATGGCCTACGATGGAACACGCGGCACCTTCACGTTCGACGGCTCACGCGGTCCATGGTTTGCCGCGGATGGCGGAGGGTCAACCTCGAACAGTCAGGCGATCGCCTATTGCGCGACCTTGGGCTTCACCGCGGACGACTGCGATAACCTGGGCTACATTGCCGACTTCCTCAGTGGCACGCCATCCAACGCCGCGGGCGCAACGATCGTGGAAGGCAATCCGGAGCGGGTGTATCTGCAGAACAGTGAGGAACTGTGGGCGAATGACAACTTTCAGGTCACGCCGCGACTCGACCTCAACTTCGGTGTTCGCTACACTATTCCCGGAGTGGTGCACGCGGAGTCGGACGACATCTACAGCTTTGTTCCGGGACCGAATCCCGGATTTAGGCATGGACTTTATAACAGCTACTACGCCTCGGTGGCCCCGCGCGTGGGCTTTTCATACTCTCCGCTGACCAACAACAGTGCGGTCATCCATGGCTCCTTCGGAATTTTCTACGACACGCCCGGCATGTACAGTTATATTGCCGGAACGCCAATTAACGGCGGCGCGCTCTATGCGCAGAATAATCCGGCCGGTCCCGATCCCTCCGCCAGCTATGTCGCTTCCAACGTGCAGTGGCAACTCAACGTGAACCCGTTCACCGCCGCGCAGGCACCGCAGGTAGGGGCGTTTGGTGTGGACCCAAACATTCGCGCACCCTATGCAGAGGTCTTTAGTCTGAATGTGGAACGACAGCTGACCCGTGCGACGCTGCTGACAGCCGGCTATGTGGGCACGCAGGGACGCAGGCTGCTGGTGCTGCTGGACAAGAATCAACCAATGGCAAGCGGCTCCAGTGCCTACAATCCTGCTCCCTATTCGCAGACCACGGCTTACCCGAACGAGAATCCGGCGTTCGTTCACGGGCAGCCGCTGCTGGGCATCAACCAGGTGAACTCAGCGGCCGAATCCAATTACAACTCACTGCAGGTGACGCTCCGCCAGGCCAGCTGGCATGGCTTGCAGGCAACGGTGAACTATACCCTGAGTCACTCGTTCGATGACGCATCGACCGTCGCCACGCCGATGAACAGCTACAATCTTCGTCAGGACTATGGACCGAGCACGTTCGACTCGCGAAACAATTTTAACGGCTACGCATTCTATGATGTGCCGCAGCTATTCCACGCCCTGCCGCGCGTCAGCAAAGGATGGCAGCTCAATGGACTGTTCGATTATTACTCCGGTCTGCGACTGAACCCCACGGTGGCCGGAGATAACAGCCACACGACCGAACTCAAGGATCGGCCGGATGTGACGCCCGGGATCAAGGCATACAGCGGTATCCGCCTGGCATCCAGTTCAGCGGCTGGCCGCGAGTACACTTATCTTTCGAACGCGCCGTTCAGTGTTGCGCCGGTGGGAACCTACGGAAACGAGGGACGCAACGCATACGCAGGCCCGAATTTCCGTGACGTTGATTTTTCCATCTTCAAGCACACGCCGGTGACCGAGCACGTCATGTCGGAGTTCCGCGTCGAAGTCTTCAATATCTTCAACCTCAGCAACTTTGCCAATCCCAACGTGAAAAATATCAAGAGCGCCGCATTCGGCAAGATCACCAATACGCGAAACGGCGCACTGGCTCCGGGTATCGGCTATGGCGAGCCGTTCAACGTGCAATTTGCACTCAAGCTGAAGTTCTAACTTTCATCCATGGGCACCAGCTCCGCCAAGCCTCATGCCTGCGGAGCTGGTTTCTCAATGCGCATAAACCTCCGCACGACATCGCAGACTCCAGGACTGACCGCCATGCGCGCTTTTTTCTTCGTCATGCTCCAGACGCTCGCCGCCGCAGCGCTTTCCGCGCAGACAACTCCGATCCGCATCACCGCCGATCTCACCGAGGCTCCGCGCCGGCTCTATCACGCCGAGATCGATATCCCGGTGAAACCCGGTCCCGTGAGCCTGATCTCGCCGCAATGGATTCCCGCGGCCCATGTCCCTGTCGGCCCCGTGGCCAATATTGTTGGCCTGGTTTTCACCGCCAAAGGCCACACCCTGCCGTGGAAGCGCGACGACGTCAACATGTACGAGTACCACCTGCTGGCGCCGCCCGGCACGACTTCGATCCATGTGCATCTGGACAATATCGCAACAACAAATCAATCACCCGCACGATCCACTTGGGCGGTTCTGGAGTGGGAGGGTCTGCTCCTCTATCCCGCGCATCTTCCTGTACGCTCGATCCGCATTCAGCCCAGCGTGATCGTTCCCCGAGGATGGCATCTTGCAACTTCGCTGAACCCGTTCGAGAACGGCGCAGCGGCTCCCACTGAGAACGCGACTATGCCCCCCCGAGCAGCCGTGTGGATTACAAAGTCACCAACGTTGAGATGCTAGAGGATTCACCCGTCGAGACAGGGCTCTATTTTCATGAGTACCCCCTCGCGCCCGACATTCATCCTCGCCATTATCTCGACCTGATCGGTGACCACGCCGAGTCGGTTGACTTATCGCCCGATACCCTGGCGAAGTTTGATCGGCTGGTGCGCGAAGCAATTGCTGCTTACGGCCCGCCTCACTACACCAGTTATCGCTTCCTGTTCCGCCTGCCCGACAAAGGTATGGGTGGGATCGAGCATCACGAATCCGCGGATTTGGGCATGCCTGCCCGCGGTATCCGCAGCGAAGAAGCCGGCATGGCCTGGGCGGACGTAGCCGGGCACGAATTTACGCACTCCTGGAACGGCAAGTATCGCCAGCCCGCCGGACTGACCACCAGTGACTTTGCAACTCCGATGAAGGGTGAATTGCTGTGGGTCTATGAAGGGCTCACCGAATACATGGGCTACGTGCTGGCGGCGCGCTCCGGCTTCCTCTCGACGGAGCACTTCCGCGAATCACTGGCCCTGACCGCGGCACAGATGGACGCAACCACCGGACGCGCCTGGCGTTCGACCGAAGACACTGCGACCGGGGACGGAGCTTTTATGCGCGGGGCGGGCCCCGGGTGGGGCAATTGGCGGCGCAGCATCGATTTTTATTTTGAAGGCGTGCTGCTCTGGCTCGATGTCGACACGACCATTCGCAAACTGACCGATGACAGGAAGAGTCTCACGGACTTCTTCAAGATCTTTCTGCAGAAGGAACACTCCGGGCAGCCGCTGACGATACCTTACGATTTTGACGAACTGGCCGTTGACCTGAACCAGGTGGTCCCTTTCGATTGGACGACATTTCTTAAATCTCGCGTCCGCGACCTGCAGCCGCATGCCGATCTGGAAGGGATCGAGCAGGGCGGTTATCGGTTGGTTTACCAACAAACTCCGACCAGCTTCGAAACGGCTTATCTCAGGGACTACTCGAGCAGTTCGGACATATTCTTCTCCCTCGGTATCGCCGTAGATGTTGACGGCACGATCACGGATGTGCGCCGCGGAAGCGCAGCCGATCAGGCGCAGTTTGCTCCGACGGAGAAGATCCGGCAGCTCAACGGCGCTCCTTTCTCTATGGACGCACTGCACAGGGAGATTCGCGACAGTAAAGGCTCCAGCGCTCCAATTCTGCTGGTGGTGGATAACGATGTATCCACGTTCACGGTCGAGGTTCAATACCACGACGGAGAGAAGTATCCGGCTCTTGTCCGCGTCGACGGCGTACCGGATTATCTCGACGAGATTGCGCGTCCTCTCGTGGCGCATTAGGGAAAGCAGAACGGAGCAACGGGGCCGCAGAACAGCGTGCCTCTGTTCCGCAGTGCTGGGTCTCATTCAACGATCGCTTACGCTGATCAACCCCGATGAAGGTGGCCATGCCGGATGTACTCTCGAAGTCTCTGCAAAGTTCCGCGTCGCGCCGCGCGTTTCTACGCTCTACGGCGCGAACCGCGCTTGGAATAAGTCTCACCGGCCTGGATGCCGCTGCCTGGTCCGAACGGATCGCCGGGGAAGCTCATCCGGATCGCGTCGGCACCCCGCAAGTCGTGCTCAACGGCAATGAATACTTCGAAGGCCCCGTGCCCGCCGCAGCAGAGGCCGCGGCGAAGGCGGTTCGCGAGGGCAATCGCTATCATCGCGAATTGACCGACGGACTTCGCGACATCATCTGCCAGTCCCACGGTATTCGTCCCGAGCGCCTTGCGCTCTTCCCTGGTTCGGCAGATGCGCTTCAGTTCGCCGCCATCGCATTTACATCGCCGTCCCGCTCGCTGATCTGTGCCGATCCTACCTTTGAGGTTGTGCCATGGCAGGCGTCCGCCGTTGGTGCGAAAGTCCACGCGGTTCCGCTTACCCCTGATTACTCACACGACATCCAGGCCATGGTTGCCGCCGATCCGAATGCAGGGCTTTTCTATATCTGCAATCCGAATAACCCAACCGGAACGATCACCACGGAGCGGGAGATCGCCTGGGCCTTGCGCCACAAGCCCGCCGGCTCTGTGCTGCTCATTGACGAGGCCTATATCCATTTCTCCGATGCCGAATCGGCCATCAATCTGGCGAACAGCGAGGAGGACATCCTCGTTCTCCGAACCTTCTCCAAGATTTTCTCCTTGGCCGGATTGCGTTGCGGCTTTGCAGTGGGCGATCCGGAGCTCTTATCGAGATTCGGCCTGCGCACCCCGAACTTCTTGCCCACGCCCGCCGTGGCCGCAGCCACTGTAAGTCTGCAGGACCCCGAACTGGTCCCTATGCGCAAGCGAGTCATTTCCGCTACGCGCGCTGATTTGTTTCGATGGCTATCTCAACACGGCCGGCGCTTCATTCCTTCCCAGACGAACTTCTTTCTTCTCGACATGGGAATGCGCGGCAGCCTCGCCGGCGTGCGTATGGCTCAGCAGGGCGTGAGCATCGGTCGCAGCTGGCCCTCGATGCCCACATTCGCACGCATCACAATCGGCTCAGGCCAGGAGATGGAATTTTTTCGGAAAGGACTGCTGCGGGAATCCGAAGCCCGACCTTGAGTCGCACGGCCGGTTTCATCGGCTATACATCTAGACTCGAGAACAGAGCACACAATTGACGGCGTTGTTGCGTGGATCGAGCAAAGGTCGAGTTTTCCCTTTTCGCAGCTGATTTACGTAGCGATACTTAATTTGCTATTGCGATAGAACCGTTCTGTCTGTTCAGGCTTTGGTTAACGCCGTGAGGGGTCGGTAAAAGCGGGCACGAAATGAAGGTTCGCGCAAGAGGGTGGCTTGGAGAAACATGAAGACGTCGGCAAGATATCCTTCGTAACCAGTGGGCGATCCAGTCCAGTTGGTCCAGTCAATTCCTTCGCCACCCTTGTTGCGGACGCCGTTTTGAAAACCATCGGTGGACTGACGTTGCAACATGGCATGCAGGATTTTGTCTCCTTGTTCCTGCTCGCCTACAACATAGTGGGCCATGATGAAGTGAAGCGCATGACCTGCTGAGATGCCGCCGTTCATATAATCCTGGAATGTGTCGGTTCCGTCTTGGCGGCTAGGAGTGCCGGCTCCATCGGGTTGAAGGTAATCGGCTCGGAGGACAGGGATGAGGGTGCAGGGAACTCCAAGATCAAAACGGGTGAAGTTCACTGCCAACATTTTATCGCGAAGGCGCGCCAGTATCTTGCGACCTTCGTCCTGCTCTACCAGACCGTACTCAATGGCGAGTCCATTGACAATGGGCGTGGCATAGTCATGTAGTTGGCCGTCAGCGCTCTTCCACCACGCCAACCAACCCGTGGCCGGGTTATAGAGTGTCTTGGCGTAAACAGCTTTAAGTCGATCGGCCAGCTGAGTGTAACGTGCCTGTTGTTGGGTGCGGCCTAATTGTTGTTCGAGCTCCGCCAGGCATCGCCATGCTCGGTAGATGATGGCATTGGTATAGCCATCCTTGTGGCCGCAGTTCAATGCATCCCACCAGCAGCAGGAGCGCGCGGGCTCGATGAGAGTGTTATAGTTGCCGCTTTGGGTGGCCTCGACCATGCCATCGTGATCAACATCGCGTTGCTCAAGAAATGTCGATAGCAGTTCCAATTGCGGGATGCGTTCCTTAAGCCAAGCGCGATCGCCGGTTGCTTCAACGTAGTCCCAGGCAGATATGAGGATGCCGGGATTCGAATCTAAAAAATTCCGGTAGCCCCAATAACCAACCACCTCTCCGCTCGGATCTGTACGGTGCTTGAGCCACCAATCGATGGAATGACGGACCTGTTCCATCACCGAGATTCCGGGCGCAATCCGGGGAGTCCACAGGGCTTGGTCTGCATAAAATGGGAGAGCAAAACTGACTGGATCGCTAATCACGTTGTTGGCAAGAACACCCTGAGGGGCGCTGAATTCGCGGCCTTGGTCGCCCCATCGCGAACTTGGTTGCCAGGTATTAAACCATCGGCGCCGCACTTTTTGCCATAGAACTTTGTCGGTCATTCCCTGGGGCAAAGGCAAGTAGACTGGCGTGAGCGAGAGTGTGTAGGATTGACCGCTGCCGATGGCCGGTAATTCAAGTACCAGGTCGACTTTGCGCTCGCTGCGGCTGCCCTCAAGCCTCGCCTTGAGAGGCGAGTGGGACACGTCTGTCAGAAGCATTTGGCCGAAGTCGGGCGCGGATATCACGGCGGGCAATCTTGCATTGCCGTCTTCGTCCCATGTTTGTGGAAGTATGGTTGTGGGGGTGATTTGAGGGTCGAAGGGAAATATCAACTCGACCGCTTCCACATTTTTTATGGCGGAGCCGCGCGCGGCAATGGTCATGGTGAATTGGCCGGGCGCGGGTTGAATTGTCCATTGAATCTCCACGTTAGGCGAGACAGAAAATGCATAGCGTGTTCCGCCTGCTTCGAGCCCATCTCGCTGCGACATCAAGTCGCCACTAGTAGTCCAGGTTCCGCTAAGCTTGACGCGGAGCACTATTGAAGAGTTTGCCCGGAGGAGGTTTCTGCGCGCGCGCTCGCCGCCTTCGGTATCCCAGCTCAGCACTGTGATCGATGCACGCCCTGGATCTGTTTCAACGCGGAGCATGGGTTTGGCGCCAGAGCCGTCTTGATCGACCGATGACAATTGCTGAGCGAAGGAGTGAGGCGCAGACCCTAAGGCTACAGCAGATCCAATACCAGCTCCGGCGAGGCGTAGAAATGAGCGCCGGTCGATGTCGCTAATCCATCTGTTCATCGAGAATTGCCTTTCCGATTTTGCATTCATCAGGAATGATGGAGAGTCATAGTGAAGTTATATGTTCCGGCCGGAAGCTCGTATAGCTTTTTGTCGCCGTCTCTGTCAGTCACGGTGATGAGGTGGTTTTTCGACAACGGCTTGCCATCGAGAATGTAGGCCTGAGCTTCTTTGTCCGACAGTAAGATTTTTCCCTTTGTGTTGGCCGGAATCGTTACGCTCCACTTCGCTTCGTTGCCTTTTACGGTCCAGGCGGAGTGAATTGTGCCGTACGAAGAATCGTATGAATAGTCCAGACTTCCGAGGAGAGCATCGAAATTAGGATGCAGAAGAATGGTGTGAAAGCCCGCGTCCTCGGCAACGGTGTCAATGCCCGCAGCATAGCGAAAGATCCATTCGGCGACCGCACCATAAGCGTAGTGGTTGAAGGAATTCATGCCGGGATCGGAAAGCATTTTGTCCCCGTTCCAGCGCTCCCACATGGTGGTCGCTCCATGCTCGACCATATATCCCCACGATGGATATTGCGTGTTGAGCAAGAGACGGTAGGCGACGTCGGCGTAACCTGCGTCGGTGAGAACTTCAAGCAAATACGGCGTGCTCAAAAATCCAGTCCCAAGCCGCCGTCCGTTCGTTGCGATGCGATCGACCAATCTCTTTGCTGCTAGCGGGCGCGTGGCCTCTGGCAACAGATTCATGTGGAGCGCGAGGACATAGCCCGCCTGCGTCTCGATTACTCCGGCATGCGCTTTGTCCGTACTTGCGGTTGTAGGTGCGGGCGACATCGGGCCGACCAGACCATCTGCATGAACATATTCGCGGTTGAATGCGGCGCGGATCTTTTCAAACAACGCGGCATACTTACGCTCATCGTCTGTTTTGGCGCGGGTGTGTGCCATCTCCCGCATCAAGGTCACGTCGTAGGCCCAGTATGCGGTTGCAATAAGTTCTTCGGAAGTGGTTCCTTCGGGCGCGAGCCAGTCGCCAAAGGCTATGCCGGATTTTTTCTTCCAGAGATAGTCGGGATTAGCATCGGCAATGGCTGCGAGATACGACTCCATTGCTTGCCAGTTTTGATCGATGATGGTCGTATCCCCGGTCTGTATCCATGAGGTCCAGGGAACGATCACTCCGGCGTCGCTCCATCCTGCGCCATAACCAGAATTGGGCTTGGTGGTGCCAGGCGCATAGATGCCATACATCGCGGTACCAACCTGTGTTCCACGAAGATCGGCGGCATACTTGCGTGAGAAAGCGGTAAGGTCCATGTTGAAGCTTGCGGCGCGCCAGAATACCTGCGCATCTGCGCTCCAGCCTAGACGCTCGTCGCGTTGAGGGCAATCAGTGGGAACGCTCACGAAATTAGATCTCTGACCCCAGACAATGTTGCTCCATAGCTGATTGATCATGGGGCTGCCGGTCTTCAGGTGCCCGGTCATGGGCGCGTCGGTGTGGAATGCAATGGCGCTTACATCTTGGAGCGAAGGCGCGGCGGCCAAGCCGGAGACTTCAAGATAGCGGAAGCCATGAAAAGTGAAGGAAGGTTGGTACTCTTCGACGCCGTTCCCACTTAGGATGTAGTGGTCGGTGGCTTTGGCATTCCGCAGGTTCTCAACGTAGAGAGTTCCATCTGTGTTTAGGATCTCTCCGAAACGTATCTGTACATCAGTACCAGCAGTGCCACTTATGCGCAGCTTTGCGACACCAGCCAGTTCCTGACCGAGATCATAAATAAAGATGCCAGGCTTGGGGTTGGTAACGGCCTTTGCGGGGAGCGTAGCCGTTGCTTTGATAGGCTGAAATGATTGCCACACAAGCTCAGGCTGATGAGGTTGAACAATTGCCGCAGGCCTCCACGCAGCATCGGTGAAAGAGGCAGTGTCCCAGCCCGTCTCGAGATGGCGCGCATCGTAGGTTTCGCCGTCGTATATCTCAGCGGAAAGAATAGGAGAGGTGGCTCCCTTCCACGAATCGTCCGTGGCAACCCACTCTACCGACCCGTCTTTGTACTCGACTCTTAACTGGGCTTTCAATGCGGGCGGAGTGGAGCCGTAATTATTTCCTTGCCCAATCCACTCAAGCGGTGTGGCGTACCATCCCGGAGCTAGGTATGCGCCTATCGCGTTGGTCCCTTCGCGCAGCAGCGAGGTCACATCAAATACCTGATAGGTAACCCGCTCTCGATAGTCCGTCCATCCGGGAGCGAGTATCTGATCGCCGACTTGTTTGCCGTTCAAGCTGCATTTGTATAGACCAAGCGCCGTTGCATAGAGTCGCGCGGATGCTATTGGCTTGACCAGGTTAAAGTCGCGCCGGAGCGCAGCGACCGGCTCTGTGGGCAGTGGACTGCCTAAGCTTTCGAGCGCACCAAAGGCGTCGCGCACCAATGGATACGGCTGCGGTGCGGTCCAGGAGAGGTCAGCGTATTGCGGTGTATACCAGGCGCCTGATGGGTTGAAGGCCGATTTCCAGTCGGAACTTGAACTGGTGAATACTTGCGAAGTACCATCCACCATTTCGACATAAAGAATTGAAGTCATCGGCGTGACACTGCGATTTCCAGTCCGATAGAGAGTAACTCCGATGGCCAGGAGATTTCTGCCGATGTGGAGTTGTGAAGTTACATCTTTCCGGGCGTAGGTTCTCCACGGAAGTCGTCCCCAGGCAGGCTGCGGGGTGGCGTTCAAGACCTGCAGGCCATTGACCCAGGCAGCCGCAGTGTCTTCGCCCGTGGCGTAGAGAGTGGCAGACTTCACCGCTTTGGGTAAGTCAAAAGAGAGGCGGAAGCCATGCATGGTATCCGCTTCGCCTTTATAGCCGGGAACCGCGGGGTTGGTGATCCAGTCGGCCTTTGCCTGGCGCACCATGAGGTCGCGAGCGCTTTCATAGCCTATCCATTTTCCTCGCCAATTCGCAGCCTCGAGCAATCCCGTTTCCCACCAACTCACATCGCTCAGGGGATAAGGCCGATGGGCCTTGTCCCACACTTCTACGCGCCAGTAATAGCGTGTCGATGGAGCGAGAGCAGGACCTGCATAAGAAATATCAACGGATCGATCTGAGTTTTTCTGTCCGCTGTCCCAAATATCAGCGAGGCCTCGCTTCAATGCTTCGGGATCCTTGGATATCAGGATTCTGTAGGCTGTTTGTCTTGCTCCGGAACGGTCGTCCTGTAGCTTCCAAGAGAGGAGCGGAGCCTTAGTATCGTCGCCAAGCGGAGTCTGGAGCGAATCGCATCGCAGCTCCACGGGCTTGGCAGCCGGGACATGTTGTGCATATACAGAAGACGTGAGACACACCAAGAGCAAGGCCTTACTAACAAGGCAGAGACTTCGCATCATTCTTCTTTCCGATTGGTTATTGCAGAGTAGCATTTAAGTTGCCCCTGGGGATGATATGGTCCCCAGGGGCGGCGTTTCCACACCTATTTAGAAGGTAAATCTTCCTACGATCTCAAGAATGCGTGGGTCGGTGGGTGAATTGACTAGCCCAGGGGTCGGGTCGTTGGGACCGATGCCGGTATCGACTCCCTGGAAGCTGGGATGGTTGGCCAGGTTGAATGCCTCAGCGCGGAATTGGAAGTTGAAGGCATCTTTGATTGGGAAGGTTTTGTAGAGCGCGGTGTTAAAGGCGACTTCCTTCGGCCCTGGAATCGAACCGACCGAAGCATTTCCGAAGAAGCCATATTGCGGAATCGCAAATGCATTCGGATCAAATATCTGGTTGTGGTTGCCGCTGAGGTGAAGAGGTCCGACTCGATCGGGTCTCGATGCCAGGCCGGTGTTGGGAGCAGATAGCCCAGGTGTCTGGGGAAAGCCGCTCTGCAAAATTGCGATGCCCGACAAGGACCATCCAGTGAACAACTGGTTTTCAAGTCCCCCTTGTGCGTGGAACGGTAGAGTGTAGATCACGTTTCCGGTGAAGATCTGCGGACGATTGAAGTTGCGAGGACCATATTCGCAGCTCAGGCAATACGTGTTCTGGTTTGAGCTATACGAGGAGCGGAAATTGGCGCCGCCGTTGGCATCGCCCAGTGCCTTGCCCCACGTGTAGTTCAAAGTGGTCTCAACAGTCTTCCGTTTCACGCGCAACTGCGACTGCAGGGAGTTGTAGTTACTGTTTACCGCATACACCCATTCGAAAAGCTGATCGTATCCCTGATAAGGACGGATGTAATCGGATGAGATTGCGTTGGTGTTGAGGCAAGGATCAAAGTCATACTGTGCCGTCGCGGCTTGTCCAGGAGCGAGGCAGCTCAGAGAGTAAGGCGTAGTGGTGGGAAGCACCTGGTTTTGATCGGAACCAGCGCGGAGATGACGGCCTTCCGAGCCGGCATATCCGACTTGGAAGACGGCATCGCGAAATACTTCGCGTTCGATAATCAGACTGAAGCTCTGGATCTGCGATGCTCTGAAGTTAGTGTTGACCAATTGCAGTGCGGGCGCTGAGGGCACGCTGATCGCGGCCGTAGCTGTTGGATTTTCAAGTGTTCCGGAAATATAGTTCTCGTTCGTGACTCCGGGAGGATTGGATCCGAAGGCAGAGGTAATCTGGAACGGGACACGTGTATAACCCACGCCGTAACCAGCGTGAACAGAGGTTCGGTGATCGTTCGTGAGGGCGTAGGCAAAGCCAATGCGCGGCGCCGGATGGATCGTACTTTGGTGATAGAAGCCACGCGGTACGCCCGGAGTTGTGTTGAATACCAGACCGTTCTGGAGATTGGCGACGGTGCCGGCCGATGTGATCGGAATTCCAGCGGCGTTGGTCACCAAGTTTCCGTTGGGCATCATGGCTGGCGCCTGAGAGGGCTGGTAAAGAGGAAACTCAAAGTTCGAGGTCTCGTGATCGGGGCCAGTCAGCCAATCGGGCGAATAGTAAAAGAATCGGACACCGGCATTAACGGTGAGTCGAGGGGTGGCTCTCCAGTCATCCTGCACATAGAATTCAGTGGAGCGGTAGTGGGCAGTGTAGTGAGGATCGGCGCTCGGTTGCGAGTATCCGGCGTGAAGCCCAAGCAGATAGTCGGCAGCCCCGCTTCCGGTATATGTTCCGTTAAAGCTGAAGTTACCCTGGGTTGCATCGCCGGAATTCTGATTCTTGATTCCGAAGATATAGAAGGCGCCGGCCTGCAGGCTGTGCTTGCCGCGGACGATGGTAAAGTCGTCGTTGATGATGCCTTCGCCATCGCTTGCATTGATGGGCAGAGGTCCGACGCCGATTGGGTCATATCCCGAGATTCCAATATTCGGCACGGTGTCGGAGGGGTTCACGTTCGGATAGAAATACCCGATTTGCGCGCCCGACGGTATCGGCGCGTTGGCGGCATGGAGCCTTGGTTTATCGAAGGTCTGGGCAACGGATGCGCTGTTGATGATGGTGGGCGTCAGAATAGACGTGAGCCGCAACATGGCGTTCATGCCGCTGGTAAAGATGGAGTCGGTGATGGTCGGCGAGCTGCTGCCTTCATAGGCCGAGAAAGGATAGTAATTGTCTGTCTGCTCGTACATCACGCGGCCGGTTAGCGTTTCCTTGGGGCTGAATTCATGATCGATGCGATAGTCGTGATCGATCTGCGAAAACGTCGTCGGCTTGGTGTTGATGTAGTTGAAGCTTGCATTGGAAGCATTATCCGTCGGCTGGTACTTGTTCAAAATCGCCAACGCGGTAGAATCGATGCAACTGGGATCGATTGTTGTCGGCGAAGTGATGCAGTTGGCCTTGCCTTCCGCGGCCAGAAGCGCTGCTCCCTGCGGCGTTAAGGTAAGTCCGCCGGTCGGCATGCCGATGCTTCCTGCCAGGTTGCCGCCGCGCATCGCCTGGGTCATTACCCACGTCGTAGCGGTGTTGCCTACCGACTTGCTCCACCATTCGTCGGAGGCGAAAAAGAAGGTCTTCTTCTTACGGTCCCAGTTATACAGTTTGGGAATCTGCAGCGGGCCACCCAGGCTGTATCCATAGATGTTCTGATGGAGCTTGGTCTTCTCGCCCTGGCTATAGTAGGCGCTCGCGTCCATGGCGTCATTGCGGAAGTAGTCCCAAACAGTTCCGTGATACTCCGACGTTCCACTCTTCGTATCCACCAGGACAGTGCTGTTGGAGGCGGTTCCATAGCGGGCGCTGTAGTTGGCCTTTAACACCGTGAACTCGGAGATGACATCCATCGACGGGGTGATGTTGAGATTGATGTAGTTGCCGGTGTTCATGTTGTAGATGCCGTCGACGGCGTAGGTAGTATCGTCAGTACCGGTTCCGCCGATCGACAAGGTGGTCGTCGAATTGAGGCCGCCTCCGCTGAATTGATTATTGCCGTTGGTGTTGTTAACGCCGGGATTGAGAGTGGCCAGGGATTGGAAGTTGCGGCCATTGACGAGCAGGGTCGAAATCTCCTTGGAGTCGATGGTTGAGGAGTCTTCCGATGTTTCCGTCTTCACTTCGAGCGCATTGGCTACCGCGGTGACCGACTCGCGGACGCTGCCCACGGAAAGCTTCGATGACATCTCCCTGCGCTGGCCAGGATCCAGATGGATGTTCTCGATTCTGGCACTTTCAAAGCCTTCTTTCTGGATTACGATCGTGTAGTCACCACTGGGGACCGCTTCGAAGGAATAAAACCCGGAGCCGTTCGAGGTCACTGTCTGAGTGACGGAGGTCCGGTCATTGGTAATGATCACAGTGGCACTTGGGAGTGCGGCGGCGCCTTTATCTTCGATCGTTCCGAAGATTGCTCCCGTATCCGCGCTTTGGGCGAATAATCGGGAACTGCGATCGGTCAGACACGCAATTAGCAGTAGAGCTGTAACGATCAATTTCACAATGCATCTCATTGGCCTCAAAAAATCCTCCCTATTGCCGACAGCCAGGGCTATCCGGCTGTCACCGTTGGAAACAGATACGTGTAGTTGCTGAGAACCTGCGCTAAGCGCTCATTCACGAGAGCTTCGGTTGCTTCCGTGTGCGGTTGGAACGGCGCCCAGGATGACTTGGAGAGTCAGGAACGCGCCGTCGTTCCTGCCCCATACAGTTGCGGAAGCGGGGGGGAGTGTCAATGCCCGGCGTGTCGTTGCCGTGTCGCGCCCTAAGTCCTTATTTAAGAATTGATTAATTGTTAATGTCGCGCGCGTGAATTGTGGTTTTAGGCCGACTTCGGGAACCCCAGCGGGGCAGTTTTTTCGCATTTTGGGCGGGCGCGGCCGGATATCCTCCTTTGGGTGGAGTTACCGGGAGGTGATCAGAGGGCCTGCTTTTCGAATGTCCATGTTTTCGAGCCACGCCAACTGCGGGCTGCGAGCAGGATAAATTGGGTGGAATCGGGAGGAGCAGGAGGACGAGAGGCTATTTCTGTGCGGTTCCATTAGCCTGTCGCAAGATGGCAGCGGCCTGACGGGCGAACAGTCCGAAGCCGTGGGCGGATGCTTGTTTCTCTAGAGTTTTCAGTTGCGCCTGGGCAAGAGGGAGATTGCCTCGGCGCAACTCGATCTCTGCAAGCGAAAGCCTGGCTTCATATTCGTAATTCATGAAGCCCATCTGTTTGATTTGCGGGAGAACCCGTTCAATCATGCCGGCGGCCCGTTTGTATTCCAAAGCGGTATCTGAAGCCGCACTGACCCGCGCCGAAGTGATGTCGACCAGGAGCCTGGCTCCGTAGCAATCACATCTGCTTAGCGCAGCGTTTGCCTCTGCGATTGCGCTTCGGGCGTCATTCACGTTCCGTTCGGCCAGAAGGGCGCGAGCTAAGATCGCATTCGCGACGGCTTCGTTCTCTGCCCCTTTTTCTCTTTTGAACTCAGACGCCGCTTGGCGAGCCTCATTCACCGCCGGCGTGGCGCTGCCTTCATCAATGAGTAACTGAGCCAACGACAATTCGGTGAGTGCGGCGCCGGATCGTTTGCCAGTCTCCTCGAAGGTGGCCAGCGCCTGCGAATCAAACTTCTTTGCCCCCTCGATGTCCCCCTCGGCACGCAGCGCCGATCCCATCCCCGCCATATCGAGGGCCGCGTTACTCCTATCCCCAAGATGGGAACAGACTTCCAACGCCTCCTGGAAGTTTTGCTTGGCGAGTTGGTGATCGCCCATTGCCAGCAGCAAGACGCCCAGGTCCCCCTTAACGCGGGCTACTCCATCTTCGTGCCCAAGCTCCCGGTACACTGCCATCGACTCTTCGTACTTGCTGCGGGACTCGTTGAGTCGGCCCAACGCCAGCAGGGCATCGCCCAAATTATCAAGATTGGCGGCGATTCCCATCTTGTTTCCGAGCGCTCGTCGAATGGCCAGGCTCTCTTCATATTTCGCCTTGGCGCCGGCAGCATCGCCTTTGTTCATAAGAGTGATGCCTATCTCGTTGGTCGCCAGACCTACCCCTCGCCGGTATCCGACTGCGGCGAAGAGGCGGCGCGATTCCTGCGCTGCGGCGATTGCGTCGTCCGATTGACCAAGATTGTCGTACGCCCAGCCTTCGTCGGCCAGCGCTTGCGCGAGTAATAAGGACGCGTCAATTGCGCGGGCTTTTTGGCTTGCTTTCATAGCTGAATTCAGGCAATGGCGAAAATCACCAAGCTCCTCGGCAGCCCAATCCTCGGCTAAATCCAAGCGCGGGTCATCGCTCAAAGGCACCGGCAACTTGCGTAGCAGTTCAATGGTCGCGAGCGCCTCGGTTCCTTTCCCGGCGCTGGTCTGGGCGTGCGCCAAAGCCAGTCCATAGTCCAGGCTATCGGGGAAAAACTCGAAAAGGGCGCGATACACATTGATGGCGCCGTCCCGGTTTCTCGACATGTCGTCATAACGCCCTTCGACCAGAAGACGGTCGGAGCGGGGAAGATTGGCTGACAGTTGTACGGCAGTCTTCGCCTCTTCTTCCGCCTTGCGGTCATCACCAAGCTGCTCCCAGGCAGAGGCGACTGCTGCGTGAGAAAGAGGATAACCGGGTTCGATGGCGATACTCTTTTCCAGCAAATCACGCGCCGCTGGAGCGTCGAAGATGCGCATTCTTTCCAGGCCTTCCGAATAGAGCCGGGCGGCATCGTGATTTTCCGGCAGGGCGACCGCAACCTGGCTTGCTTCCTGGGCGGTGACCCCGGCAATGCCGAGTTTGGCGCGCAAGCTGCCACCGGCGACCGACACCAAATTGAAAAGGTGCGACTCGGTGCCGGTTTCCGAAACCGCCGCAATGGTCTCACCGGTTCGCGTGTCCTGGAGCCTGAGATCGAGACGAACCTGGCCCGCCGATCCCTCACCTATAACGGCATAAGCACCGACCACCACGTAGTCGGTGCTGAGATTTTTGCCGACTTTGCTGAGGCTCTCTTTCCCCAGACTGTCAACGTGGGACAGGGCCAGTTCCGTCTCCATTCTGGAAACGGCTTCCGCCGAAATGGTTCGAAGCTGGCCTCCAGCAGACAGATCCGTCGTTAGCCAATCCGGTAGAGCAGTAGAAAGCCACGTTTCACTTGGATTGCCCGACAGGTTCTTGAACCCCAGGACCGCGACTGAGCGGCGCGGCGTAACGGACGAAAGAGACCCGGACCGAAACGGATATAAATGGCGGTAGCCAACGATTCCCACCCCTATCGCCACGATCAGGACAAGACCAATTGCACTCCACAGCAAGGCCAGCAGAGGAACCCTGAGCGCCTGTCGCGTCACAACTGCCGTCGCGTCATTATCTGCCGCGTGCGGTTCCGAAGGGGCTGCCGTCGGGATTTCGGCATCGGCCGTTGCCGGCAGAGCGTCCACTGCCGGGGTTGATACCGGAGCGATCACCGGAGCAATAAATCGATAGCCTCGGCGTGGCAACGTCTCGATAAACCGGGGATTATCGGCCGTATCTCCCAATACATACCGCAGCCGATTCATCGCCTTGTTCAGGTTGTGATCGAAATCGACATAAGTATCCGCGGGCCAGAGTTCCTGGCGCAACCGTTCGCGGCTGACCAATTCACCGGCGTTGTCCAACAGGATGAGCAGAATCCGAAACGGTTGTTGCTGGAGCCTGACTTGCAATCCTTGTCTGCGCAATTCTCCCAATTGACGGTCGGCTTCGAAAACACCAAAGCGCAACATCCGTGATGGATTGGAAGTCTTTTCCATTGTGTTGAGTGGACCCACGGGTTGGTGAGTTTGGCCCCGGAGCACGCTTTCTCGAATTATATTCTCTGCCTATTAGCGCGAACCTCGGTTGCATTCGCAATTGATTTACTTTCATATATTTATGGTCACATAGCAAGCGCGAAAATCCGTCGACAATGCTCGACCTGGCTCGGGCGATAGGAATGAGTCCCGAAACGCACCGTCGTCCCACTGCGCCAAGAGCACGGTGGTTCAGATGATCTTAACCCACTGTTCTGGGCCATCACCAGCGGGGACGTGCGCGTTATCGAGGATGGACTAAAGCCAGCATTGCTGGATCGGAAGCTTCAAGGAGAAAATCCTTCGTGTTGTAAGTCTTGTCCGCAACCACCGTGATGCGGCGTGAGCGGCCCTCTTGCTTTTCAGCAAGCATCAACAGCACTGCATCGCGCTCGGCATAACCGTCGGCATGCGTCACCATCGCCGCGGCGATCAGACGGTTGCGGTTTTCCACCAGCGCGTGCCCCAGATAACTCAGCTTCGACCCCTTGCCATAACTCGTTTTGTACAGCCGCGCATCGGCAACAACAGCGCTCGCAGAGTGTACTCCGGTGCAATCGATGGACGGCCGGACTCCGTTCGCCGTCTCAACATTGCCGCGTAATCCATCTGGATCATAGAAAAACTCGGCTGAGACTCGATCCATGCAACAACGCCGTTTGAAAGCATGCATGGACGAACTGCTAATCTCTCGCTCCCGTTGAGCCAACACATACGGTGGCCGAAGCGTTGTGCCTGTGATGAATTAGCCGTTCGAAGTATCCTTTGTGGAAGACAAATCCATAGATATCGCCAGAGCGATACCTAACCTCAGCGCGGAGGAAAGGGTCTTCAGGAGCGTTATCGCAACTAATCAGCACAGTTTCACCTGGTGTGAATTCTCCGACTATTCTCCCCCACAAACCTGCATCGCTCATCGAAAGAGTCACACCTCCGAAGCAAATTACTTCGCCGTCGCGATCTGCCAGTATCGATAATGGCCACTCGAGTTGAATGAGCTGATAGCGCCGTTCGGTGAGGAGAGTGTCCTTCTTGTAAGTGAGTCGGAGGTCTAGAAGCTGAATGAGGGCCTCGATACTGGAGACCTCATCAATCACGAGATTACCGACTACACCTCCGGAAGGCCCTGCGTTCGATCGATTGAGGAGCACAATCGGGGTTGCAGGGGAAATTCGCGTCCAACGACCCATTAACCTCGCAGCATCGGCAGCACACGTAACGACAAATGCCCCAAGTTGTCGACCGGCCGCGAACGTCAGGGCATGGTTGCAGTCGCGCGCAATTTGATAATCGTATCCGCTGCTCCATAAAGCTCCCCGATTCAAATCGACGAAGCTTCTTGCACAATCGACGAAAACTACCAGAGGTCTGGCAGGTCTCAATGACGGATCAGCAAAAGTTGTCCATTTCGCCGACCCTACTCCAGCCGCAGTCGCCGGCGCGCGAAGCTGCCGCAGCGTGTGTCTGCTGACGGAGTTCTGCGTCTCAATCTCCACTTCGCAATTTCTAGCAATTGGATGCATAGCAGAATGTTATGACTAAACTGTGAGCTCTGAGCGGGAAGAGAACGCCAAACCACCTCGCAGGAACCTACAAGTCACGTGAGGGCGATAATCAGAGTCTTCCCTGGATACTGGTAGAGCCGACCAAGCAACATGCAGCAGCTCGCATTCATCGAGTCCCAGTGCGAATGAGCCATGCTCCTCGAGCATATATATAGTGCATTTCGCCTCGAGTAGCACGCCTTCCCGAGCGATAACCGGCTCTTTCGGATACGAAATTTTATTCGAGTCGAACTAACCTCAGTTCGCACGGATATCCCAGACTCCGATAGGCCGGAGTCAATGGTAGTAGACCTTTGCGGAACCTAAAAGTAACCTCGCGGGAAATCTACAATCGACATTCCAATTCGTTTTACCCCTCAAACGAGGCAAAATTGCGCCTTAGGTCAAAATTGCATCCAAGCCAAGGAGGGTGCGTGGGAGGCGTGATTCATTTCAAACGATACAATAGTTTCATAAGAAATAATGGTGCATCGCAACAATGACGCATAGGGCTCCTTCTATGCCCCGTATCCAAGGACGGCTGCAAGTGACGCACCCCATTTTCCCTCTATCGACGGTATTAGAGTTCGACATTGATGGCGCGCGACCGGTACAGTTCGACGTAACTAATGAGCGTCTCCATTCACACAGCACAGCGATCACTCTCACACCCAAAGCTTGCAGTCTTTTGGTGTATCTCTCGACACGCCCACAACAACTTGTATCGCACCAAGAGGTCGTGCGCGCTCTGTGGCCCGATACGTTTGTGGATCCAAAAGGGCTGAAGAAATACGTCTTGGAACTCCGAAAAGCATTTGGAGATGATGCCAAGCATCCCAAGGTCATCGAAACTCTGCCCAGGCGAGGATATCGCCTGCTCGCCGCCGTACGCGATGCCAGTTCTAAACCGAAACAAGACCGGAACAGTCTGCTTGCTATCGACGACGATCAGGCATTTCTAGACATCATTGAGCGGGTTGCGCAAGAACGCGGAATCAAAGCATCCTCAACAACAGACCCCGATGAATTCAAGAAACTAGTGCTCACTGAGACGCCGAACATTGTCGTCCTCGATTTGAATGTGCCGGGACTCGACGGAGTGGCATTGCTTCGCTTTCTCCAGGCAACCAAATGCGATGCCAAGATATTAGTCGCCAGCGGAATGGACTCGCGCGTCATCGATACCGCCAAGAAGATCGGCACCCATTTCGGTTTAAGCATGCTGGCACCCTTGCAAAAGCCTTTGCGCATTGCGGATGTCCGGAACGCGCTATTGAAGGCTTCGAATACAAAGCCCGCAATTGATGCTGATCTACTGCGCGGAGCTCTACAGAATAATGAACTGACAGTGTACTATCAGCCTCTCGTGGTTCTCCGCGAGAGGCGGTTGGTCGGATGGGAAGCACTGGTGCGGTGGGAACACATGGAACTCGGAACACTTACACCTGATCGCTTCATGCCTATTGCTGCTCTTGAAGGTATGACAAACCTTGTCACCGCGCGGGTCCTTGAGTGCGTGGTGAGTCAGCTTGCTGAATGGGACTCTTTGCAAGACGCAGACGAATTTGTTTCGGTCAACATTTCGGCCTTGGACCTCGATAATGCGGAGTTGCCATATCAGATAGAGAGAATCTGCAAGCAGTATTCCGTGCCGGCACATCATTTGCGATTCGAATTGACTGAAACTTCAGCGATGAAAGACGACGTCAGTCATTCTGAACTGTTGGCACGCTTGCGAATCAAGGGCTTTAAACTAGCCCTGGATGATTTTGGCACCGGATATTCCTCCATCCTCAAATTGCAGCGCGGTCCCTTTTCCGAATTGAAAATCGATCAAGCTTTTGTTCAGCATATGACCACGGAAAGGGATTCCGACATCATCGTCAGAACGATAATCGCTCTTGCTCATTCGCTAGACATGGAAGCAATCGCAGAGGGGATAGAAACAGAGGAGCAAGCGAAACTGCTTGCGGAAGCGAATTGTGAAATGGGCCAAGGTTACTTCTTTGGCAGACCTATGCCGGGACGTAACGTGCCGCAGTGGCGCGCGGCGAATTCAAATATGTTGAAATTGTGACTCTAGCGCGTTCTCATGGCTTTCGTTCAACCTCAAACCAGGCTATCGCATCAGTTGTAAGGATACACATGACTCTAGTAGCAAATACAGTGTTACTTGTCGACGACAGCACCCGAATCTTAGATAGTTATAAAAGGCTCCTGCGTGGCGACTTTTTGGTAGATACCGCTCAAGGCGGCAAAGAAGGCCTTGCTGTCATTCGCGAGCGCGGCCCTTTTACTGTCGTGATATCGGATGTGGACATGCGGAGGATGAAGGGAGTTGATTTTTTATCGGCAGTAACAGAGGTTGCCCCTGATACAGTTCAGATGCTTCTCTCTGGAACCGATAACCTCCCTTTGACGGTTCGCAACGGCAATCAGGCAGGTGTCTTCCGTATTTTGGTCAAGCCGGCTACTGAAACCGATTTACGAAAGGCATTGGCTGATGCCTTTCATTATTATTACTTGGCCATGTCACATCGACATCGAGAAACTGATGGCCTCCTTAGTGCTGAAGCGCGTCAGCGCTCACTCGTAGCCCAGCTCCTTCATGCTCAAAAGATGGACTCCCTGGGTCAGCTTACTGGCCGTATTGCCCACGATCTTAATAACCTTCTCGGTGTCGTGTTGGGCAATCTCGATTTCCTTGAAGAGTATGTGCCCAGAGAAAGTGAACAGGCAAAAATGATCAAAGCCGCCACCGCAGGTGCACTCCGTGGTGTCGAGTTGACAAAGAGCCTTCTGGCCTTTACGCGACAGGAATCGCGGGTATCGACACCGACACATCTGGGCACTCTCTTGATGAGTTCTCTCAAGTCGCTTCGTACATTATTGCCGGATAAAATATCAATTGAGTCTAATATCTGCGACGATCTCTGGTTTGTTTTGATCGAGAAGACGCAACTCGAATCGGCGCTTCTTAATCTCACACTCAATGCCTGCGACGCGATGCCTTTCGGTGGGTGTCTTGAAATCAGCGCAAAGAATGTATCCCTGAATGACGACCCGAACAAGTCGAGTTCGAGGCCAGAGAAGAGCGATTATATCGAGATTTTAGTATCCGACTCTGGCATCGGAATGTCCCCAGTTGTGAGTGCCAGAGCTTTTGAACCATTCTTTACTACCAAGGGATCAAGAGGAACGGGCCTTGGATTGAGTATCGTGCATAGTTTTGTAATCCAATCAGGTGGGTTCGTTCGACTTTCTAGCGAACCGGGCAACGGTACCTCTATTCGAATATATCTACCACGGGCGAATTAACTTTCTTGCAAAAAATTGGCACTCCAGGCCTTTTTCGAAACAATGGGTATCGCGTTCCATACACGTGGCCAAGATTACTGCACCATAGCGATACCCGCCGTAAGCAATTTCCATCTAGCCTAATCAGCACTGGGAAGCTGCAGTGCGCGCGAAAATCGTGACTCCTCCTAGTTAATTCTGTTTGACATCCCACTAAACAATCAAGCGCCATACTTACTGAGCGTAAAGGTCACGCAACTGCCACCTAAAAGTCACGCCCTCGCTACCAGAGTTTCGCATAGTCTCTGAATCGGGAGCTTGCTTCGAACTGCAGATACAGGCCGTTTGAACAGCAATCTCTCAGAAGCATGTTCAAGAAAGGCCGATGTCTAGATGTCTGAACTGTTGAAATTCCACTCCGATTCCAGAGTATCGCCGCTTGAAACAAGTACCCCGAACATCACCACGTCGAGAATGCAGGAGTCACTGGAAGGTGCATACTCGGCGAGCCCAAAGTCGCAAGGACAATCTCTCACGAATAGCCCGGCATTTCTCTTTCAAAGAGTGCCCGGTCGAGGCGAGCTTGTCATCCATTACCTCGAACGGGTTGTCGATGCGGCGTTTGTACGCTACCGTCGTTAGTCAAGTGTCGGCAATCAAAGTAAGGAATGTATCTACGGATGGTTTGTCATTTGGCTTTCCGCGGGATTCCGCCGATTGCCGGCTCACTCAACGCAACATACTCAACGCAACATATTGACTTCTGAAAAGGAAAACTATGCTTAACATGAAATTTCTTGCCTTGTGTTCCATCCTTATCGCTGGAGCGGGGACAGCCTTCGCAGGTACCGCCACCAGCAATCTCGCTGTGACCGCTAACGTAACCGCAAGCTGCAGCATCAATGCTGGCGCTCTGGCTCTCACCTATGATCCCGTCGTTGCCAATCAAGCCACGGCATCGACCAGCACGGCGACACTGAGCGTGGCATGCACAACCGGTTCGGCCAGCACGATAACCCTTAGCCAAGGCTCCAACGCCGGTGCGGGATCAACAGATGCAACGCCGCTCCGCAGGGCACTGAATGGAACAACGGATTACTTAAACTATCAACTCTATTCGACTCCAGACTACCAAACCGTCTGGGGCAATACGAATGCAACCGGAGCATCGCACACCGGAACGGGCACCACGGACACAGTAACCGTGTACGCTTCCATTCCGGCTTCTCAGAATATTCCTGCCGGCTCCTATGCGGACACCGTTGTTGCCACCATCACGTTCTAGGCAGGCATAATGCAATTTCAGAAAGCTATATCAACTATATTTTGTGGGCTGGCGTTCCTGCTGGAAGGAGCGCCTCCCCTTATGGCTGCTTCGTTCACGGTTACTCCGGTCCGCGTAGAATTTTCGCACCAACATCTGCACGCAACGCTCCAGGTTACAAACAACGGGGACGAGGCAGTAACAATTCAGCTTCATCCAGTGCAGTGGATACTTAAAGGCAATCAGGAGACCGAGCATGAAACTGACGATTTGATTTTCAATCCACCTGTGTTCATCATATTGCCGAACCAAAGCCAGGCAATCCGCGTTGGGGTGAGGCAATATACAGCGCTGGATGCCGAGCAAACATATCGTTTAATCCTCGAAGAGGTTCCTTCTGCGTCGGGCGCGGGGGTTCAAGGGTTACACACCGTTCTTCGGATCAGTATTCCACTTTTCGTGAAATCGGGCAGTCCCGCTGCAGCGAAGTTGTCATGGATCTTGTCGAGATCGCCAGATGGCATGATGCTGTCCGTCGAAAACCATGGAAACGCCCACATCCAGATCAGGCGCATCACTTTGAGTTCTCCTGACGGAACTAACCCGATCGCCGTCCAGAGCGGTTCTGAGTACGTATTGGCTGGCGGCCACAAGGAATGGATCGTGAAGGACGTTCCTCCACATGACCAAGGCGGCCTTCTCATGCAGGCAATTACCGATGGAAATCCCGCTAACGAGGTACTTACGCTCCATAATCCCTAAAGGTCTTGTATTGCTTTTGTTGCTTCTTTTGTCCACTCCAAGCTTTGCGTCTGAACCCGCCGAGATCCTCGTTGCGGTGCGGCTCAATGGTCAGCTCGCGAGTGACTTTGAGCCGGCGCTAAAGGACGACTCGCATTGGTATCTATCGGTAGATTTCTTTCGACGCAACCGTCTCTCGCTGCCACCCACATCTCCCATGCTCCATGGAAAGCAGGAGTATTACCCACTCGATGACGTCAGCGGTTTGACATTCTCAGTCGATATGCAGGAGCAGGCGCTCAACATCAAAGTCCCGCCCGGTGCATTCGGTTTATCCCGGACAGATGCTTCACGGCGAATGAGGCTCCTTCCGACGGTATCGGGTCCGGGGGCTTTTCTCAATCGCGACCTTCAATATTTGGTCGGCCATAATTTGAACGAGTTTTCAGGATTTGGGGAGGCAGGATTCTTCGGCCCAAGTGGAGTGGTGACGAGTGAGTTCTCAGCGGTTGCGGGGACAAATGGATTTCAAATGGCCCGAATCAATACTCTATTTACACATGATATTCCTGATAGATTAGTGACGTTCACGGTAGGCGACAGCATGACTTCGGGAGAGATGTGGGGCCGACAGGCATACTTCGCAGGGATAAGCTATTCCACCAACTTTGCCGTACAACCGTCGTTCATTCCCGAAGCACTTCCGAGTATCTCAGGCATAGCTGTAGCGCCTTCCGTAGTCAATATTTATGCAGATAATGTTGAGGTATTGTCTCAGCCTGTCGACTCGGGCCCATTTGCAATCCAGAACATCCCTGTGATGTCAGGCGAGGGGCAGATTCAACTTGTCGTGACCGATGCGCTGGGGCGCTCCCAGACCATTACGCAGCCATTTATCAAGTCAACCGATATCTTGCAGCAAGGCGTGCGCGACTTCGCATATCAGGCCGGTACATTTCGCCGCAATTACGGTGTAACAAGCGCCCAATACAAATCTTTCTTTTTACTTGGGAGCGAGCGCCGTGGAATAACAGACTCGCTGACTTTGGGTGCCAGAGCAGAATTGACAGGGGCCAACGAAGCACTGGGGTCTAGCGCGAGCTATGTGCTTCGGCGGCTTGGAGTGCTAGGGGGCGGCACTGTGCTTAGCCTCAACGGAAGCCGTCCCGGTAATCTATCCTACGTAGACTTCGACCATGCGGCTCGGGCATTCGGATTGGCGTTTCATTACGAGACTGCCACGCCAGGCTTTTGGCAGATTGGACTTCTGCCATCAGAGGCAAATGGCCGGCATTTATTTCAGGGAAGTACGAGCATCGCGGTGGGCAACTATGCCACGGTTAGCGTGGGTCTCATCCAGGAGGTCCTACATGGCGCCGGGGACCTGCGTTCACTCACGGCGACGGCAGGTGTGCGCATGGGGCCCGGATACCTCAACATTACTCCCACCATCAGCACCGCGCCGCGGAGAGCGACAGGAGTCAATTTCTCATTCTCGATGCCGTTCGGCAGAAGAGGGATCATTTTCTCGACGGCGGAGACCGGAAACGCTGGCCGGTCGGCTATCACGGAGATCCAGACAACGCTCCCAACCGGGACTGGATATGGCTATCGCGTACGTTCAGACGAACTCAACAATGGACGTGTTGATGCGGAGTTGTCCTATCAGAATGATCATGGCGAGTGGGACGTCGAAACTAGTCAGGGCGATCAGGCGAATAGTTGGCGGCTTAGCGATCGGGCAGGCATAGCATGGCTGCACGGCAATGTTCTGACGACACGCTGGCTTGAAAACAGCTTCGCCATGGTAGAAGTGCCGCATGAACCCAACGTCGGCGTTTTTGTAAATAACCTCCAGGTGGCGCGGACCAATCGCAATGGCGTAGCTCTTGTACCATGGCTCGCCCCTTACGATCACAATTCCATTAGGATCGATGACTCTGCCATCTCGATGGATACACTGCTCGACGTATCCGACAAGACTGTTGTGCCCATGTTTCGCAGCGGCGTGTTGGTCCAGTTCGCTCCGCAGAAATCCACTGGTGCGATCGTCATCCTCAAAATGGACTCAGGTGAACTGATTCCAGTCGGAGCAACAGTTGCTATTGATGGAGCGGTCCGGGCACATGTGGCCTTCCACGGAGAAGCGTTTCTTCCGTCGCTCAAGGCACCGGCCCGCTTGCATGTCGAATGGGCTGCACATGCCTGCGACGTCACCGTATCTGCGCTTCCAAACGAACTGCTTCCACGAATCGGACCGCTCACCTGCGGAGGAAATAAATGACTCGTGCTGGGATTGTGGCTCTTCTCGCGATTTGCCTTTGTCCAGCCTCTTTCGCTGCAACGTGCTCGGTATCCTCGAGCGGCGTGGCTTTCGGAACCTATGATGTCATCGGTCATCATACGACCGACACTATTGGACAAGTGACTGTTTCCTGCTCCGGCTCGAGAGGCGAAGCTGTATCGTTTGCCGTGTCGCTGTCCACGCTTCCTTCACGTACCGCCGGGCGTCGACTGAGCGGTGGTGAACAGTCTCTATACTATGAGCTCTATCTCGACGCGGGACGGACCCTGGTATTGGGCGACGGTACGGCCGGGACCTCAGTCATAAAGGGATCGATGATTCTCTCCGCTGGTCATAGCTCCCAAAGCTTTGCGATTTATGGGCGGATGCCAATGGGACAAAACAAGGCAGTGCCCTCTCAGTACACAGATATAGCAACGCTCAAGCTCACGTGGTAGTGACTCATGTGCATGCAGCAGGTGGATCGGCCCGTCAGGCAGAACACAGCCATTTGAGATTGACTCAATTGCCCTCGTCCTTCGGCTCAAGGTGCTGTGACCAGGAGTGCTCAGCGGCACACCCAGCAAGTAGAAAATGGAGGACACCAGCCCTTCGGTTTGGCGCAATACCAGACACAGCATCATGCTTGTCTCGATGGCGAGCTCGGAGTAGCTGAACTGCCCGCCAGGCGTCGTCCGACGAGCAGCTTGCCAGCCTTCCAATACTTCTTCAGTAACCCATAACGTCAAACTGCCTCGACGCCGAAGACCGGCATCGTACTCTGCCCAGCTCTTCACCCGAAGCGTTATCTTGGGGATATGGTGGCGGCGCGAGGCGTTGTGCTTGTTCGGCGTTGAACTTCGCAGCCTTCCTGGAATCTATCTCAGACTAGCTGATCTTCAATATATCCATGCAACAACGCCGTTGGAGAACCTGTCTGGATAAATTCCGCCGGTTTGGGCTTACCCCCCAGTACGCTCTTCGCTCCGGTTCCACACCGACGGTTCATGGCCGGCAACAAGTAATCGCAATGCCATCGGTGTTCCCATTTTGCCTAGTCCCAGAAATGCGATCCTCATGGCTAATTCCCGTAATCGAAGTTGCTGTGAACCTTCTCGCGAGCGAAGCTAATTATGATCATAGGTTCTGCGACAATCAACGATTCGCACAATGCCGTTCACTAGAAAAACCGGAAGGAACTCTGAAATCGGGTTATTTCCGGATCGCCCACAAACCCCTCTGAACCTGGATTCTCGCAGAGACTGACGACGCCTATGCGACTGTGGACCCCTCGTATGTCACGTGCAATCGCGAACCTCATCCATGTTCGATTAGATGGTTGGCCTGACCCATAAATCAGTATGCCAGCGCAATGCCGTCGGCACGCATCTCGGATGCAGCCGCATAGACGCGGTCTTGGCCCTGTTTGCGGTTTTCAATGCATTCGTAGCGGCCGAAGCCGCCGTCGCTCACTCCCATAGGCCAGCCCAGCGCGATAAGAGCCTTTCGGGTATCTGCGGGAACCCCGGCCTCCAGACGCACAATGCCGCGGGACGTGAGGCCGGGCTGATCTTCACCCATGGTTTGCGAAGAGCCTTCGTGGTGCCAGCGCGGACTGTCGCCTGCGGCCTGCACGTCGACTCCATAGTCGACGCGATTGACGATAATTTGCGTCTGGCCTTGCGGCTGCATATCACCACCCATTACGCCGAAGGCTAGCCATGGCACGCCATCCCTGGAAGCAAAGCCGGGAATGATGGTCTGGAAAGGCCGCTTGCCGGGAGCGTAGATGTTAGGATGACCGTCTTCTAAAGAGAAGAGCTCGCCTCGGTCCTGGAACATGAAACCGAGGCCGTCGGCCACCAGGCCCGAACCCATGCCACGGAAGTTGGACTGAATCATGGACACCATCATGCCGTCCTCGTCTGCCGTTGAGAAGTAAGTAGTGTCGCCGTGTTCGGGAGCGTGGCCGGGATAGACGGGGTCGAGGATGCGATCAAGGCGAATGAGGTTTGCGCGTTGCTTCGCATAGTCTTTTGAGTTGAGCCAGTCGATGGGGATTTTTGCAAAATGCGGATCGGCATAGAAGCGGGCGCGATCTTCATAAGCCAGGCGCTTGGCCTCTATCTGCACATGAAGCGATTGCGCGGATTGGAATCCGAATTCGCGCATGTCAAATTGTTCGATAATGTTCAGCATTTGCAGAGTTGCAAGGCCCTGCGTGTTGGCGGCCATGGCATATACGTCGACGTCGCGATACCTGGTCACGAGCGGCTGGTCCCATTCGGCGTGGTGCTCGCGCAGATCTTCGGCCGAGAGCCAGCCGCCGATGCGTTTGAAATATGCATCGATGGTTTTGGCGATGGGGCCGTCATAAAATGCGTCGCGTCCGCCCTCGGCAATCATGCGATAGGTGCGGGCCAGATCGGGATTGCGGCGCACATCGTATTCATTGGGCGCCACGCCGCCGGGCATATAGGTAGCGACGGCGTTGGCGGTTTCTTCCACGCCCGAGCCAGGGCGGAGAAAGATAGCCATGTTGCGCTTGAGATACCAGCCGATGATCTGCGGATTGGGCGCGCCTGATTCGCAATAATGAATGGCCGGCTCAAACAGCTCCGCCCACTTGAGCTTGCCGTAGCGCTGATGCAGTGTCCACCAGCCGTCGAGCGCGCCGGGCACGGAGACGGTAACAGCTCCGAGTTTGGGAAGCACACGATTGATGGCGCGCGAACGGGCAGTGGCGAGAGAAAGGGATTTTGGAGATCGTCCGGAGCTTGCCATGCCTTCGAGCTTGTTCGTCTTGGGATCCCACACAAAGGCGAAGCAGTCGCCGCCGAGCCCGGAGCTGACTGGTTCAACGAAGCCCAGCAACGCGTTGGCGGCAATGGCCGCGTCCACCGCTGAACCTCCTCGCTTGAGCATCTCAATCGCTGCCTGAGTCGCGAGCGGATGTGCCGTGCCGGCGGCTCCAGAACAGCCCAACGCGGGCGAGCGCGAGGCGAAGCTGGCTCCTGCGGGCCGGTCGCCGGCATGGACATCGGGGCGTGAGAAGCCCTCTTCACTTGAAGCCTGAAACTTTTTTGGAGTTGCAGGCTGGTCCGCATCGGGGCCATATTCAAGGGAACCGTTGCTCATGTCGTGCGCATAGGCGGCGGATCCCGCGGCTGCGAGGGGAAGCGTAGAAAGAAATGTGCGGCGGCGCATGGCGATCTCCATTGAGTGATCGAATCTGGAAGGCTTCAACCTTTACGTGAGTCAATTCGCTAAAAAGGAATTGACAACTTGTACATATTTATCCGGCTCCTCATAGGAGGGGAGATGGCCGCTCTTGGAAAAAATCTCCAGCTTCGCGCCTGGGATCGCTTTATACATTCTCCAGGCTGTCAGCGGAGCGACATTCATGTCATAGCGGCCCGTAATGATCAGCGTTGGGAATTTGAATTTTGGTAACTCCAGGGTCATGTCCATCTTCTCTGCCGATGCCTGGACTGCCGCACCCACGCTTGGCGTGTAACCGATGTCACCGATATTTGCGAGATAGGTATGCAGCAGGTCTTCACTATAAAAAATCATGCGAAAGTGATTGACCAGGCTCTTTTGCGCGGCTTCGTCTGTGTCTCCGAGCTTCTTGTTCAATTGCGCATCTTCTTCCTCAATGTCAGGGAAAACCTGCGGAAGCAAATGCACGATGTCTTTAAGAGACGGCGGAGCGGAGTCGCTGAGAATCATTTTATGAATGTGTTCGGGATGCGCCAATGCGTAAGCCATGGCCAGAAATCCGCCGTAGGAGTCGCCGACGATGTCGATCTTATCGAAACCGAAATGCGCGCGCACCGCTTCCAGATCGGCTGCCTGCGCATCCATTGTTTGCGAAGCGCCGGGCCGAAGCCGCGTCGACTTGCCAGTCCCCCGCTGATCGTAAAAAACGACTTGGCGCCTTTCGGCGAGCCGCGGCCACACATCATTCTGGATCATGTACTTGTGCGAAAGCCCCGGACCTCCGTTAATAGCCATGATGGGGATCTGGCCAGTCGGCTTGCCATAGAGTTCATAGGCCAGATCGACGTCCGCTGTATGCACAAACCCGCTGGCCGGCGCGGCTTGCGAAAGTCCTGAAGTGAGGCCTTCCATCAAGAGGAAGCTGAGCACGACGAGAGTGCGGACAGAGATCAGTCCACGTCGCAACCCAGAAGCGGATTGCGACATGGACGGTTGCGCAGGAAGCGATGCATTCATGAGCATACTTTCGATTGGTCCTGACTATTTGGCAAAGATCGACTTGGGGCAGATGGCATGTACGCCCACGTTTCCATCGACAAGTTGTGTAATGTCCACGTCGACGGCCACACTGGTCAGCATATATGCATCGTCGCGGCTGAGGTGCTTCTGGTCTACAAGGAAGTTAATCATGTCGCGCACTGCAAGAGTTGTGGCTTCTTTGAGGTCTGGGCTGAAACCCATACTGATGTAGCTGGCGGGAGTTTCTGCACGGGGCCAGAGAAGGTGCTGACCTTTGTGGACGACGAAGCGAAATGTTCCGGAGAGGAAAGTCTCCATGGCGGTAATGTCCACCTCGCCATTGCCTTGGCCGGCGTGTCCATCACCCACTTCGAACAGCGCTCCCTTGGCATGGATTGGAATGTAGAGAGTAGTCCCTGCGACGAGCTCCTTGTTATCCATGTTCCCCGCGTGCATCCACGGCGGAGCGCTATCGATGCGTCCGGCGGATTCCGGTGGCGCGATGCCCATGCTGCCAAAAAAGGGATGCAAGGGAATCTCGATGCCGGGCGCGAAGTGCGCGATCATTTTTTCGCGGTCGAGTGGAATAATTTTGGTGCGGCCGTAAGGGTAGTCGTTAGGCAAGAATCCCCGGCCGGCCCCGAAACCGTTACAGGCGAAGGGTACATCGATATCGACCTTGAGGATATCGACTTCGAGCACATCGCCTGGTTCCGCTTCGGCAATGTCCACCGGGCCGGTGAGAATGTGACCGCCCGGCCCCTTGTCTTTTACTTCACGATAGATGTCGGCGTTGTATGCGGGAATATCGGAGGATGCAACGCCCTCGCTGATAAGTCGGTCCGTGGGTCCGCATGTAGACAGGGTCTGGATGCGCACGGTATCACCGGAATGAACCGTAAGCACGGGCTTGGCCTTAGCGGAGTAGTATCCCCACACGACCGTTGAGGGCGAGGCGGGCAGCGTAACCGTCGCTGCCTGCCCGGCGGCAATCAAGGTACAGAGAAACGGCGCGGCTACCGCGATCAAGTGCTTCATAGATGACTCCCTTTTTTTCAACCTTAGCATCACGGCGGCCGGTTTAGAACGCAACCTTGGCGGCGAATTGAATAACGCGCGGAGCGACCGAGGTACTCTGAATCACTCCGAAGCTAGCCGATCCAAACGACGTTCCCGGATCGGAGTACTGCGCGTGATTAAAGCCGTTGAAGAATTGCGCGCTGAAG
>Ga0182030_10000910_pt1 | contig 58837 bp, 61 predicted proteins | sample 812S3MmetaG_FD_121299 | JGI IMG/M metagenome (GOLD analysis project Ga0182030, IMG submission 121299) | Permafrost microbial communities from Stordalen Mire, Sweden - 812S3M metaG (Illumina Assembly) | ecosystem: Environmental > Terrestrial > Soil > Wetlands > Permafrost | place: Sweden... | reverse complement strand
GTGGTGGCAGCGGCGGCGGCAGCCGTTTCTCGCGCCGCAAGAAATTCTGTCGCTTCACGGCCGACAACGTCGAATCGATCGACTACAAGGATCTGGCCACACTCAAGGGCTACGTGACTGAGACAGGCAAGATAGTCCCCAGCCGCATCACGGGTACGAAGTCGTTCTATCAGCGCCAGCTCGCCACGGCGATCAAGCGCGCGCGCTTCCTGTCCCTGCTGCCCTACACCGATCAGCACTGAGAACTGCAATGGATGTCATTCTTCTTGAGAAGGTCGCCAATCTGGGCACGATCGGCGACCGGGTAAAGGTCAAATCCGGCTACGGCCGTAACTTCCTGCTGCCCAAGGGCAAGGCCACGCTGGCCACGGCCGCGAACGTGGCCCGTTTCGAAGCCCGGCGCGCCGAGCTTGAAAAGCACGCCGCCGATCAACTCGCCGGTGCCCAGGGGCGCGTCGAGAAGCTCAAGGACTTCAAGCTCACGATTGCCGCCAAGGCGGGAACTGAAGGCAAGCTCTTCGGCTCCATCGGCACCAGCGACATCGCGGAGGCTGCGACCAAGGCGGGACATCCGCTGGCGCGCAGTGAGGTGCGACTGCCGACCGGTCCGCTGCGCATGGTTGGCGAATATGCCGTCGAGCTGCACCTGCATGCCGACGTCAACGTCGCCCTGCCGGTGATCATCGTCCCCGAGGAGTAACCACAGGGAGGATCGCGCAGTACAGTGGCTCCCATAGCCAAATCGCGCCGCGACTCCGACCGTGAGGTCGCAGACGTCCGTACGCCCCCGCACTCGTTAGAGGCGGAACAGGCCGTGCTGGGCGGCCTGCTGCTCGATGCCTCCGCCTGGTTCAACGTCTCGGACGTGGTCCAGGTGGAGGATTTCTACCGGCCCGACCATCGCACCATCTTCGATGCCATCCGGGCTCTGGCGAGCAACCAGAAGGTGACGGATGCGGTCACGGTTGCCGAACATCTCGAACGCCATGGCCAACTGAGCGACGTCGGCGGCCTTGCCTATCTGGGCACTCTGGCCCGGGATACCCCCACTGCCGCCAATGTTCGCGCCTATGCCGAAATCGTGCATGAGCGTTCGTTGCTGCGGCAGCTGATCAAGACCGGCACCGAAATCACGGCCTCGGCGTACAACACCGATGGGGAGACCGCGCGTGAGCTGGTGGATCGCGCCGAGCAGGGCGTGTTCGCCATTGCCGAAGCCGGCGCGCGCGCCGGCGGTGGTGCCCGCTCCGTCGCCGAGATGCTGCCGGCGGTCATTGACCAGATCGATGAGTGGCACAGCAATCCCGGATCGCTGCGCGGCTTGCCCACCGGGTTTGCCGACTTCGACAGAATCACGGGCGGCCTGCGTCCGGGGGATCTCGTGATCGTTGCCGGGCGCCCCTCGATGGGCAAGACGACGCTGGCCGTGAACATGGCCGAGTATGCGGCGATCAATCCCAGCATCCACGCGCCGGTCGCCATCTTCAGCATGGAAATGCCCTCCGAGCAGCTGATCACGCGCATGTTGAGTTCCATCGGTGGCGTGCCGCTTAGCAGCCTGCGTTCCGGACGCATCGCGGATGAGGACTGGGCGCGTATCACCAGCGCCACCAGCCAGCTGTCCGGTGCGAAGATCTTCATCGATGAAACGCCGGCGCTCAGTCCGACGGATCTACGCGCCCGTGCGCGTCGTCTGAAGCGCGAACACGGTCTGGGACTGGTCGTGGTCGACTACCTGCAGCTGATGCAGGTGCCGGGCAACAGGGAAAACCGCGCCACGGAAATCGCGGAGATTTCGCGTGGCCTGAAAGTGCTGGCTAAAGAGCTGGCTGTCCCGGTCATTGCATTGTCGCAATTAAATCGCGGCGTCGAGCAGCGTGAGCACAAGAAACCGGTGATGTCGGATCTTAGGGAATCTGGAGCTATTGAGCAGGATGCAGACATGATCCTGCTCATCTATCGCGACGAAGTGTACGACAAGAACACTACGAAAAAAGGCATCGCGGAGATCGAGCTGGTCAAACACCGTAACGGTGAGATCGGCCAATTCCTGCTCACCTTCCAGGGACAGTTCACGCGCTTCTCCAACTACGCACCGGACTCGTACGCCGAGGGCATCCTGCGGTGACGCCGCTGATCCGCGCGGTGATTGATACCGCTGCGCTGCGCGCCAATCTCGAAATCATCCGCGCCCGGGCACCGAAATCAAAAGTCATGGCCGTGGTGAAGGCCAACGCCTACGGCCATGGCCTGATCATGACTGCGGTGGGCCTTGCCAATGTCGACGCGTTGGCGGTCGCGCGTCTGGAGGAGGGCGTGATGCTGCGCGAGGCCGGCATTACCCGCCCCATCATCCTGCTCGAAGGTGTATTCAGTGCGGAGCAGCTGATCGAAGCGGCAGTGCATCGCTTCGAGGTCGTGATCCACGATCCGATGCAGGTGGCCCTGCATGAAGCTTTCCGCGGCTCATTCCGTTTCACGGCATGGCTGAAGATCGACACCGGCATCAATCGTCTGGGCTTCAGACCCGAGGATTTTCCGGCCGCGCTGGCACGCCTGCGCGCGCTGACGACCCCGCTGCGCGAGGTGCGTGTGCTGACGCACCTGGCCCGTGCGGACGAACTCACGGCCTCGACCACGCCCGAACAGTTGCGGCGCTTCCGGGCCGTGACCGGCACCCTCGGGCTTGCCACCAGCATTGCCAATTCAGCCGGTATTTTCGGCTGGCCGGATGCGGCCGGTGATTGGGTGCGACCCGGCCTTGCCTTGTACGGGGTGTCGCCGTTCGCGGATGTTCGCGGCGCGGCTCTGGGTCTCAAACCGGTCATGACTCTTGAGTCCGCGATCATCGGATTGCGGCGGGTGCCCCGCGGCGAGTCGGTCGGTTATGCGGCGGCCTGGACGGCAGCGCGTGATTCACGCATCGCCATCGTTGCCGGGGGCTACGGCGATGGCATGCTGCGCAGCCTGCAGGATGGCTCACCGGTGTTGATCGATGGACGGCGCGCGCCACTGGTGGGGCGCGTGTCCATGGACATGATCGCGGTGGATGTCACCGATCTTCCGGAACCGAAGGTCGGCACCCGCTGCCTGCTATGGGGGCCGGGACTGCCGGTGGAGGAGGTGGCCTCCCACGCCGGCACCATTTCCTATGAAATGCTCTGCGGCGTGCGCCAACGCGTGCCGCACGAGGCGATCTGAAGCACCTTCAGCCCTCGAAGAACCCCATCTTGACCCCGGCCAGCTGGATGACATCGTTGTCGCTGAGCCGCGTGGCTTGGGCACCGATCGGATTGCCATTGAGCAGCGGGTAGTCGTTGGCCTTCTCGCTGTCCACGTGGACGATGAAGTAGCCATCCTGGCGGTGGGTGATGGCGGCGACCTGCACGCCGGGACGACCCAGGGTCGTCAGCGCCTTGTTCAATTCCAGCTCACGACCGGCGAAGGCGCCCGAGAGCACCTGCAATTTGGCCTTCTTGATCTGGGTGCCATTGCCCAACGCTTTGCGCGAAGCCGTGGCGGAGACATCGGGGGCGGCATTCGTAACCACTTCGCGCACGTGGCGGATCTTGTCCACCGGCCGCTGCGAGGGCTGGATCACCATGGTCTTTTCGAATTCGTCCTGCGCCTCATCATCTTCGGCAAAGCGCAGCTGGTGATGTCCGACGGTGATGACATCGCCGTGCTGCAACGCATGCTTCTTGATGAGCTTGCCGTTGACGTAAGTACCGTTGGTGCTGTTCAAGTCCTCAAGGAACGAGTCATTGAGGATATTGATGATCAGCGAGTGATGGCCGCTGACCGCGCCATTGTCGATGCGGATATCATTGTCAGGGAGACGGCCAATCGTGTACCGCTCCTTGTTCATGTTGTATTCCGCCATCACCTGGCTATCCAGGCTAAGTATCAACCTTGCCATGCGTGCCTCTTAACGAAGGATCAGCCCAGCCAGCCCAGGATTCGATCGAGAACACCCTTGTTCGCCGGGAAGTTCTCGGTCACGTGTGCCATGACCACGGAGACGTTATCACGACCTCCATTGTCATTACTCAACTGAATCAACTGCTTAGCAACCGTCTCAAGATTAGCACCAAAGGTGCTGATCGTTAAGTGAATATCGTCATCTTCGACCATGTCCGACAGACCATCCGAACACAAGACGTAAAAGTCACCCTTTTGGGTGGGGACTTCCTGGATTTCGACCTCCACGGTCTGCTCGACGCCCAAGGCACGGGTGACATAGTTCTTGTTGGCGGCCCGCTGGGCTTCCTCCGGGGAGTAGAACCCGCGATCGACCAGTTCCTGCAGCAGCGAGTGGTCCATGGTGACCTGTTCAAACTTATCCCCGCGCAGGCGGTACATCCGCGAATCACCCACGTGTGCCACAGCGATCTTGTTGTCGAACATCAGGGCGCTGACGACGGTGGTGCCCATGCCCTCGCATTGAGGTTGGGCCCTTGCCGTCTGATAGATGATCTTGTTGGCGCGATGGATGGCATCACGCAGGATAATGCTTGCGCGCGACATGCCCGTGTCCTGATCCGCGACGCGCAGATCCTCGCGCTCGACGGATTCGCGCACCAGGTTGACGATGGTTTTCACGGCAATGCCGCTGGCCACTTCGCCGGCGTTGTAGCCGCCCATGCCATCGGCAAGCACCAGCAGCCCGATGTCCACATCGAAGGCGATCGTATCCTCATTGTGCTCCCGGACCTTGCCGGTATCGGTCTGACCGACGAGGCGCACCTTGCCGCGCAAACTCATCGGTCTGCGTCTCCGCGATGCTGCAGGAAAAGTGTGACGGTAGTCACGCTTTGTGCGCCGCGCGAATCCGCGCGGCGGTACGCTGCGCGCGTCGGTGAAAATCAGCTGGGGGCGTCGACAAGACCTGTTCCTTTTATGCAGCGGCCATGCGTAAGCCTGACCGCAGCTCGCCTCGAAGTTGCATAAACTAGCATTGTCCGCAACATAGTCCGAGTGTCTGATCACAAACCGGTGCTCTTTGGTGCATCGCAGGCGTCCATGAAGCCCACAATCGCGTACTTTTGCACCGCCTGTGAGGGCCAGACCGCGAAGTGGGTCGGCCAATGTCCCAGCTGCGGAGAGTGGAATTCTCTGGTGCGTCGCGAGGGGGCGCGTGATACGGGCGGGCACCGGCCCAGCCAGGCTGCCCCGACCGCCACCGGTGCAGGGCCGCAGCCCTTGAGCGCACCCACCGCGGAGGCCAGCGTGCGCCTGACGACCGGCCTGTCGGAGCTGGACCGGGCGTTGGGGGGCGGCCTGGTTCCAGGCTCCGTGACGCTGCTCGGCGGGGATCCGGGCATCGGCAAATCGACGCTGCTGCTGCAGGCTGCCGCGGCCGTGAGCGCCTATCGGCCGGTGCTGTACGCAAGCGGCGAGGAGTCGGTGGCACAGATCAGTTTGCGCGCGCAGCGTCTGCAGCTGCAGGCGCCGACCTTGAATCTGGTGGCCGAGAGTGACCTGGCGGCCATCCTCGAGCATGCCAGCGCACAGCGCGCCAGGCTACTGGTCGTGGACTCGATCCAGACTCTCTCATCCGGGGACATCGTCGCGAGCGCCGGCGCGATTTCGCAGCTGCGCGAATGCACGGCGGCCCTGGTGCGTTTTGCCAAGGCCACGGCCACCGCGGTCATCATCATCGGTCATGTCACCAAGGAAGGCGCGATCGCGGGGCCTCGCGTGCTCGAACACCTGGTAGATACCGTGCTGTACTTCGAAAGCGAAGCCGGCAGTCGCTTCCGCATCGTGCGTGCGGTCAAGAATCGCTTCGGGGCGGCCCACGAACTGGGCTTCTTTGCCATGACGGGCAATGGACTTGCCGAGGTGCGCAACCCCGGGGCCATCTTTCTCGCCCGCGCCCCGGAGCCGGCCGCGGGCAGCATCGTGACGGTGACCCGCGAAGGCGGTCGACCCTTGTTGATCGAGCTGCAGGCACTGGTGGACCGGATGCGCTTTGGTGCGCCGCGGCGCATCGCCCAGGGTCTGGATGCCAACCGGGTCGCGATGCTGCTGGCCGTCATGAACCGGCACACCGGCCTGTCGCTGCAGGAGCACGATGTGTTCGTGAACGTCGTGGGCGGCATGCAGATCTCGGAGACCGGCTGGGACCTGCCCGTGGTGCTGGCACTGGCGTCCAGTCTCAATGACCAGGCACTTCCCCGGCAGCTGGCGGTATTCGGCGAAATCGGTCTGACCGGCGAGGTGCGGCCGGTGGCCTATGGCGAAGAGCGTTTGAAGGAGGCGCGCAGCCAAGGCTTCGAGCGGGTCATCGTGGCGCGCGAAAACGCGCCGCGCGGACGCGTTGACGGGCTTGAGGTCATCCCCGTGTCGCGGGTGGATGCTGCGGTGAAAATCGCCTTTTCCTAGGCGGACTTGGGCTTGACGACGGCCTGAGCGCGCACCGTGCGAATCGTATTGTCCGCCATCTGCAGCACCTCGAAGAGGTAATCGCCCACTTTGAGTGCGGTACCGGGCTGCGGTATCGCTTCGAGCTGTTCGATCAGCAGGCCATTGACGGTCTTGGGGCCATCGGTGGGCAGATGCCACTGCAGCGCCCGGTTCAATGCACGGATCGTCGCGCTGGCGTTGATGATGAAAACGCCGGGCTTCTCGACATGGACATCCTTGTGCGCGAAGGTCGCAGCATCCGTGGTGAACTCGCCGACGATTTCCTCGAGAATATCCTCCAGGGTCACCAGTCCGTCGATATCACCGTATTCATTGACCACGAAGGCAAAGCGCCGCTGGTTGCGCTGGAAGTTGGTCAGCTGCACGGTCAGTGGCGTGCCCTCGGGCACGAAGTAGGGCTCGCGGCTGCGCGCGATTTCAATCAGGCGCTCCCGCGTGAGGCTCTCGCGCGCCAGCTCCTGCACGATGCGTTTCATGTGCAGCACCCCGATGATCTGGTCGAGTTCACCCTCGTACACCGGCAGTCGCGTGTGCAGGGTCTGGCGCAGCTGATCGAGAATATCCTCCCAGGATGCCGTGACATCGATGCCGGTGATCTCCTGACGCGGGATCATGATGTCATTCACGGTGATCCCCCCAAGGTCAAGGATGGACAGCAGCATCTGCCGGTGCCGCGCGGGCACCAGCGGACCGGCCTCGGCGACCACCAGCCGCAGCTCATCGGCGCTCAGTGACTGGGTGTCTCGACGGGAGCGTACGACCCCGAACAGGCGCAGGAATCCATAGGCGCAGCGGCTCGTCAGCCACAGCAATGGGCGGGCGACAATGACCAGTGCGCTGTAGATATAGGCCGAACTGAGGGCCACCCGCTCGGCGTAAGTGGCGCCAAAAATCTTGGGCGCCAGTTCGCCGAAAACGATCATGACGACGGTGAGGATGGCCCCGGCCGCCGGTACGGCCTGATGCCACCCGGAGCGCAGCGCCAGGATGGTAGCGGCCTGGGAGGCGAACACGCTCGCTGCCGCCAGGATGACTAGATTGACGCCCAGCCAGTCATCGGGGCGCTGCATGAGCTTTTCGAGCAGGCGGGCGGCGCGCTGGCCAGACTTGGCCCGGTGCCGCAGGCGATAACGGTTCACTGACAACATTGCCACTTCCGTGCCCGAGGAGAAGGCGATGACTGTGAGCAGGCCCAGCAGTAACAGCAGCAGCAGGTCCGTTCGGGCGTCGTTCAAGTCGGGCGATCTCCGTAGGCCGTCGGGCTGAAGGCGTATTACCCTATAATGGCCTAATGTTTGACAGCCTGACATCGCGGCTCAGCCGCACCGTGGAAGCCCTGCGTGGGCGTGGCCGCATTACCGAGGACAACGTCGCCGAAGTGCTGCGGGAGGTCCGGGTGGCGCTGCTGGAGGCGGACGTGGCGCTTCCGGTCATCAAGCAGTTCATCGACCAGGTGAAGGTGCAGGCGTTGGGCACCGAGGTCACCGCGAGCCTGACTCCAGGACAGGTGTTCGTCGGCATCATCCATAAGCAACTCGTAGCACTGATGGGCGGCGCCCGTGCCGGCTTCAGCCTGCGTGCCCAGCCCCCGATCGTGGTGCTGCTGGCTGGCCTGCAGGGCGCCGGCAAGACCACCTCCGCAGCAAAGCTCGCTCGATGGCTGATCGAAACGCAGCGCAAACGGGTGCTTCTGGTGAGCACCGATGTGCGCCGTCCCGCCGCCATGCTGCAGCTGGAACGGCTCGCGCAGCAGGTGGGTGCGGAGTTCTTTGCGGCGCCGGCCACCCGTGCGCCACGCGATATTGCGGTGGACGCATTGGAGCACGCGCGCCGCGGCGTGTTTGATGTCCTGATTGTCGATACCGCCGGTCGCCTGCACGTGGATGAGGCGATGATGCAGGAGGTGCGCGACATCGATGCCGCGGTGACCCCTGCCGAACGGCTGTTCGTGGTCGATGCCATGGCGGGCCAGGATGCCGTGAACGCGGCCAAGGCCTTCAGTGCGGCGCTCGATCTGAGCGGCATCATCCTCACCAAGGCCGATGGCGATTCGCGCGGTGGCGCGGCCCTGTCGGTGCGGCAGATCACCGGCCAGCCCATCGTGTTCCTCGGGGTGGGCGAAAAGACCGATGCCCTGACGCCGTTCGATCCGGAGCGGATGGCCTCGCGCATCCTCGGCATGGGCGATGTGGTGGCGCTGGTCGAGCAGGTGCAACGCAACGTCGATGCGGGCGAGGCCGAACGGCTGGCTCGCAAGATGGCCTCGGGTAAGGGCTTCGATATGTCCGACCTGAAAAGCCAGCTCGAACAGCTGCAAAAGATGGGCGGCGTCAGCGCTTTGCTCGATAAATTGCCCGGTGCCGCGGCCCAGAAGGCCGCCGTTTCCCCGGACGCCGGGGACCGGCAGGTACGCCGTCAGATCGCCATCATCAACTCCATGACCCCCCGGGAGCGGCGCCTGCCGGCGGTCATCGACGGGTCACGCCGCCGGCGTATCGCCAAGGGTTCGGGGGTGCAGGTGCAGGATGTCAACCGCCTGCTCAAGCAGTTCATGGACATGCAACGCATGATGAAAAGCATGAAGGGCGGGAAGCTGCGCCGGATGCTGGGCGCCCTGAAGGGCGGCATGCCGCCGGGGTTTCCCGGGGCCTGAAGCCACGACCTTGAAAACAAATAGATAAATAGCGCTTCATTGCGTAGAATCCGCGCTCTTTTTGGGACGGCAGCGGATGTTCCGCTTCCTTAGATTAAGTCAGTTCAAGAGTTAGCCGGCCCGACGGGCCGCGGAGATCCAATGGTAACGATTCGTCTGACGCGCCGTGGCGCGCGGAATCAGCCCTTTTATCACGTTGTCGTGACCGACAGCCGCAAGCGCCAGGGCGGCGCCAGTCTCGAACAGGTCGGGTATTTCAACCCGATCGCGCGCAAGGGTGAGCCGAAGCTCAAGCTTGACCTGGGTCGTATCGACTACTGGGTCGGCCTGGGCGCGCAGCAATCGGACCGGGTGCGCCAGCTGGTGACGACCTTCCGCAAGCAGGCGACGGCGCTGGCCGCCTGATCGGCCCGGCGAGGGCCGTCGCAAGGCGGCAAGCGTATGGAATGGGTGGAACTCGGGCGTATCGGCAGCCCGTACGGCGTGCTGGGCTGGATGCATATCCAGTCCTTTACGGAGCCACCGGAAGCGGTTCTCGAGTACCCGATCTGGGCGCTGCGGCTGGCAACGGGCCCGCAAACCAGCCATCGGCTGGTGGCCGGACGGATACAGGGGCGCGGCGTGGTTGCGCGTCTGGAAGGGGTGAGCGATCGGGATGCCGCGGCACTTCTGCGCGGTGCGATGATCGAAGTGCGCAGAAGCGCGCTGCCGCCGACGGCCAAGCGCGAGTACTACCGGGGCGATTTGATCGGGTTGGTGGTGCGCAATCTGGAGGGGGTGGAGCTGGGCAAGCTGGACCACTTCGTCGAGGGTCCTGCCGGTGCCACGATGGTGGTGAACGGAACGGCCGAGTACTGGATCCCGGCGATACCCCAGTATTTGCGCAAGGTCGACCTGGAGGGCCGGTTCATCAGCGTGGACTGGCCGGCCGATGCGGATTGAGGTTGTCACGCTGTTCCCGGAGCTGGTGTCCGGCGGGTTGAAGTTCGGTGTGCTGGGCCGCGCCCTTGAGCGCGGACTGCTGGCGGTGGGGACGGAAGACCCGCGCGGCTACGCCACCGACGTGCATCGGACGGTGGATGACCGGCCGTATGGCGGTGGCCCGGGCATGGTGCTCAAGCCGGGCCCGATGCTGGCAGCGATCGGGGCGGCCCAGGCGCGACTGCCGGCGGGCAGCAGACGAATCGCGCTGTCGGCGCAGGGTGAGCGGCTCACGCAAGACATAGTGCGGGAGTTGGCGCAGCTGCCGGGGATGGTGTTGATCGCGGGGCGCTATGAGGGATTGGATGAACGCATCATCACCCTGGGCGTCGATCGCGAACTGTCGGTAGGTGATTTTGTGGTGAGCGGCGGTGAACTGCCGGCGCTCACGGTGATTGATGCGGTGGCGCGGCTGCTGCCTGGCGCACTCGGTGACGAGCGCTCCAGCGTCGAGGAGTCCTTTGATCAGGGCTTGCTGGACTGGCCGCACTACACGCGACCGGAAGTGTTTGCAGGGTTGGGCGTGCCCGAGGTCCTGTCTTCGGGGAACCATGCCGCAATCCATCGCTGGCGTCTGCGCCAGGCGGTGGTGCGGACCTGGCAGCGTCGACCTGATCTGATACTCGCGCACGGGCTCACGCCCGAGGCGAGCGGGTTGCTGGATGAGTATCTCGCCACGCGCAGCGGGGCGGCGACAATCGACAAAGGTGAAGGCCATGAGCAAGATCGTTCAGGAAATTGAAAAAAGACAGATGACGCGGAAGCTTCCGGAATTCAATCCCGGCGATACCGTGGTCGTGCAGGTCAAGGTGGTCGAAGGCGACCGTGAGCGCGTTCAGGCTTATGAGGGTGTGGTCATTGCGAAAAGCAATCGTGGCCTGAACTCCTCATTTACCGTCCGCAAGATTTCGCACGGTGAGGGCGTGGAGCGGGTGTTTCAGTCGTACAGCCCGGCGATCAGCGACGTAGCCGTCAAGCGCCGCGGCAGTGTCCGCCGCGCCAAGCTCTACTATCTGCGCGATCTGTCCGGCAAAGCCGCGCGCATCGAAGAGAAAGTCTGAGACTGCTGCGCTCAATCCTGTCGGGGCTGTGGCGCGGCCTCGACTTCTTGCGGCGCTTCCTGCACCTGTTGGTGCTGCTGGTGATTGCGGGATTCATTCTCGGCGCGCTGCGGGGCTCGGTGCCGCACGTTCCGGAGCAGGCCGCGCTGGTGGTCGCGCCCAGCGGAATTCTCGTTGAGCAGCTCTCCGGCGATCCTTTGTCGCGCGCCGTGGCGCAGGCGCGCGGGCAGGGGCACGATGAGACCTCGCTGTGGGATCTCATCGACTCCATTCGTGCCGCTGCCAAGGACGCGCGCATCCGCGTCCTGGTCCTGAACTTCGACCAGATGACCGGGGTGGCCGGCCAGCCAACGATGGCCGAGCTGGTCAAGGCGATCCGCGAATTCAAAACCTCCGGCAAGAAGGTCATCGCCTACGGGCAGGCCTACGACCGCGACGGCTACTACCTGGCCGCGGTGGCCGATGAGATCTATGTCGATCCCCTGGGGTACGTGCTGGTGGACGGCTACAGCCGCTACCGGTGGTACTACAAGGACATCATCGACAAGTTTAACGTCGACATCAATGTCTTCAGAGTCGGCAAGTACAAAAGCGCAGTCGAGGATTACACCCGCACTGACATGTCCCCGGAGGACCGCCAGGAAAGCCTCGCCTACCTGAGCGCCCTGTGGAGGGGCTATCAGACGGCCGTGGACGGTGCGCGTGGCCTGCCGGCCGGTGCCATCGCCAATTACACCAATGGCCTGCCGCAGGCTGCCGAGGACGCCAAGGGCGCGGGTGCACAGATCGCACTCAAGGCGCGCCTGGTGACGGGCATCAAGTCCGCAACCGAGGTGGCGCACCGGATCAGCGAAATCACCGGCGCCGATGATGACGGCGGCTTCCGCCAGGTTTCGGTGGAAGACTATGCGCGCATTGTGCACAGTGGCACTGGATTGAGCCGGCGCGACCGCAATCGGGTGGCGGTGATCGTCGCCGTCGGGGAAATCCAGGACGGCAATCAGCCCCCCGGCACTATCGGCGGGGAGTCGACGGCCCGGCTGTTACGCGAAGCGCGGCTGGACGACAAGATTCGCGCCATCGTGCTGCGGGTGGACAGCCCGGGTGGCTCCGTGACCGCCTCCGAAGCGATTTACCGCGAGATGCTGGCGCTGCATGCGGCGGGCAAGCCGATCGTGGTGTCGATGGCCAACTATGCAGCCTCCGGCGGCTACTATATCTCGGCGCCGGCGGATGAGATCTGGGCCAGTCCCGCGACCATTACCGGCTCGATCGGCATCTTTGCGGAACTGCCGAACGTCAATCGGGCGCTGGCGAAGGTCGGCATCGGCGTCGATGGCGTGGGCACGACGCCATTGGCCGGGCAGCTGCGCCAGGATCTGTCGGTGCTGTCCGTGCCGTTGGCGGAGGGGACCCGCAAGCTGCTGCAGGCCACGGTCGACTACGGGTACAGCCAGTTTCTCGAGCACGTAGGCAGCGGGCGTCACAAGACGGTGGCGCAGGTCGATGACATCGCGCAGGGGCGGGTGTGGGCCGGCGTGGATGCGCAGGCCAACGGACTGGTGGATCACCTCGGCTCCTTTGACGATGCGATCAAAGCGGCAGCGGCACGCGCACACCTGACCGACTATAAATTGCAGTTTCTGGAGCCGGAGCTGTCCTGGGCGCAAAGTCTGGCATTGCAGGTCAAGGTGCGCGCGGTGCGGCTAGTGGCCAGCACGGGCCTTGCCGATCTGACGGGCCTGGCACCGCTCGGCGGCCTCGCGCCGTTGGTCCAGTCGACACCGATGGCACGCGAATTGGTGCGCCTGAGCCACTTCAACCGCGCTGACCGCCTGTACGCATACTGCTTCTGCACGGCCCAGTAGCGCCTGCCTGAACTTGAGGCGACTATAATGGTCGCTATGCCCAAGGAATCCGCCGCGGCCGACGCCGAACCCAAGCGCATCGACCGCTGGCTGTTCTTCGTGCGCCTGTTCAAGTCGCGCACTTTGGCCAGTGAAGCTGTCAGCGGCGGCAAGGTCCATGTCAATGCAGAGCGCGTCAAACCCTCGCGAGTGGTTCGGGTCGGGGATCGAATCGCATTCAACCGTGGCGCGGTGCCATTCGACTGCGAGGTGCTCGGGCTGCCGTTGCGTCGTGGGCCAGCGCCGCAGGCTGCAGCCTGCTACCGTGAGTCCGAGGGCAGTGTGGCCCGCCGGGCGCAGTTCGCGGCAAACATGCGCACAGCGACCGCGTTCGCGCCGCGCCCGGACACGCGACCAGACAAGCATGAGCGCCGCGAGCTGCGGCGCATCCGGGGGCGGGATTGAAGAACTTTCGTTATTACGACCTGATCCTTGGCGCGTACGTGTGCGTGCTGCTGTGCGCGAATCTGATCGGCCCATCCAAGGTGACGACCTTGCACCTGCCGGTCATCGGCTCGGTGACCTTCGTTGCCGGGGTGGTGTTCTTTCCGATTTCGTATTTCTTTGGTGATGTGCTCACCGAGGTCTACGGATATGCGCGCGATCGTCGGGTGGTTTGGAGCGGTTTCGCGGCGCTGCTGTTCGCCTCGCTGATGGCGACGGTCGTCGTGCATCTGCCTCCGGCCGATTTCTGGCGCGACCGGCAGGCGGCGGTCGAGGCGGTCTTTGGCAGCACTCCGCGCATCATTGCCGCGTCCATCCTCGCATTCTGGTGCGGATCGTTTGTAAACAGCTTCGTACTGGCGAAGATGAAGATCCTGACGCAGGGCCGCTGGCTGTGGACGCGCACCATCGGCTCGACGCTGTGCGGGGAGCTCATCGACACGGTACTGTTTTCCACCATCGCCTTCGCCGGCACGATGACCCGCAATGAGTTGCTGACGGTGATGACGACACAGTACGTCCTGAAGTCCGGTTGGGAGGTGTTGTCGACACCGCTCACCTACAAGCTGGTCAATTTCCTCAAGCGCGCCGAGCACGAGGATTACTACGACCGCAACACGAATTTCACGCCATTCTCCCTGCGCGTGCCGGATGGACGCTCCGCCGGTTGAGCCGCGCTTTTTGGCCGCCGCGGAGGCTCTGAGCTGCGCGGTGGGCGATGCTGTCAATCCGCAGTTCCTGGCTGCGGAGGATGAGGTCGTGCGGCGCCTGTGTGATCTGGCGCGACTGCCCCGGACCGCCTGCAGCGCCGTGCAGGATCATGCCGTGCAGCTGGTTCTGGGCGTACGCGCCGCGCGCTCGCGCGGTGGCGCACTTGATGCGCTGCTGAGGCAATACCAGCTCGCCTCCCCCGAGGGCGTGGTGCTGATGTGCCTGGCCGAAGCGCTGCTGCGCATCCCCGATGCAGACACTGCGGACCGGCTGATCGCCGACAAGCTCGCGGAAGGGGATTGGGCGCGGCATCTGGGCGACAGTGATTCGCTGCTGGTCAACGCATCCACCTGGGGTCTGTTGCTGACTGGCAGGCTGGTCGAGCTGGATCGTGGTGACATCGGTTCCGTGCGCGGCTGGTTCGGGCGCCTGGCCACCCGTCTGGGTGAACCGGTGGCACGGGCCGCGTTGCGGCAGGCGATGCGGGTGCTGGGACATCAATTCGTCATGGGGCGTGACATCGGTGAAGCGCTGCAGCGGGCCGCCGGCACCAGCGCGCGCCACTACGCGTACTCCTTCGACATGCTGGGCGAGGCGGCCATCACCGGCACCGACGCGCAGCGGTATTTCGAAAAGTATCGAGACGCCATCAGTGAACTGGGGCGCCACGCGAGCCAGTGTGAACCCGGCACGGCACGCCCTGGCATCTCCGTCAAACTCTCGGCACTGCATCCGCGCTATGAATTCCTGCAGCGCGAACGGGTATTGCGCGAGTTGGGACCGGCCCTGCTGAATCTGGTCGGTCAGGCACGAGCCGCCGGGATTGCGCTCACCGTCGATGCAGAGGAGGCCGACCGCCTGGAGTTGTCGCTGCTGCTGGTGGATCAGGTCCTGGCGAGCGACCTGACTGCGGGGTATGACGATTTCGGACTGGCCGTCCAGGCGTACCAGAAGCGTGCCTACGCGGTCCTGCAATGGCTGATCCAACGCGCCACTGCGCTGCGCCGGAGGATCACCGTGCGACTGGTCAAGGGCGCGTACTGGGACAGCGAGATCAAGCGTGCGCAGGAGCGCGGCCTCGCCGGCTTCCCGGTGTTCACCCGCAAGATGAATACCGATGTTTCCTATCTGGCCTGCGTGCGCCTGCTGGCACAGCACCTGGATGCAATCTATCCGCAATTTGCCACCCACAACGCGCAGACCGTGGCTTACGTGACGCAGGTCATGGCGCGCAGCGCACCCGACCGGTTCGAGTTTCAGCGCTTGCACGGTATGGGCGAGGCGCTGTACGAACAGGTCATGGTTGATCGTGATCCGGGCCAGCGCGCCCCACCCGGTTGCCGGGTGTATGCACCGGTGGGTCCGCATGCAGATCTGCTGCCCTACCTGGTGCGCCGGCTGCTGGAGAATGGCGCCAACACCTCGTTTGTGAACCGGATCGTGGATGAACGCCTGCCGGCGCAGCAGATCGTCACGGATCCGGTTGCCGAGGCGGATCAAACCCGGCCGGCGGCCGAGCCGCGCATTGCGCTGCCATCGCAGCTGTTCGGCGCCGCGCGTGTCAATTCGCGTGGCGTCAATTTCGCCGACGCGAGTGAACTGCGGACTGTGCTCAATGAGTGCAGCGTCGCAGTGCCGAAGATTGGCGTGCTCGAGCCGGCCTCGGTGCAACAGGTGAACCAGGCACTGGATCGTGCCATCTTCGCCCATTCGGCCTGGAACTCCCGCGCCGTCGCGCAGCGTGCCGGCTTGCTCGAGCGCGCCGCGGAGCTTTTCGAAATGCACCGGGCGGAACTGCTTGCCCGCTGCGTGCTGGAGGCCGGCCGTACCATACCCGACAGCGCCGCCGAGGTGCGTGAAGCCATCGACTTCCTGCGCTACTACGCGGCACAGGCGCGGGTGCTCGGTGAGCCCCGACTGCTTCCCGGTCCCACCGGCGAGCGCAATACGCTGCGCGTGCGCGGTCGTGGCGTATTCGCCTGCATCAGCCCCTGGAACTTCCCGGTCTCGATCTTCACCGGCCAGGTGAGTGCGGCTCTGGTCACGGGCAACGTGGTCGTGGCCAAACCGGCTGAGCAGACCCCGCTTAGCGCGGCGCTGGCGCTCGATCTCCTGCATCGCGCCGGCATCCCGGCCGAGGCACTGCAGCTGCTCCCGGGTGGCCCCGAGGTGGGTGAGGCGCTGACCGGGGATCCGCGGATCTGCGGCGTCGTATTTACCGGATCCACGCAGACGGCACGTCGTATCGAGCGCAAGCTTGCGATGCGGTCCGGTCCCATCGCAACGCTGATCGCTGAAACCGGCGGCATCAATGTGCTGCTCGCCGACAGCTCGGCGCTGCCGGAACAGCTGGTTCTGGACAGCATCACGTCCGCATTCAACAGCGCCGGTCAGCGCTGTTCGGCGCTGCGCATTCTCGTGGTACAGGAAGATATTGCGCAGCGGGTGCTGGAACTGCTGGCGGGCCAGATGGATGAACTTACGATCGGCCCGGCCTGGCAGCTGGACACGGATGTCGGCCCGGTGATTGACGCTGAGGCGCTGCGAGGCCTCGAGGAGTACGCGACCCGTATCGTGGGCAACGCTCCTTGGTGGCATCGTGCGCGGCGGGTGGCGTCGGCGGGCGCGGGTCGGTATTTCGCGCCGCTGGCCGTGGAAGTGGCAAGCCTTGCCGCGGTCGAGCACGAAGTATTCGGTCCGGTTTTGCATGTTGTCAGGTATCCGGCCCGCGACCTCGATGCGATCATCGATGCCATCAATCAGCTCGGATATGGACTGACCTTGGGTATCCACACGCGCATTGACAGCACCGCGCAGTACATTGCCGATCGCGTCGCGGTCGGCAATGTCTACGTGAATCGCAACATGATTGGCGCCGTAGTCGGCGTGCAGCCCTTTGGCGGCAGCGGCCTGTCGGGCACGGGACCGAAGGCGGGTGGACCCTACTATCTGCAAAGATTTGTGACCGAACAGACTGTGACGGTTAATACTGCAGCCCTTGGCGGTAACGCGAGCCTGCTGTCACTGTAGACCCATGCCTATCCAAGTTACGTTATCGATCGGCGCGGCGATGACGCTTCTATCGACCGGCGTGCACGCGGCCGGCTGCGCAAGTCTTGCCGCGCTCAGTACACCAAAGGTTGAAGTCATCGCGGCCCAGCCGGTGGCGGGGGGCAGCTTCACCCCGCCCGACAGCGCAAATGCGCTGCAACAACTGCCCGAATTCTGTCGCGTCGTCATCACGCTGAAGCCGACCGCCGACTCTGACATCGGCGCGGAAATCTGGCTGCCGGTGAACTGGAACAGCAAGTTGCTGGCGATTGGCAGCGGCGGTTGGGGCGGTGCCATCGACTATGAGGGTCTCGCGCAGGGACTGCGTCGCGGGTATGCCACCCTCGCCACCGATGATGGCCACCGCGGCCGTACCGGCAGCTTCGCATTGGGCCACCCGCAGAAACTGATCGATTTCGCCTATCGCGCGGAGCACGAGAGCACGGTCGAGGCGAAGCTGATCATCAAGGCGCTGTACGGCCATGGCTCCCGTCATTCCTACTGGCAGGGTTGTTCGGGCGGCGGACGCGAAGGTCTGATTCAGGCATACCGGTACCCGGACGAGTTCGACGGGATTATTGCCGGAGATCCAGCCAACATCCGGCGCAATGCCTGGGCATTGTGGCTGGCAGTGCAGGCCTTGAATGACCCGGCCGCCTACATCCCACCGAGCAAATACCCGATGATCCACGCCGCTGTCCTGGCCGCGTGCGATGCACAGGACGGCTTGAAGGACGGGTTGATCAGTGAGCCGCAGAACTGCCATGTGGACTTCTCCGCCTTGCAATGCCAGGCAGCGGACGCACCGCAGTGCCTGACCGCACGGCAGGTCCAGACCGCGCGGACGATGATCAGCCCGGCGACCGGCAAAACCGGCGAGGTACTGTTTCCGCGGCTTGAGCCGGGCACGGAGTTGCGCTGGGGGCGCATGGCGGCCGGCCCGGGTCCCGCGGAGCTGTTCCTGGATGAGTTTCGGTACGTGGTCTATCAGGATGCCAGCTGGGATTGGCACACCTTTGATCTGGATCGGGATGCGGCCAAAGCCCATGCCATCGATCGCGAGCTTGATGAGATGGATCCACACCTGGGCCCGTTCGCGAAACACGGCGGCAAGCTGCTGCTGTACCACGGCTGGGCGGATCAACAGGTTGCCCCCGGATCGACCATCGATTTCTTTGCCTCAGCGCGCCGGTTCGGTCCGGATCCCGAGCAGGCCGGGAACTGGATCAGATTGTTCATGGCTCCCGGAATGGCACATTGCGCGGGCGGGGAGGGTCCGGACAGCTTCGACAGCTTGGGTGCCCTCGAGCACTGGGTAGAGCAGGGCACGCCCCCGGAGCGGATTGTCGCGGCCCATCGAACTGCCGGGAAGGTGGATCGCACGCGGCCGCTGTGCCCCTATCCGCAGGCCGCACGGTACGACGGCACCGGCAGCATTGATGAGGCCGAAAATTTCAGTTGTCGCGCGCCGCTTAAATGAGGCGCACCGACGTGCTGATCATCGGCGCCGGACCTACCGGGCTGGTGCTGGCGCTGTGGCTCACGCGACTTGGCGTCACCGTCCGCATCATCGACAAAACCGCGGGTCCCGGTACGACCTCACGCGCGCTCGCCGTCCAGGCCCGGACGCTTGAACTGTATCGGCAGCTCGATCTGACTGCCTCCGTCCTGGATCAGGGGCACAAGGTTCCGGGCATCAATCTGTGGGCACGTGGCAGACGCGCAGCGCGTGTCTCGTTTGCGACTATTGCCGGGAACCTCTCACCCTACGGGCCTTGTGTCTTTCCGCAGGATCAGCACGAACGACTGCTCATCGAGCGGCTCGGCGCGGCCGGCGTGAGGGTCGAACGGAACACTGAATTACTGCGCTTCGGCGCAGCGCCCGACCGAGTCAGCGCAACGGTGCGCGGGCCCGATGGCCAGGAGCAGTCGTGCGAGGCCGGATATCTCGCCGGCTGCGATGGTGCCCGGTCGATCGTGCGCCAGGGTATTGGCGCGCGATTCCCTGGCGGCACCTATGACCAGCTGTTCTACGTGGCGGACGTCGAAGCCACAGGACCGGCACTTGATGGCGAACTTCATGTCGATCTGGACGAGGCCGACTTCCTGGCGGTGTTTCCGCTGCAAGGCCAGGGACGGGCGCGACTGATCGGGACCGTCCGCGGCGATCGCGCGGCGCATCCCGAGAGCCTGCGATTCGATGATGTGAGCGCCCGAGCTATCGAACACATGAAGGTGAAGATCCGGACCGTCAACTGGTTCTCGACCTATCACGTACATCATCGGGTCGCCGACCGGTTCCGACAGGGGCGCGTCTTCGTGCTGGGCGATGCAGCCCATATTCACAGTCCTGCCGGCGGCCAGGGGATGAACACGGGGATCGGAGATGCCATCAATCTCGCCTGGAAGTTGCACAGCGTACTGACTGACCAGGCGACCGATTCGCTCCTCGATACGTATCAGCCTGAACGGCGTCGCTTCGCGCTGAAGCTGGTTGCGACGATGGACCGCGCTTTCACGCTGGCAACGGATGCAAGTCGCACCGCAGCCTTCCTCCGCACGCGCATCTTACCCATCGTCGTGCCGGCGCTTTTCAAGCTGCGGGTGGTGCGCAACTTTCTGTTCCGAGCGGTTTCCCAGCTCGTGATCGAGTATCGCGACAGCCCCATCAGCACGGGTGCGGCCGGCCGGATCCACGCAGGTGACCGGCTGCCGTGGGCAAACAGTTCGCACGGCGACAACTTCGATACGCTCACGAGGCCGCAGTGGCAGCTGCATGTCTACGGCACTGCCAGTGCCAGCCTGACGGCGTGGTGCGCATCGCGGGTGGCGCTTCATGAATTTGCCTGGGACGATGCGCACGCGACGGCCGGATTCGCCAAGGATGCGATGTACCTGATCCGGCCGGATGGCTACGTGGCTTTGGCAGCCAAGGCGCAGGATCCGGCGCAGGTCGAACTCTATCTCACGCAGCATGGACTGCGCCTAGCCTCATAAAGCCGACGGCCCGCCGCCTCAGCGCGGCCGGATGGCGCCACGGCAGATGCGCTCCAGGAGGGTCGGAAAGTCGATGCCCGCGGCCGCGGCGGCCTGTGGCAGCAGGCTGGTGGAGGTCATTCCGGGAAGCGAGTTGGCCTCCAGGCACCAGAAATTTCCCGCCGCATCGCGCCGGAAGTCGATGCGGCTGTATGCGCCGAGTTTCAGCGCCCGGTGCGCGCGCAACGCATGGTCCTGCAGCTGTGTGGACTCGGTGTGTGGAATCTGCGCCGGGAACAGCTCCCGGGCGCCACCTTGCTGGTACTTGGAGCGATAGTCGAAGATCTCTCCGGGCGTAATAATCTCCCCGACGGGCAGCGCCTGCTGATCGAGGATAGCCACGGTGAACTCGCGACCGGGAATGAATTTCTCGATCATGACCTCGTCGTCGAAGGTCCGGGCAAGACGGATGGCCGCAGCGAGATCACCGGCGTGACGGACCACGGTCAGGCCGACAGTTGATCCCTGTTTGCTCGGCTTGACCACCACCGGCCAGCCGAGCGCTTTATCGACATCGCCGGCTTCCACCGGCGCCATCAGCCAATCGGCTGTGGGAACACCCGCGCACCGGAACAACCGCTTTGCCAGGTCCTTGTCCATGGCGATGGCACTGGCGATGTGGTTGCTGCCCGTATAGGGCATGCCTGCCAGATCCAGCAGCGCTTGAATCCGGCCGTCCTCGCCGGCGCCGCCGTGCAGTGCGATGAACACCACGTCGGTGGCACGGATATCGAAATGGGCGGGCGACAGACTCACGGCGCGAGCCCGCACCGCTTCGATTGAGGTCGTGGACGGAGGCGCCGTGGAAACCCGGCTGGCCAGAAGCCGCTGCTCCTCCGGCGGCTGCAGACGACCGGTGGTGGTATCCACGGCGTAGACTTCATGACCCACTGCGCGCAGTGCCGGAATGATCTGGGCGGCGCTGGCGATGGAGACGTCGCGCTCCTCACTGGTACCGCCAAACAAAACGGCAATTCTCATCGCCAGGAATGGTACATGGCCGGATTGGGATGGAAAAGGCACTCGGCTTGGACCGACAATGTGCCAGCTCCATGGGATTGGGCGATTCTCGGGAATAAATGGCGCATCCGGAGAGTCTTACGCTCATGGTGAAGCACAGTTGGACATCATCGATGTGACATCTGGCCGGCAAGATGGATGACAGGCGCGGCCGATTTGAGGCGCAGGTGCTGCCGCACCTGGACGCAGCGTATCGGTATGCCCGCTGGCTTGCCCGTTCTGCAAATGATGCGGATGACGTGGTGCAGGAGGCTACTTTGCGGGCCTACCGCAGCTTCGATGACCTGCGCGGTGCGGACGGGAAGGCATGGTTGCTGACGATCGTCAGGAATTGCCATCTGACGGCTTCCAAGCAGCAGCGCCGCAATCTGGTGCCCCTGCCGGAAGACCCTGCGGACCAGGGTGGTGAGCTGATTGCCAGCACACCCGACCCGGAGTCCGCCGCGATCCGGCGGGACGAGCAGCGCATGCTGCAGCGACTGATGGCGGCGCTGCCCGCAGAGCAGCGCGAAGTGCTGGTATTGAGGGAAATCGAGGACATGGACTATCGCCAGATCGCCGTCGTGACGAGCCTGCCCCTCGGCACGGTGATGTCGCGACTGGCACGCGCCCGCGCGGCCTTACGCACGCGTTGGCTGCAGGAAGACGCAGGGAGGACTCATGGAATGCCCTGAAATCCTGCGCGTGCAGGCCTATTTCGACGGCGAAGTCGACGCCGTGTCGGCCGTCGATATCGAGCGGCACCTTGCGACTTGCGAGCAGTGTCGGGCATTGCTGCAGGAGCTGCAGCAGGTTCGTTCGCTGCTGCGCGATGAGGGGAGCAAGACGGGCATCCCGGCGCAGCTGCGTGCGCGGATCATGATATCCCTCGATCATGAATCGCGGCCGGCTCGGCTGGCGCAGCACCAACCGGCCGCGTCGCGGCGCTCGCGGCCGTTCTGGATTGGCGTATGCAGCGGTATAGGGGCAAGCGCGGCGGCGGCGGCCGTGATGCTCCTGGTCCTTGCGCCGGTGCAAGATCACACGCTGACGTCCGAGCTCGTCGCGGATCACACCCGATCGTTGATGTCCTCGCACCTGATCGATGTGGTGTCGACGGATCAGCATACGGTAAAACCCTGGTTTGCCGGTCGCACGGATGTATCGCCGGAAGTGGCTGACTTTGCCCAGCAGGGTTACCGCCTGTTGGGCGGACGGGTCGACGATCTTGCGCATCACAAGGCCGCCGTGACGGTGTATGAGCACGGGCCGCACTTCATCAATGTGTTCAGCTGGCCAATCGATTCGGCGGCTGTGCCGCCGGACACAACTCGCAACGGCTATCACCTGGCATTCTGGAAAGTGGGAAATCTGGCCTATTGCGCGGTCTCGGATACGGGTTGGAACGAACTGCAGGGCCTGGTGCGGCTGTTGCAGGAGCAAAGCGCCCACGATGTGCCGCCATGATTATTCTTCGGGGGCGCCGGGAATAAATCGATTGGATCCGAAGTCTGTACTCCCGAACCTCTTATTCCGGAGACAGCAATGACCGATGATCGATCCTTGCGGGAGCGGCGCAACGCCCTCAAGTGCATGGCCTATGGCGGTGCCGGCACGCTCTTTGTGTTGAGCGGCGGGGTTCTGACCCCGATTGATCTGGCCCTCGCGGCGGACGCTAAGGCCACTGGCGAACCGCCGGGAAAGCCGCTTTTTGTGCAGATCAGCGATACGCATATCGGATTTGCCAAGGATGCCAATCCCGACGTCAACGCAACCCTGACGCGGGCCATCGAGCTGATCAACGCAATGCGGCAGCAACCCGCACTGCTCATCCATACCGGCGACATCACCCATTTGTCCAAGCCAGAGGAGTTTGACCTGGCGCAGCAGATGTTCTCCAGAGTGCGCGCGACTGAACTGCACACGACCCCGGGGGAACATGACACCGCGGACCCTACCGTTACGGAGTACTTTTCCAGATTCGGCAAGGCCTCGCAGAACCGCGGCTATTACAGCTTCGATCATGCGGGCGTGCACTTCCTCTGCCTGATCAATGTGCTGCAATTCAAGGCTGGAGGACTGGGTACCCTGGGCGCGGAACAACTGGCGTGGCTGACGGCGGACCTGCAGGCGCGCTCCTCAAGTACGCCCATCGTGGTCTTCGCGCATATGCCGCTTTGGACGATCTACGAGCCCTGGGGGTGGGGCACGGGTGATGCGGGTCAGCTACTGGAGCAGCTGCGCCGCTTCGGATCCGTCACCGTGCTCAACGGGCACATCCATCAGATCGTGCAGAAGGTCGAGGGCAACATGACCTTTCACACGGCTCGTTCCACGGCGTATCCGCAGCCCGTGGCGGGCACCGCGGCCGGTCCCGGACCGCTGAAGGTTCCCGCAGAGCAGCTGGCCTCCATGCTGGGTATCTCCAGTGTCTCGGAGGTGCGGCATCCGCGCTCGTTGGCGCTGAACGACGTCACGCTTGCGAGCGCGTAATGACCAGAACCAATCGCAGCCGCAGTGCCGCAGCGGCCGTGGCGGCGCTGTGGCTGCTGTGCGCCGCGGCCTCGTCCGCAGCCCCAGCGCAAGGGGAGCGGATATTGATAAAGGACTTCATGTTCAGTCCCATGGCGCTGACCACCAAGGTGGGAGTGGAGGTGACCTGGGTCAACCAGGACGATGAGCCGCACTCGGTCGTCAGCGATACGGGTCTGTTTCGCTCCGGTGCGTTGGACACCGGCAACTCATATACCTTCAAGTTCGACAAGCCCGGCACCTACCACGTGTTCTGTTCCCTGCATCCGCGCATGACAGCCACGATCGTGGTGGAGTAACGGAGGTCAGCCCCCTACTGGCCCGCTGGCGGCCCGCGCAAGGATCGCGGGGCCTCCGCTCCCGGCGCACCGACTGGCGCTGATCTGGGTCCGTAGTGCGGGAGCGGTCGCCCCAGCTCGTAGGCCCCGAGGTCCGGGGCCGTGCCGGTGAAGCCATCCGTAATGCTGGGCAGCTCGACGCCCGCATCGATTGCGGCGCTGCCAGGCTTCAGACGGAAGTCCAGCTCCTCCGGATTGTACAGGCGCTGCGGATCGGAGCGCTCCGGCATGGGCACATCGATGAATACTCCGAAATCGACGCTGACGCTGTGGGTGTCGTTGCCGGTGGCGGCGCGGTACTCCTCCAGGGTCTTGAACTGACGCACCGGCAACTTGCCCTGGTAATCGGTCCGCAGCCCGTCCGCGGGTGAGTCCCACTCGAAGGAGTGCTCGGCGCCCGGGCTGGTGCGAAAGCCGTTGAAGTCCGAATCCGAATAGCTGGTGAATGATTTCAGGGCGAACAGCATCGACGTCCAGCCATCGGCAAGTATCAGGTTATTGCGAAAATGAACATTGGAGGCAGGGCCTGAATAGCGCGCCTGGCCGATGAACGTGTTCTGGTAGACGAGCACGCCGGCCGGGGTGTCGACGAGCTTCAGGTACCCGCCGGTGGTCTGGCCATAGACCAGGTTCTGATAGAAGTAGAGCGGGCCGCCGAATATGGGTTGGGCGCTCAACGCACCCCCGGTGGAATTGAAGCAGCGGTTCTGGAATACGCGGATATTGTGCGCACCGCCGTCCGCTTCAATGCAGTTGTCATCGGCGTTGTAGATATCGTTGTTGTTGATGTCGATGGCGACCGGAACCCGGTCGCGCAGTTCCTGCGGCGTGCCATCCGGATCGCCGTAGGTATCCACATCGATGCCGTCATGCCAGTTGGCTACATAGTTGTATTCGACGACATGGCCCTGGCCATACACCTTGACGGCGTATTCAGACTTGATCAGCGCCGGATAGCCGGGAAATTTCGCCCACACCTCCGGGGTGAACCAGCTTTGCAGCTTCTGCGGATCATGGCGCCCGATGAAGACATTATCGGCAATATAGAAGTTCTTCGAACCCGACCAGCCGGCCTCGATGACGCGACCCACGTCATACACGCGGCTGTGTTTGAGCGTAAAGCCGCTGGACCCGGCGATGTTCTTGATGCCAAGCTTGAAGGCGACACTCGTGTTGCGCACGGTGATGCCTTCAAAATAGTTATAGCTGCCGCCCATGAGATTGAACAGGTTGTCGCAGCCGTCGCCATCGAACACGACTTCACCATCGCCGGCCGCCTTGATGACAATGGGTTTGTCGGCCGTGCCGTTCTGGGTCAGGTAGTAGGTGCCATCGAAAGGCGTCCCATAGGCCGCGATGCTGCGGTCAAATCCACTGTAGACGAAGCGGTTGTCCTTGTAGACACCGGCATGCACGAGAATCGTATCGCCCGGTTGCACACGCGGTGGCATTTCACGCGAGTGGTCGGATTGGTCCGATCCCAAGTAATAGGCCGCCAGCAGGCCGGTAAAGCCCGGCTGCTGCCGCGGGCCTTTGAAGTCGAAGGGATACACGTGATAGACGTGACCGCCCGCGGCCGGCTGCGGCTCGCGGCGGGTACGAACGGTGACGGTCCGGGTCTTGATGCCACTGACGCCGTCCGGGTCGGAGAGCACCAGACGTGCCTCGTATTCGGTATCCGGTGTTAGATTCAAAATGCTGCCCGCAAACATATTGGGTGCGACGTAGCGGTTGAAGTGCTGGCCGTCCCCATCACGCGGCAAGCCGCCGATCACCGCTTCGTGCTGCATGCGGAATAGTGGCAACGCCTTGTGCCAGGCCGCTTCGCCCTTGCGCCGATAGTTGACCTGCACCGCCGCGTTGCGATTGTCGTCCCCGGAAATACGCCACTCGAACCCCAAGGACCGCAATGTTGCCGGTTCGACCCAGAAATCGCCGGAGACGGTCCGGCGCTGGACGTGAACGTGATTCTGCGACGCCTGTTGCGCGGCCGCCGCGGCAGGAGTCTGCGCGTGCGCTCCGGTTTGGGGTATGAACATCACCAGCGTCACAAGCAGCAGGTGCGGCAGGGCACGCGTCGTATCGGGACAGGCTAGGGTGGTCACGGCACCTGCTCACTTTTTTTTGCTGCCGCGAGTATACGACGGTTACCGCTGCATCAGGACTCCAGTAAACTTGGCGGCCTGCGGGAACCAATAAAACGAGGAAACTGATGCGTAAAGTCCTAAGTCTCGCGGCCTGCTTCGTGGGCATCGCGGGCACTACGGTGGGCCACGCCGTCGAGCCACGGAGCAACAACGTCCAGCTCGTTCTGGTGGATATGCAGGGCCAGAAGACGGTGTTGGGCGAACTGCCCGATTCGGTGGTCGCGCCACGGGTCTCGCCCGACGGCAAGCAGGTGGCCTTCGAACTCACCGATCCACCCGCCAGCGCGACCGCCACGGCGGGCTCGACGGTGTACGTGGCGGACCTGGACAAGCTGGACAAGCGCCGCGCGCTGCCGCAAACCATCATCGAGCCGCGCAACTTCTCGCCGGTCTGGTCGCCTGATGAGCAGTGGATCGTGTTCCAGGGTTCCGGCAATGGATCTGACGATTTGTTCCGGGCGCGTGTGATTGCCAACAGCACCGAACAGCCGCTGTATATCGGTGATGGGCGCTCGCCGCAGAGCATCGACAGGAACGGCCGGGTCACCTTCCTCACGCTGACGGGTGACAAGGATTACGGTATCTCGCAGCTGGAACCGGGCATGAGAAAAGTCACGCGCCTCGTCGACCAACCCGGCTCGGCGCAGTACAGCAGCGCCATTTCTCCGGATGGCCGATGGATCGCCTACGCCTCCGATGAATCCGGCCGGCCGGAAGTATGGCTGGAGCCGCTGCCGAGCAGCGGCAAGCGCCTGCAGCTGACGAGGAACGGCGGCAGCCATCCGCAGTGGTCGCCCGACGGCGCGAAACTGTACTTCGACCAGGACGATCAGCTGTTCCAGATGGACATCGCTACCAGCGGTGAACTGAAGGTCGGCGATCCGGTGGCGCTGCCGATCAAGGGGTTCCGGCAAACTGAACTGCGGCGCCAGTACGATCTGACGCCGGACGGCAAGGGCTTCGTGATGCTGTTCCCGGAGGGCGCCGCCGACAAATAGCCGGCTGCGCTGCCGGTCAGAGGTGAACCTTGAACGCCTCACCCTTCGAATCGAGCGTGATGCTGCCCTGCTGGATTGCCGCAAGGAACTTGCTTGTCTTCAGAAAGCCACCGAAGGCGAAGAAGTGCAGGCCGTTGAAATTCACCTTGCCCGCTGCCTGCTCGCGCGCGATCGTGCGGATGGTTTCCTCCGGACCGCTGTCGCCTAGAAGGCTCGCGACGAGCGCCATCTTGCCGCCGCCCATCAGAGCACGCATCGACGCACCGGCGCCGCAGATTTTCGCATAGCGCAGCAGGGTCTTGAGGCTGGCGGGACCAGGCAAGCCAGCGCGGACCGCGTTCTGCACTCCGGTGCGGCGCAGTGTCTGTTCCCATTCGATGAAGGGTTCCGGTTCGAACACGACCTGCGTGACGAAGGTGAGATCCACACCCTGCTGCTTCGTGAGCGCAATCTTCTTCTGCTCGTACTGGCGCAGCTGCTCGGTGGTCATGTGCGCATGGCCTTCCGGATGGCCGGCCATGTACATCGTCTTGATTCCGGCCTTGGCGAACTCGCCGCTGGAGAGCACGCCGATGGTCGAATCGAAGGCACCTTCAGGTGCCGGCATGTCGCCGGCGACCAGCAGAAACTTGGTGACGCCCGCAGCGGCGAAGCCCTGGGCGATCTGCGCAACCTGGGCCACGTCCTTGATGCGGCGCGCGGGCACGTGCGGCACGGGAGTGAAACCCGCGGCCTTCACGGCGCGCGCGGCCTCGGTGAGCTCCTCGAAGCTCTGATTCGGGAATAGCGCGATGAAGATGTCCGTGGCGGGCGGCAGGACTTTTGCCGCCTCGGCCAGGTGCTCGGTATCCTTGCAGGTCATTTCGACCGACGCGCCTCTCATCAGGCCTTTGATCTGTGCGATTTCAGTTGCGGAGTCCGACATAGATGTACCAATGATTGTGAAGTTGAAGGGTTGCGGCAATCAGTCTTGAGATTCGACCAGCAGTCGGCCGTTTTCGATCCGAACCTTGAAGGTGCGCGCCGGCTCGTAGGCGGGCGGGGACAGGGCTTGCCCGGTCTTCAGGCAGAAACGCGCGAAGTGGCGCGGACAGATGATCTCGCAATCCTCGACATCGGCGGCCGCGAAGGACTCACCGTCGTGGGTGCAGCGATCCTCCATGGCGTAGAACTCGCTGCCGCAGCGGGCGATGACGATGTGAATGCCAGCCACTTCGGTGCTGAACGCCCGGTCCTCGCGCACCTTGTCGGCTGCGCCGACGTCGAGCCACTGAGCTGCCATGCTAGAACATCCCGGTCTGGAGCCGGGCCGCCTCGGTCATCATCGATTGATTCCAGGGCGGATCGAACACCAGTTCGACCTTGGCCTCGCTGACGGTGGGGATCATCTTGATCTTGTCGGTCGCATCATCCACCAGGATGTCGCCCATGCCACAGCCTGGTGCGGTGAGTGTCATCTTGATGTCGACGCTGCGCGTGCCATCTTCCTTCGGATTCACCGCGCAATCGTATACCAGCCCGAGTTCGACGATGTTGATGGGAATCTCGGGATCAAAACAGGTACGCAGCTGTGCCCAGACTGCATCCAGCACGTCGTCTTCCGTGGCATTCACCGGCAATTCGGGCACCTTCAGCACCTCTTTGCCAATGGCGTCGGCGTCGGTGCCGGCCAGTCGATACAGATTACCGTCGATGTAGAGCGTGAAACTGCCGCCGAGGGCCTGTGTGATGTAACCCGCCTGGCCCGGCTTCAGGGTCACTTCCTGTCCGGCGGGCACCACCACGGCCTTCACCTCGCGGTAGATCACGACCGGTTCATTTTCGTGCGACCTCATCGCGGCACTTCCGAGGAGGACTCGTTGCCGCCTTCGGTAGAAACCGTACCGCCCTTTTCCAGCGCAGCATTGAGGGTGTGCCAGCACAGGCTGGCGCACTTCACCCGCGAGGGGAATTCGCGCACGCCGGACAGCGCGGCGAGTTTTCCCAGGGACGCATCCACCGGTGCGTCGGCTTGCGTAAGCAGAGCGTGAATGTGGTTGAACAATTCGCGTACGGCGGAGCGATCGCGGCCCTTGACGGCCTCGCTCATCAGCGAGGCCGACGCCGTCGAGATGGCGCAGCCTTTGCCCTCGAAGCGTATGTCCGTGATTTTGTCGCCCGTCAGGCGCACCGAGACAGTCAGCCGGTCCCCGCACAGGGGATTGTGGCCGTCGGCCGTGGCATCTGCCGGATCCAGGCGCCCAAAGTTACGGGGCTGCCGGTTGTGATCCAGGATCACGTCGCGGTACAGGTCCTTCAACTCCATCAGCCGAAAACCTCCTGCGCGCGTCGCAGTGCCGCGGCGAGCTGGTGTACTTCCGCCAGCGTGTTGTAACAGGCAAACGAAGCGCGCGCCGTCGCCGGGACGCCGAAGAAGTCCATCACCGGCTGGGCGCAGTGATGGCCGGTACGTACTGCGACCCCTTCGGCATCGAGGATGGTGCCCAGATCATGGGGATGGATCCCGGCCATCACAAAGGAGACCACCGCGGCCTTGTGTTTGGCCGTGCCTATCAGGGTCAGACCCGGAATGCTGCTGAGCTGCGCCGTGGCAGCCTCGAGGAGGGTGTGCTCATGGGCGGCAATGTTTTCGATGCCGAGGGTTTCCACATAGTCGATGGCGGCACCCAGGCCCACGGCGCCGGAGATGTTCGGCGTGCCCGCTTCGAACTTGTAGGGCAGCTCGTTGTAAGTGGTGCGCTCGAAGGTCACATTCAGAATCATGTCACCCCCCCCTTGCCACGGCGGCATGTCGCCGAGCAGCTCCTCGCGGCCATAAAGGACGCCGATGCCGGTTGGACCATAGAGCTTGTGGCCCGAAAAGGCGTAGAAGTCGGCGCCAAGCGCCTGAACATTGACTCGGGTGTGGGGCACCGCCTGTGCACCGTCCACCAGCACCGGCACGCCGCGCGCGTGGGCGGCGGCAATCATATCGGCGATGGGTAGGATGGTCCCCAGGGCATTGGACACATGCGCCACGGCAACGATGCGCGTACGCGGACCCAGCAGCCGGTGGAATTCGTCCATGATGAGCGCGCCGGCGGTGTCGATGGGCGCAACGACCAGCGAACAGCCGGTGGCATCGCGCACCATCTGCCAGGGCACGATGTTCGCGTGGTGCTCCAGCGCCGTAATCAGAATCTCATCGCCCGGTCCGAGCCGGGCTCGGCCATATGAGTGTGCCACCAGGTTGATCGCCTCGGTGGTGCCCCGGGTGAAGATGATCTCGCGCGTCGAGCGCGCGTTGAGGAAGCGCCGCACCCGTTCGCGTGCGCCTTCAAAGGCCGCAGTGGCCTCCTGGCTCAATGCGTGTACGCCGCGATGAACATTGGCGTGTGAGCGGGTCTCGTAGTCATCGACGGCACGGATCACCGCCAGGGGGCGTTGCGCGGAGGCCGCGCTGTCCAGATAGACGAGCGGCTTGCCGTGGACCGTTCGCGTCAGAATCGGGAAGTCACGGCGTATGCGTTCGACATCGTATGAGGCTTTCACGGCGGCCCGGAGCGGCGTGGCATTCATGACAGCAGCTCCTCCAGGCTCTGCGCGTCCTGCATATGGCTGGCGAGGCTGCGCTGCACATGGGTGCGTAGCGCCGGCACATCGATCTTCGCCACCACATCGGTGATGAAAGCCCATTTCAGCAGGCGCTGGGCGACCTCCGGAGTGATGCCGCGGGTCAGCAGATAAAACAGCATGGTGTCATCCAGCTTGCCGGTCGTGGCGCCGTGACTGCAGCGCACCTCATCGGTGTGGATCTCAAGCTGCGGCCGCAAGTCGATTTCGGCTTCACTGCCGGCGATCAGGCCCTTGAGCGACTGCGCCGAATCGGCGTGGTATGCGCAGTCACGCACGATGATCAGGCCATTGAAGCCGATACGGGCACGGCCACCGGCGATGCCGCGGAAGTTCTCTTCGGTGCGGGTATGCGTGGCTTTGTGGTCGACGACGATCATGGTGTCATGAACCTGCGGACCATCCGCGAGCGCGACGGTGTCGACCCTGGTGTGGGCCGCCGGCCCGGCGAGCTCGATGTCGACGCTCGAACGGGCGGCCAGGGCGCCGACTTGCAACAGGTGCAGGTGGTAGCTGGCATCACGCGCGATTGTCGCGCGCAGCGTATCCGTCCACGAGGTCGCAGCGCCGGTTTCCTGCAGTCGGTAGTGCTTGAAGGAAGCGCCCGCGGCCAGTTCGATACGTACGACCGAGTCGATGAACTGGGGCGTCGTCACTTTGCCCACATGGCGTTCGATCAGGCGCAGGCGTGCATCGCGGTCCAGGCGTACATTCAGGCGCGGGTAGGCCGCCGTGGGCGCGGCGCTGTAGAACACGATTTCGACATCGACCGTGGCCGCGCCGGCCGCGACCTGAATATCCGCGCCGTCGGTGGCGAAGGCTTCGTTCAACAAGGCGAAGGCCTGGTCGTTGGTGGGTAGTTCTCCGTGCAGGCGTCGCAGGGTTGCCGCACCGATGGCGCCGGGGAGCGCCGAGAGCTGCGGCGCAAACTGGCCATCGACGAAGACAAAGCGCGTGAAGCCCTCGATGGTGCCCGGCAAGTCGATGCCGTCAGTGCTGGGGAGGCCAGTGGCGGGCGTGAAGTTCGCCTTCTCGAGGATGCGCAGGTTCGCATAGCGCCAGTTTTCATCCCGCACCGTGGGCAGGCCGCGCTCCAGCAGCCCCTGCAGGGCCTGGCGGCGATGCGCGAGGGTCGCCGGTGCGCTCGGCTGCAGCGCGAGCGCGGCATCGTGCTCGGCCGCGATGCGGGTGAGAAGGGGGCTGCTCATGCGGCCTCGCTGCTCACCCAGTCGTAGCCGCGCCGTTCCAGCTCATGGGCGAGCGTGTGATCGCCGCTGCGCAGTATGCGGCCGCCGACCAGCACGTGCACCTTGTCGGGCACGATATGATCCAGCAGACGCTGGTAATGAGTGACCAGGACGAAGGACCGGGCTGCGTCGCGCAGGCTGTTGACACCGGTCGCGACGACCTTGAGAGCGTCGATGTCCAGGCCCGAGTCGGTCTCATCCAAAATGGCCAGGCGCGGTTCGAGCACCAGCATCTGCAGGATCTCGTTGCGCTTCTTCTCGCCGCCGGAGAAGCCTTCGTTGACCCCGCGTGACAGGAAGGTTTCCGGCATCTGCATCAGTTTCATCTTCTCGCGCACGAGGCCCAGGAACTCAAAGGCGTCCACTTCCTGCAGGCCGCGCTGCTTGCGCTGCGCATTGAGGGCCGCCTTGAGCAGGTAGACATTATTCACGCCCGGGATTTCCACCGGGTACTGGAACCCCAGGAACACGCCACTGCGGGCGCGTTCCTCCGGCGCGAGCGCCAGCAGATCCTGGCCATCGTAAGTCACGGTGCCGGCGGTCACGGTATAGCCCGGGCGTCCGGCGAGCACATACGACAGCGTGCTCTTGCCCGAGCCATTCGGGCCCATGATGGCGTGCACTTCGCCGGTGGGAACCGTCAGCGTCAGGCCCTTGAGCACCGCAGTGGCGCCCACCGAGACGTGCAGATCTTCAACGATTAACATGATGAAATTATCCGGAAAATGAGCGCATGGTTTCAGCCAACGGCCCCTTCGAGGCTGACGGCGAGCAGGTTCTGGGCCTCGACGGCAAACTCCATCGGCAGCTCCTTGAAGACGGATTTGCAGAAGCCGCTGACGATCATGTTGACCGCATCCTCGGTGGCCACGCCGCGCTGCTGGCAGTAGAACAACTGCTCTTCACTGATCTTCGAGGTGCTCGCCTCGTGTTCCACCGTGGCGGTCGGATTCTTGACCTCCACGTACGGGAAGGTGTGCGCACCACAGGTGCCCCCCATCAGCAGCGAGTCGCACTGGGTGAAATTGCGGGCGCCATGGGCGCTGGGCAGGATTTTCACCAGTCCGCGGTAGGAGTTCTGGCCATGCCCGGCCGAGATGCCCTTGGACACGATCGTGCTGCGCGTGTCCCTGCCGATGTGGATCATTTTGGTGCCGGTGTCGGCCTGCTGGTAGTTATTGACGGTCGCGACCGAGTAGAACTCCCCGATCGAGCCGTCGCCGCGCAGCACACAACTGGGGTATTTCCAGGTGATCGCCGAGCCGGTCTCCACCTGCGTCCAGGAAATATGCGAGTTGCGACCACGGCATTCGCCGCGCTTGGTCACGAAGTTGTAAATACCGCCGACCCCACGCTCATCGCCCGGATACCAGTTCTGCACGGTGGAGTACTTGATGAACGCATTGTCGAGCGCCACCAGTTCCACGACCGCGGCATGCAGCTGGTTCTCATCGCGCATCGGCGCCGTACAGCCTTCCAGATAACTGACGTGGGAGTCCGTATCGGCAATGATCAGCGTGCGCTCGAACTGCCCGGTATTGGCCGCATTGATGCGGAAATATGTGGACAGCTCCATGGGGCAGCGCACCCCCTTGGGTATATAGACGAAGGAGCCATCGGAGAACACTGCCGAATTCAACGCAGCGTAGAAATTGTCCGCGACCGGCACCACGCTGCCCAGGTATTGCTCGATGAGTTGGGGGTGTTTGCGGACGGCCTCGGAGAAGGAACAGAAGATGACGCCTGCGGCCGAGAGGCGCTCCTTGAAGGTCGTGGCCACCGAGACGCTGTCGAATACGGCATCCACCGCCACGCCCGCCAGCCGCGCCCGCTCGTGCAGTGGCACGCCGAGTTTGGCGTAAGTCTCCAGCAGCTTCGGGTCGACTTCCTCCAGGCTCTTCGGGCCATCGGTCCTGGCCTTGGGGGCGGAGTAGTACGAAATCGACTGGTAGTCGATGGCCGGGTATCGGGCATGCGCCCAGTGCGGTTCACGCAGCGTGAACCAGTGGCGCAGGGCCTTGAGGCGCCATTGCAGCAGGAAGTCCGGCTCACCCTTCTTGTGCGAGATCAGCCGCACGACATCCTCGTCCAGGCCCGGGGGGACCGTTTCGGACTCGATGTCCGTGACAAAGCCGTGCTGGTATTGGCGGCTGACCAGCTGTTCCAGATCGGTAGTAGTCTCAGTCATGGCGGGCAGCGAATTTGATTTCATGTTCGAGGATGGGCAAGCGCGGCTGCACGGCGTCGAGGCCAGCCAGTTCAGCCAGTGTCACGTCACTTAAGGCGCGGCGGATGGCCACATTCAGGCGCTGCCACACCGGAGCGACCCGACAGTTGTGCTCGATATCGCACTGTCCATGGCCACCGGAGCAGTCGGTGAGGGCGATGGGGCCCTCCAGGGCGTCGAGTATGGCCGCGACGGTGATCTGGGCCGGGGCGCGAGCCAGCTGGTATCCCCCGTGCAGGCCACGTGTCGAGGTCAAAAGGCCCGCCCGATGCAGCTGTTTGAGCAACTTGCTCACGGTCGGAGCCGCAATGCGGGTGCGCCCAGCCAAAGCCGCAGCGGTGCGCAGCTGGTCCGGCTGTTCGGCCAGGGCGGCCAGGACCACAGTGGCGTAGTCGGTCAATTTGCTGATGCGTAACATGGGTTCGGAGTACCGTATGGGCCGGCTGCGGATAAGTAGGACTATTTTAGTACTCTTTCGCTCCCAAAGCCAATCGCTGCACTTGCGGGGCAGTGCGTCATGCCGATTTGGTATTCTCCGGAGCCGAATCTGGCTCCTTGAAAAGTACCTAAGGGGGTACGCGACGATGAATCTCAGCGATCTGGAAAAAGTTGCCCGTGGCATGGTCGCGAAGGGCAAGGGTCTGCTCGCTGCCGATGAAAGCTCGAGCACCATCAAGAAGCGCTTCGACAGCATCAAGTTGGATTCGACGGAGGAACATCGTCGCACCTACCGCGACATGCTGCTGACCGCCCCTGGGGCGCAGGAGTGGGTGAGCGGGGTCATTCTGTACGACGAGACCATCCGGCAGAAAACCTCCGACGGAGTGAACTTTGCGGACTATCTGACCCGCATCGGCGTGTTCCCCGGAATAAAGGTGGACATGGGTGCCAAGCCCTTGGCGGGTTTTCCCGGCGAGACCATTACTGAGGGCCTGGATGGCCTGCGCGAGCGCCTGCAGGAGTATTACCAGCTCGGTGCGCGCTTCGCCAAATGGCGTGCGGTGATCGACATCGGCCGGGATATTCCGAGCGCGTATGCGATCGAGGCCAATGCGCAGGCGCTGGCCCGCTACGCGGCGTTGTGCCAGGAGCAGCAGATCGTCCCGGTTGTGGAACCTGAAGTGCTCATGGACGGGGACCATTCGATTGAGCGATGCGAGGCAGTCACGAATGAGGCACTGCAGGTGGTATTTGATCAACTGCACAAACAGCGTGTTTACCTGGAAGGCATGATACTCAAGCCCAATATGGTTATTTCGGGCAAGAAGGCCGGGAATCGGGCCTCCCCGGAGCAGGTCGCGCAGGCCACCGTGCGGTGCCTGAGGCGCCATGTTCCCTGTGCCGTGCCCGGCATCGCATTTCTGTCCGGTGGCCAGGCCTCGCAGGAAGCAACCTTGCACCTGTCGCTGATGAACCAGATCAGTGGCCTGCCCTGGAGCCTGACTTTCAGCTATGGCCGCGCCTTGCAGGATGCAGCCCTCAAGGGCTGGGGTGGCACGGCGGCCGGATACGCTGTCGGACAAAGGGAGTACCTGAAGCGGGCGCGTCTGAATGGCCTCGCCAGTAATGGGCGGTACACTGCCGACATGGAAAACAAGGCCGCCTGAGGCACCTTCAAGCACGTGACAGACGAAATCATCGTGGACGTTCGCGATGCGCACTATGCAGTGCGCGGGCGGACGATTTTCTCAGGCATGTCGCTGCAGGCCATGAAAGGCCAGATCACGGCCGTCATGGGTCCCAGCGGCACGGGTAAGACCACGTTGCTGCGGCTGATCACGGCGCAGATCTACGCCGACAGCGGCGAAGTCATAGTCTTTGGCGAGAATGTCGCCAAGCTCAATTCGCACCAGGTCTTCGCCATGCGCAAGCGCACCGGCATGCTGTTCCAGGACAGCGCGCTGCTCAGCGACATGGATGTGTTCGAAAACGTAGCCTTCCCGCTCCGCGAACACACCGACCTGTCGGAGAGTCTGATTCGCAACCTGGTCCTCACGAAGCTGAACGCCGTGGGCCTGCGTGGCGCGGCCGAGCTGATGCCCGAGGAGCTGTCGGGCGGGATGGCGCGCCGGGTGGCGCTTGCCCGCGCCGTGGTCATGGACCCGGAACTGCTGATCTACGATGAACCTTTCGTTGGCCTCGATCCGATTGCACTGGGCGTCATCCTGCGTTTGATCCAGCAATTGAACCAGGTGCTGGGCATCACGAGCATCATTGTCTCGCACGACGTCAATGAGCTATCGAGCATCGCCCATCGCAGTTACCTGATGGCGGCCGGCACGATCGTGGCGGCCGGAACACCCAAGGAGCTGGCCGGCAGCCACTCGCCGATCGTCCGTCAGTTCATGAGTGGCGATCCGGACGGCCCCTCGCCGTTCCACTATCCGGCGCCCGACCTGACGCAGCAGTTCCTGGCGCAGGCGGGCGCGGTTCAATCAGGAGGCGGCGCATGACCGTGGCCGTGGTGGGGGATGGCCTGGTACTGCGCACCCTGGCGCATGTCGGCCGGATCGCAATTTTCTTTGCCGAAATGGTGGTCCAGTGCGGGCGGGTGCTGGCCCGGCCGAATCTGGTCATCAATCAGATCTTCAACGCCGGCGGGCGCTCCCTGGTCATCATCATGCTCTCGGGCCTGTTTACCGGGATGGTGCTCGCGCTGCTGGGCTTCAATTTGCTGCAGCGCTTTGGTTCTGAGGACGCGCTCGGCTTTGCGGCCGCGCTGGCGCTGCTCAAGGAACTCGGGCCCGTGCTCACGGGGCTGCTGTTCGCCGGCCGCGCCGGTACCGCGCTGACATCAGAAATTGGCCTGATGCGTGCCACCGACCAGCTCACGGCGATGCAGATGATGGCCGTGGATCCGTTGCGCTACGTGGTCGCGCCGCGTTTTCTTGGCGGATTGATTTCGATGCCGCTGCTGACCGGGGTCTACGATGTAGTCGGCCTGTTCGGCGCCCACCTGGTAGGCGTACAGATGCTGCGCGTCGACAACGGTTCGTTCTGGTCCCAGATGCAAAGTGCCGTGAGCCTGCACGACGTCAAGGAAGGCATCGTCAAGAGCGTGGTGTTTGGTTTCATCTGCAGCCTGATCGCCGTTTACGAAGGCTATCATTCGGAGCCCACCGCGGAAGGGGTGGGCCTGGCGACGACTCGCACCGTCGTTGCCTCCTCCGTATTGATCCTGTTGCTGGATTACATGCTGACTGCGGCGTTCATCTGAGCGTTGCAGCGCAATGCACTGATCGAGGATTTACATGCGCCCGAATCGCGGAATTGAAATTGGCACCGGACTGTTCGTCGTCCTGGGCTTTGTCTCGTTGCTGTTCCTGACTACCCAGCTGCCATCAAGCGGACTGAAGCTTGCGCAGACGAAGACCGGATTCCACATCACCGCTGCATTCGACGATGTGGGCGACCTCAAGGTGGGTGCGCCCGTGACCATGGCCGGCGTCACCCTCGGAGAGGTTGAAAGCGTGCGCATTGACTGGACCACCTACAAGGCCGTCGTCAAGATGCGGATCGACACCCAGTACGCCAAAATCCCCGACGATAGTGATGCGAGCATCGAGACCCAGGGTCTGCTCGGCGGTAAGTACGTGGCCCTGGGCGCGGGCGGTTCGGAAACCTTTCTGAAGGAGGGCAGTCAATTGACCTTGACGCAATCGGCGCTGGTATTGGAGAACCTCATCAACAAGTTCTTCTCAGGCCAGGCCAGCAAGGGGCCGGATGCCGGCGACTCAAGCGCTCCCGGGGGCAACAGCGGCTCCTCGGCGCCGAAAAAGGGGACCGCAAAGTGAAAGCCAATCTGCGTCTGAGGACCACACTGGGTGCGCTTGGGCTGCTCATGCTGCCGGCTCTGGGGGTCATGGCGGCACCGGCCGCGACGCCCGAGCCCGCGGCGCCCGCCGGCACCGCCATCAATGCTCAGGATCCCACCCAGCTGATTCAGGATGTCGCTTCGAGCATCCTCAAGGAGCTGGAGAGCAATCGCGCCGCGTATGTCAATAATCCAAATAACGTGCGGGCGCTGGCCGACAAGTACCTGCTGCCTTACTTCGACACGCGCTACGCCGCGCAACTGGTTCTGGGTAAGTACTGGCGCAGCGCCACCGAAGACCAGCGCACGCGGTTCATCAAGGCCTTTCAGGATTCGATGCTGCAGAATTACGGCAATGCACTGGTGAACTTCACGGCCAACAAGTTGAAGGTGCTGCCGGGCCATGTCGATCCGGGGGCAGACCAGGCCAGCGTCAGCACCACCATCAATCGCGATAATGGCACGACGGTCCCGGTCATCTATGTGCTGCATAAGACTGCCGAGGGCTGGAAGGCGTGGGACGTCAAGATCGAAGGCATCAGCTATGTGAAGAGTTTCCGCGATGACTTCGCGGCGCAGATCGACCAGAAGGGTCTCGAAGCGGTCATTACCCGACTGGAGTCCGGCGAACGTCCCGCGGGTCTGCCGGTGGCGAAGTAATGCCATTGAGACACTTTGATCCACAGGTGACGATCGCATCGCCCGGACACGTCACGGTCAGTTCGGCGCTGACCTTTCAGACCGCGCGCCGCGTCTGTGAAGCCGGCGTGGAATGTTTTGTCAGGGACGGCAGCCCCACGATCGAGGTGGACTGTTCAGCGGTGCCGAATGCCGATAGCGCCGGGCTCGCAGTGCTGATTGAATGGCGTCGCTGGGCTCACCAGCAGGGGCGGCATCTGAAGTTCCTCAATCTGCCGGAGCAGATCAGCGCCATTGCGCGCCTCAGTGAGGTTTCGGAAGTACTGGCGGAGGCGGCTGCCTGACTATTTGGCAGGTGGTGCGGGTGCCGCCGGCGCCGAATCGTCCTGCAGGGATTTCTGCAAGTCCAGTTCCTCCTGGTCTACCTTGCCGCCGTTGTCGCCATGGATCAGGAAATTGCGCTGCTGCAGATAGGCATTGCGCGCAAAGCCGTATCGGTCAAACGCGTTCTGTTGATCCAGCAGCTGGTAGGTCGGCAGCAGCGACTCGGAGAACGTGTTCACTATCTCCACCGGATATATGGCGTAGCGAACCCGGTTGTTGCCGATGTAATTTTGCGGCTCGGCGAACTGGTCCACGAGTTTCGCGAAGCCATCGCGAAAATCCGAAGGCCCGAGCAGCGGCAGCACCAGATACGGGCCTGGATGGACTCCCCAGGTTCCGAGGGTACGACCAAAGTCATTGTCTTCCTTGGGCAGACCGACCTGGGTGGCCGGATCGAGCAGGCCGCCCAGTCCCAGCGTGGTGTTCAACAACAGCCGTGAGGTTTCCAGGCCAAATGCGCTGAATTTCGCCTGCAGCAGGTCATTCACCATCACCACGGGCGTATGGGCGTTCTCGAACAAATTGGCAATGCCCCGGCGCAGGAACGTCGGCGTCACCTTCTGGTAGCCGCGGGCGATCGGCAGCGCCACTTTGTGGGCCAGTGCATCGTCGAACTTGAAGGTCGTGCGGTTGATGCGTTCGAGGGGATCGCGGGGATCCTTGGTTGCACCGGGGGGCAGCGTGGCACACCCGGTCAGCAGCCCGAGGAGGATAAGCGCGCCACACAGGGCGATCGGCCGAAGGTTTACTTGCATGGGAAGCGGGCGGGGATAAAGTGAATCTGCCGGTAGTGTAGCAAGCGCTACCGGATGGCTTAGTGTGGGTGATCAGCCGCCGCCGGCACCGCCGTTGTTACCCGTGTTCGGCGAGCGACCGCCGTGGGCGCGCCGGTCTTCCAGAATAGCGTCCCGGACCTCCTTGAGCCGCGCCTGGAAGCGCTTGCGTTGCACGACGGTGAGGTCCGGGGAGGCAAGCGCGAGTTCCAGCTCCTGCGTCGCCAGCTGAAACTGTCCGTTTTCGATGTTGTACTCGCCCATGTAGTAATAGGCGTCGCCGGCATCCCCAGCGCTGCTGGCGGCGAGCGCCGTCAGACGCACCTCCGGCGGCGTGGGCGCCTCGTTGTTGAACAGGTCCAGCAGCAGTGCATGTGCCTTGGCGGGCTGGTTGACCGCGATGAGCGCCTCCGCATAGCGCACCGTGAGCGGAGTATTGCGTGGAAAAAGCGCCAGGGCACGGGCGAAAGTCGCGAGGCCCTGCGGCACCTGACCGGCAGCAATCTGCGCCTGTGCCAGCAGCGTGTGCAGCATGATCACGCCCTGGTGCGTGCTCACCAGGGGCTGCAGGATCGGGATGGCTTCGGCGGGGTGATTGCGTTGTACCAGCGCCAGGGCCTGGCCGTACTGCGCGGCCAGGGTCGGATTGGGCGTGTTGACGCGGGCGGCATAGTAGCCGCGCAGATCAAAATCCTCCGTTGCCGTGAGCACCCGCAGCCGTTCCTGGATCAGACCGAAGTCCACGCTGTCCTCGAAATGCTTCGGTCTTTCCATCTGGGCCGCGCGATTGCGCGCCTCGGCGATGCGCTCGCTGGTGACCGGGTGATCAAGCAGCATGCGCGGAACGTGTGATTCGCCATAGCCGTAGCGGCGGTAGAAAGCTTCGAAGAAGTTCGGCATGCCCAGCGGGTCGAATCCGGCATGCGCAAGGTAGGTCATACCGACTCGATCGGCCTCATATTCCTGATCACGGGTGAAGTTGATCTGCATCTGCTGGCCCATGCCTTCGGCAGCCATGATGCCGCCCTCGATGGCCGCCGGGCCGGCACCGAGCGCGCCCAGTGCGATCGCGCCGAGCAGGGCGGCCATGGTCTCCAGGCTCTGATGGGTCGCGGCGAGCGCGCTGCGGACCAGGTGGCGCTGTGTGACATGGGCCGTTTCGTGGGCCAGAACGCCGGCCAGTTCGGACTCATCATCGGCGGCCAGTATCGTGCCGTAATTGACGACGATGAAGGCGCCGGGGAGGGCCTCGGCGTTGATGTCGCCCTCGCGTGCCACGAGATAATGGAACGTTCGACTCGAGTCCGGCGCCTGGGAGGACAGCCGCAGGCCCAGGTTTTGAACGTATTCAGCGGCCTCCGGATCATCCAGGATCTCGTTCTGTTCGCGAAATTCGCGAATGATCATGCGCCCGATCTGATACTCATCGTCGAGATTGGCGACGGTACCGGCCGGGGTGCCGATATCCGGCAGGTCGGGATTGGACTGGGCAGCCGCATAGGTCGCAAAACCGCCGAATAGGGCGGCAGCTGCGATCACACTGATTTTGCTCATCATTCGCATAAGGCCTATGACAACGGTCGACACTGTGGAGTTGCAGCCAAAGGCGCAAACAGTCGAAGGCCGGACTGCAGGGGCCAAAGGCGTATAACGCATCCGGCACCAAAAGGTCTACAGCACCTTCAATTCCACCCGTCCATGCTACAACGCGTCGGAGGCAAAGTCCGCCAGGCGTGAACGCTCGCCGCGGACCAGGGTGACGTGGCCGGAATGCGGCCAACCCCGAAATCGGTTCACGGCAAAGGTGATGCCTGAGGTTGTTTCGGTCAGGTAGGGGGTGTCGATCTGGGCCACATTTCCCAGGCAGGCGATCTTGGTGCCCGGGCCGGCGCGCGTGATCAGGGCCTTCATCTGCTTCGGGGTGAGGTTCTGCGCCTCATCCAGGATGATGAACCGGTTCAGAAACGTGCGCCCGCGCATGAAGTTCAGCGAGCGGATCTTGATGCGGTTGCGCAGCAGGTCATTGGTCGCGGCCCGGCCCCAGTTGCCGCCTTCCTGGCTTTGGGTCAGCACTTCGAGGTTGTCCATGAGGGCCCCCATCCAGGGCTCCATTTTTTCCTCTTCGGTGCCCGGCAAGAAGCCGATGTCCTCCCCCAGCGGGATCGTGACCCGCGTCATGATGATTTCGATGAAGCGGTTGGCCTCCAGTGTCTGGACCAGCCCCGCGGCCAGGGCCAGCAGGGTCTTGCCGGTGCCTGCCGGCCCCAGCAGCGTGACCAGGTCGATCTGCGGGTCCATGAGCAGGTTCAAGGCAAAGTTCTGTTCGCGGTTGCGTGCCGTTACGCCCCAGATATTGTGCCGATCGCTGCGAAAGTCGCGTGTCAGCTCCAGGGTCGCGGTGTCGCCCTCGACTTTGCGCACAATGCCCTCGATGCCGTGCTCGGCATCTTCGTACACGCCAAGATTGGGCAACCAGTCGTGCACCGCAGGACCGGTCACTTCGTAGAACGTCCGCTCGGATTCCTTCCAGGAGCGCATGTCCTTGCCGTGCTGTTCCCAGAAGTCCGCCGGCAGGCCGGCCATGCCGCAATAAAGGACATCCGAGTCCTCCAGCGTCTTGTCGCTGTTGTAGTCCTCCACGTGCACACCGAGCACTGCGCCCTTGATGCGCAGGTTGATGTCCTTGGAGACCAGCGTGACGCGTGCCGCCGGGGCCTCACGCTGCAGCTGCAGGGTCTGCGCGAGGATGGCGTTGTCCGCGCCGTGCCCGGGGAGTATTTCCGGCAGGCTCGCCCCGCCCAGCGGACGGGTCTGGAAGAACAGCCGCCCCGTGGAGGCCTTCTTGCCGTGGTTGCCCGAATATCCTGACGGCAGCGGCAGGCCCTGATCGATCTGCTCCTTGGTCGCATCGCGAATCATCTCATCCAGGAAACGGCTGGCCTGACGGACATTGCGCGAAGCTTCGGAGAGACCCTTCTTGTTGGCGTCGAGTTCTTCGAGCACCACCATGGGCAGGTAGATGTCGTGCTCCTCGAAGCGGAATATCGAGGTCGGATCGTGCATCAGCACGTTGGTGTCCAGAACGAAAAGGCGCCTGGTGGCGCGATCCGCACCCGCTGTTGCCGTCACTGCCGTGCCGGAGCCATCGGGGGGCTGCTGATCAGAGAGACTTCGCCGCTTCAAGTACTTCCTCCACGTGTCCGTTCACTTTCACCTTGCGCCATTCGCGCCGCAGATAACCTGCGGCATCGATCAGAAACGTACTGCGCTCGATCCCCATGTACTTGCGCCCGTACAGGGATTTTTCCTGGATCACATCAAACAGCCGGCAGACCTTCTCCTCGCCGTCGGACAGCAGCGGGTAGGGCAGCTTCTCCTTGACAGTGAATTTCTCGTGTGAGGGCAGGCTGTCGCGCGAGATGCCCACGATCGCCGTACCGGCTTTGCGGAATAGGGCGATCTGATCGCGAAACCCCTGCGCCTCCAGCGTGCAGCCACTGGTCATGTCCTTGGGGTTGAAGAAGATCACGAGTTTGCGACCGGCCGCGGCCTTGAGGCTCCAGGATTGCTGCGCACCGGTGGCGGGCAGGGAGAACTCGGGAACCTTGCGGTCCAATTCAACTTTTGGCATGGGATCGTCCGTCGGCAATGCTTAGATTAAGCCTTCACCGGCTCGAGTATCGCGTCCAGGTTCAGCGAGTCGCAGAACTCCATGAATTCCTCCCGCAGATGCGATACATGGATGCGGCTGGGGACATTGATGATCATCTGGACCGAGAACATCGGCGCGCCGGTATGGGCTGCCGGATAGCTGCGGGTGGACACTTCGGCGATGTCGATGCCACGCGTGGAGAAGAACCCGGACAACCCCGAAACGATGCCCGTCTGGTCCAGGCACACGACATCGATCGAGTAGGGCAGCATGTCGGTGCGCGCGCTGCGTGGCTCCGTGCGGCGCAGGTGCACGGACAGATTGCTCGTCTCCATCAGCCGCTTGAGTTCGGTTTCGAGCTTCGCCAGCGCGTGCCAGTTGCCCGAAACAAGCAGCAGCATCGCGAACTCGGTGCCGAGGTTCGCCATCCGGCTCTCGCTGATATTGCCCCCACACTCGGTGATCACCCGGGTTAGTTCGTGGACCATCCCGGTCCGGTCGCTGCCGATCGCTGATACAGCGAGGTGTTGCTTCATCTTCTAGGGAGCCGTCATGCGAATAAGCGCACCGAGTGTACCGGTTGCACCCGCCCAAGGCGACCTTGGCGGCCCACGCCTGAGGGCCCACCGGCCTGACCAAGGCGATTTGACACCTGCGGCCGCCTAAATCCGAACTTGCTCAGGCCGCCCGTGGCTCGTACCATCGCGCGCTCCGCGCACGCGCCGCAAGATTAGATTTTGGAATGTTTTCAGGCAGTCTGGTCGCAATCGTTACCCCCATGCACGCCGATGGCGGAGTTGATTTTTCCGCCTGGGGGCGCCTGATCGATTTTCACATCGAGAATGGCACCAGCGGCATCGTCGTGGGCGGCACCACCGGGGAGTCCACCAGTTTGTCGGACGAGGAGCTGGTGCAGCTCACGCAGCGCGCCTGCGAGCAGGCCAAGGGCCGGATCCAGGTCATCACCGGGGCCGGCACCAGCAGCACGGCGGCCACCGTCGAGCGCGTTCGCCGGGTGTCGCAGTTGCCCGTGGATGGCGTGCTGGTCGTGACGCCCGCCTATAACCGGCCGACGCAGGAGGGACTGTTCCGGCACTATGAGGCAGTGGCAGCCGCTGCGCGGGTCCCGGTGATCGCCTACAACGTGCCGTCGCGGACGGCCGTGGACATGCTGCCGGCGACCGTTGGGCGCATCGCGCAACTCCCGCGCCTCGTCGCGGTCAAAGAGGCCGTGGCGCAGGTGTCGCGGGTGCGGGAGATTCTGGAGCGCGTGCCGTCTTCATTTGCAGTGCTCAGTGGCGATGATGCTTCGGCATGCGAAGTGGTGCTGGCCGGTGCCCGCGGCGTGATTTCCGTGACAGCCAATGTGGCGCCGCGCGCCATGGCCGCCATGGTCGCCGCGGCGGTGAAGGGTGATGCGGCAGGCGCGCGCGCGCTGGATGCCGGTATTGCACCGCTGCACGAGGCATTGTTCCTGGAGACCAATCCCATTCCGGCGAAGTGGGCACTGGCGCGCATGGGTTTGATCGGCCCCGGAATACGCCTGCCCCTGACCGAGCTGGCGGAGCCGTTGCGGCCGCAGCTGGAACGGGCGCTGCGCCAGTCCGGGGCACTGCGGTAATAATTGAGGTGGATTTGATGCTGAAGGGAATGCGCAATGTTGTGGTGCTGGCGGCAGCGGGCCTCGGCCTAAGTGGCTGCCATCTGCTGCACTCCACCTACCACTCCTGCACTGAAACCAGCGACTTTTACCTGAAGGCGACCAGCCTGCCGCCGCTGCGCGTGCCCGTGGGTATAGAGCCGCCGGATACGAAGAGTTCGATGCAGATCCCGGTGCTGAACGAGCCGCCGCTGCCGCCGCGCGGGCCCAAGGATCCCTGCCTGGATGAGTCGCCCAAGTTCACCGAGCCCAAGGGCCCCCGACCGCTGCCGGCAGCGTGAGGGTGTCGCGCTCACCTGGTTGGGCTTCGAGTATCATTGGTTAATACTTGAACACCGATTTGATCTTTTGCCTGAGAAAAGTTTTATAAGTTATTGATGGGAGAGGTGGCCGAGCGGTCGAAGGCGCTGGACTGGAATTCCAGTAACATCTTCACGGGTGTTCGTGGGTTCGAATCCCACCCTCTCCGCCAGCTTCGGCCGCCGCACCCGCATCCGGTCCATGGTGGTCCGCATCGGCTACTCCGCGACGACCAGTCGTGAATCCCGTCAGGCCCGGAAGGGAGCAGCGGCAGCGGCGATGTCGGGTGCCGGAATCCAAGCTGGTGCGGATCACCTCCAAATGGATGAAGGATGAGCTGTGGCTTATGTAGCGTTGGCTCGCAAATGGCGGCCGCGGCGCTTCGCCGACATGATCGGACAGGAGCACGTGCGCCGTGCGCTGACACATGCGCTGGATACCGATCGGGTCCATCATGCCTTTCTGTTCACGGGCACGCGGGGGGTCGGCAAGACCACCATTGCCCGCATCCTCGCCAAATGTCTGAACTGTGATCGCGGGGTTTCCTCCTCGCCCTGCGATGAGTGTCCAAGCTGCGTGGCCATCAACGAGGGCCGTTTTGTCGACCTCATCGAGGTCGATGCCGCCTCGCGCACCAAGGTCGATGATACCCGCGAACTGCTCGACAACGTGCAGTACGCGCCGACCCAGGGTCGCTACAAGGTGTACCTCATCGACGAGGTGCACATGTTGTCGACACACTCGTTCAACGCCTTGTTGAAGACGCTCGAGGAGCCGCCGCCGCGCGTGAAGTTCCTGCTGGCCACGACGGATCCGCAGAAACTGCCCGCGACCGTGCTGTCGCGTTGCCTGCAGTTCAATCTGAAGCGCCTGCCGGTATCACTGATCGCCGCCCGGCTGCAGCACGTTCTGGAACTGGAGGGCATCAGTTTCGAGGTCGCGGGTCTGCGACTGCTGGCGCAGGCGGCGGATGGCAGCATGCGCGATGGGCTGTCGCTGCTGGACCAGGTCATCGCCTTTGGCGGCGGCAGCGTCGCTGAAGCGCAGGTGCGAGAGATGCTCGGCACCGTGGCACGCGACCATGTCGTCAAACTTGCCCAGCTGATGATCGAGGCGTTCGCCCCCAGCGTGCTCAAGTGGGTTCAGGAGCTCGAACAGTGGGCTCCGGATCATGCCCAGCTGCTCGAAGAGTTCGCTGCGCTGCTGGTGCGCGTGGCGCTGGTCCAGGCGGTGCCCGATTACGACGGTGACGAGCTGTACGAGCTGAGCCTGCTGCAGCAGCTGGCGCAGGGCCTGCGTCCCGAAGACGTACAGCTGTACTACCAGACCGCCATCATCGGCCGGCGCGATCTGTATCTCGCCCCGGACCCACGGGCCGGATTTGAGATGACGCTGCTGCGGATGCTCGGCTTCCGATATGGTGCCTCGGGCCTGGCCGCGACCCCCCAGGCTACGGCCGTCCCGACCGCTGCAGCGGCGGCGGCCAAGTCGGTGGCGCCAGGCGCGAGCCGCGCGCAAGCCCCCCTGGAAGCCCCCGCGGCGGCCCCAGCGGCGGCTCCCGCCTCGGCGCCGGGCACCCCGGCCGGGGACTGGACGACCATGGTGGGCGAAATGGCCTTGAGTGGGGCCGTACGCTCCCTGGCGTTGAATTGCCAGTTCCTCGGCCATCGCGACGGGCTCATACGACTGGCCCTCGATGCGCGCTTCCAAGCGACCCGAACCCCGGGTGTCGAGGCCAAACTGCAGCAGGCCCTGAACGGCTATTTCGGCGGTCCGGTGCGACTCGAATTCGTGGCCGAGGCGGCGGCCGAGACCCCGGCCCAGATCCAGGAGCGCGAGCGGCGCGCGGCCATGGTGGCGGCACGCCAGGCCTTCGGCGAGGATCCCACCGTGAAGGCGCTGCAGGAGCGCTTTGGTGCGACCCTGTTACCGGATACGATCCGACCCACTCGCGGCGACAACTAGTTACCCATTTCAGGAGCATTGGCTCATGCGCGGCAATATCGGCAATTTGATGAAGCAGGCTCAGGTCATGCAGGAACGCATGCAGAAGGCCCAGGCCGAGGTGCAGGCCATCGAGGTGGTCGGGGAGTCCGGAGGCGGCATGGTCAAGGTCACCCTGACCGGCCGTCATCAGGTCAAGCGTGTGCAGATCGAACCATCCGTGGCCTCCGAGGATCGCGAGATGCTCGAGGATCTGCTGGTTGCCGCATTCAATGATGCGGCCCACCGCATCGAAGTACGCACCCAGGAGATGATGGCAGCCGTCACCGCCGGCCTGCAGCTGCCGCCGGGTGTGAAACTGCCGTTCTAGATGAAGCATTCGCGCAACCTTCTGAAGCTGATCGACGCGCTGCGGGCCCTGCCCGGGGTGGGGCCCAAAACCGCACAGCGCATGGCATTTCACCTGCTGCAGGAGGGTCGCCCCGGGGCCCATGCCCTGGCGCAGGCGCTGGGCACGGCGCTGGCCTCGGTGCAACGCTGCCGTCGCTGTCGCATGCTCACCGATGATGAGCTGTGTTCGATTTGCGCGGCACCACAACGCGACCGCACCTTGTTGTGCGTGGTTGAGTCCCCAGCCGATGTCGTGGCCGTGGAACTCTCGGGCAGCTATCGCGGCTACTATTTCGTGCTGATGGGGCATCTGTCGCCGCTGGATGGGGTGGGTCCGGATGAACTCGGTGCGCGTGAACTCGAAGCGCTGCTGGCCGAGGGCGCGGTGCAGGAACTCATTCTCGCGACCAATCCGACGGTGGAGGGTGAGGCCACGGCGCACTATCTGCGCGAGCTGGCCGCCGCGCGTGGTATCCAGGCGACGCGTATCGCGCACGGCGTGCCGGTGGGCGGGGAACTCGAGTATGTCGATGGCGGCACGCTGGCGCACGCCTTGGTCGGACGCCAGGTGATGGGTTAGCGCTTCCCCAGCGTTTCAAACAGACGTCGCAACCGTCGGTAACTCTCGTACCGGCGTGGACTTATTTGGCCGGATTCGCTGGCCGCGCGCACTGCACAGCCAGGCTCCTTCAAGTGCCGGCAGTCATCAAAGCGGCAGTGCGGTGCACGTTGCGCAATTTCGAGAAATCCCAATGAGGTGGGCTCAAGCCGTGACAGCGCGGGTGCGAAGTCGCGCACGCCCGGTGAGTCGATCAGGTGACCGCCGCCCGCCAGGTCATACAGGTGCGAGGCCGTCGTGGTGTGCGTGCCTTCCTGGGTACGCAGCATCAGCTCGCCGGTGCGGATGTCCGCCTCGGGAACCAGGCGGCCGATCAGCGAGGACTTGCCGACACCGGATTGCCCGACGAAGGCGGCGATGTCGCCGGCACAGGCCGCACGCAGCGACTCGATGCCCGCAGCGGTCTTGGCGGACACGGCGACATTCGCATAACCCACTGCCGCGTAGGCACCCAGCTCCCGCGCCAGCTCCTGCGGCCAGGGCAGCTCGCTTTTGTTGAGCACAAGGGTGGCGCGAATGCCGGCCGATGCGGCTGCGGCGAGATAGCGGTCGATGACGAACAGATCCGGCACCGGCAGCGGGGCGAGCGTCACGAGCATCAAGGTCAGGTTGGCGACGACCGCTTCCTCGTCGGCACGCAGATTGGTGCGGTACAGGCAGCTGTCGCGCGGCAGCACGGCTGTGACGTGGGCCTCATCATGGTGCGCGTCAATTTCGCAGGTGACCTGATCGCCGCAAACCACCTGCAGCTTGCGGCCGAAGGGTCTTGCGGCCCGTTCGTTACCCTGCGCGTCGCGCACTACGAGGTGGCGCCCGTAAGCGGCGATGATGCGTGCGGTAAAGCTCATGCGTCAGATAGAATGCCGGTTCGCCATGTCAAACGCCGAAAACCTCATCTGGATCGATTTGGAAATGACCGGCCTCGTTCCGGAGACCGACCAGATCATCGAGATCGCGACCATCGTCACCGACAAGGATCTCAACATCCTGGCCGAAGGACCGGTGTTCGCGGTACATCAATCGGAAGACGCGCTTGCCCGGATGGATGACTGGAATCAGCGTCAGCACGGTTCATCGGGCCTGGTCGCACGGGTGCGCTCCAGCCAGTTCAGTGCCGCAGATGCCGAACAGCGCACGCTCGAATTCCTGGCGAGCTGGCTGCCGCCGGGCGCTTCGCCGATGTGCGGCAACAGCATCTGTCAGGATCGCCGCTTCCTGGCACGTCATATGCCACGGCTTGAGAAATTCTTCCACTACCGTAATCTTGATGTCAGCACGCTCAAGGAGCTCGCGCGGCGCTGGGCACCCATGGTCGCGGCGGGTTTCTTGAAGCAGGGTGCCCATCTTGCGCTAGCAGATATCCGCGAGTCCATCCGCGAACTGCAGCACTATCGTGCGCAGTTGCTGGCACCCGCCTATCGCGGCGAAAACGCAAGCCCAAAATCTTCACAAACCTGACGTATTGCACGGGTTGCACGTAGACGGACGTGCGATATAGTCGGGTCATGCTCAACGACGCCCAGACCGCGGTCTCCTGGCGCGCGACACCTCGAAGTTTCGTCGCCCTGATGAGTCTGTACGAAAGTAATTACATCCGGCTCGGATGGCTGGCGGGCAATGTCGCGGCCCTGCAAGGCGAGTATCTCTCCCCGATCGTCGGCGACTGCGACCTGCAGCTGTCAGTGGTCGAGCGCTCGCCGTACACGACGACTTTGAATCTCACCTACCTGATTCCGGACCAGGACGCCACCCACCGTTTCCCGGACATGGGAGTGCGGGTCTACCACGATGCCCGGTTGGTGGAGGCCCAGGAATGGGCGCACACCCACGGGCACGCGGGCCTGCGGGCCCTGCGCAATACCGTGGCCTGTGAACTGGATCAGCGTTGGGCCCGTAACATCATGCTAAACAAGTGGCTGGAGTACTGCGTTGAGCGGGGGCACCGCTTTGCGCCGGCCAAGGCGGGCTGCACCTGAAGGTGACCGTGTATGGTCGCCGATTCTCGGACCGCCATACATGAAAGCAATCGAACAATTCAGTCGCCTGATTCGCGTCTCCCCCAAAGGGGCCGATGATCCGGAGGATGATCATCGCGTTCTCACCCTGTTCCGCAATCGTGCCGAACTGAAGAAAGCCTATGGAGAACTTCAAGAGGAAGTCTATCGGCTGAAGGATCGGATCAAGCAGCAGGAGGGCGCCACGGCGCGCGTCCAGGAAATGCTCGGCTCCCTGGAGACGCGACTGGGGCTCACCGAGACGGCATACCCGGCGCTGGTGTTCTATCAGCTGCGCGCCATGTGGCAGCGGGGCCGGGAGATCCTGGAGCAGTTTACCGCGGAACTTGCGGCGCACCAGGAGGAGCGCGAGCGGCGCGCGCTGTTTGTCGAATTCAATCGCGCGCAGTTCTCGCGCCGCCAGGCCGCCGAGGCTGCGGTGCGAACCGCCCAGGCGCGGTTCATTGACGCACAGCAGCTGGTCACCGATCTGACGGCGCGTCGGGCACTGCTCACGCGCTTCTGGCATTACTTCAAGCGGCGCGATCTGGATCACCGCCTGGTCGGGGCCGGCGGTGCGCTGGGTCTTGCGACGCTGCACGAGCAGGAGACGCGCGCTGCGATGGCAGCCATCGAAAGTGAACAACCGCCGGAATTTCCCGGCCTGTCGGTGGATGCCCGACGTGCCATCAATATCGCCGCGATTGCCTATGCCGAAGTGCTGTGTCGGCGACTGGCCGATACACCCCTGCTAAGTCTCGCCAAGGAGGCCACGGGACGCCGCGAGCCGGTCGATGCCTATGGTGGCCGGCCCGAATGCGAAGCGCTGATTGCGCTGATCGCACGGGCGCGCGTGATTATCGAGAGCAAGACCAATGTGACCCAGGATGTGAAGGCGCGCAGCGATATCCTGCGTCCTTTAGCCCGTTACCGCAATAATCTTGATACGGCGCCCACCCCCGAATCCGTCTCCCTGGGCGAGACGGATGTGCTGGCGGGCGAGCCGCTCGGCGCCCAGGCGATCAACATGCCCAACGTGCTGGCCGAAGACACCTGGGATATGTTCCGCGTTCTGCTGCGCTGAATTGCCCTTAACGCTGGACCGTTTGCTGCGGCGGCGGCGATGCGGGCAGGTGCTGGTTCGGCGAGTTGCCCAGCAGAATGTCCGCCATGACCTGCGTCGCCTCGCCCAGTACCAGATCCGGGGGCGCGCTCAGCGGTGCCGGGCCGGGCGCGGAGCCGCCGGGGGCGGGCTTGGCGTGGGCACCATCAGCACGGTCAGTACCGTCGCTGCCTGCCGCATCACCGCTATCCAGTTCCTCCACCGTCTTCACCGCGGGCTGCCCCTCGGCGAGCAGGCGCTGATTGGCGCGCTCCAGCCGCTCTTTGTCGAGCCGGGTGCGCTGCTCCTGCCGCACCTTCAGGTTCAACGACAGAGTCTTCTCGGCGCGCACCTTGTTCAGGGCCGCCACATCGTCGACCAGGTACCGATAGTCCGGATCGTGCTGCTCGCGGGTCGTTTCCTCGGACACCAGCGAGGGCAGGGCAATGACGGGGTGCTCGTTGTGCCAGGCGGCGAAGGGTGCGGGCTGAATGCGGTCCCAGGGCAGGGCAGCCTCCAGAGCGCTCTCACCGACTTCGGTCATGTCGATGGCGGAGGGCAGCTGCACGTCGGGCTCGACCCCGCGGTGCTGCGTGCTCTCGCCGGTCACACGATAGAACTTGCCGATGGTGACCGTGATCTGGCCACTGAGGGGCTTTTGTGACGGCCAGCGATCCAGGGGGATCAGATTCTGCACCGTGCCCTTGCCGAAGGTGCGCTGCCCCAGGATGTAGGCGCGATGGTAGTCCTGAAGTGCGCCGGCGAAAATCTCCGAGGCGCTGGCGCTGTAGCGATTCACCAGCACCGACAGCGGCCCCGCATAGGCAACACCGGGATCCGGATCATCCAGCACTTCGACCTGGCCGGTCGTGTCCTTCAGCTGCACGACCGGACCTTTGTCGATGAACAGTCCGGTCAGTGCGGTCGCTTCGGGCAGGTAGCCGCCGCCATCATCACGCAGGTCGAGCACGATGCCGTCGACGCCGACGCTGGTCAGTTCGCCCAGCAGCCGCCGCACATCGCGGGTGGTGCTGCGGTAATTCTTATCACCGGCGGCCTGCGCCGCCACGTCCTGATAGAAGCTGGGGATGGTGATGACGCCGATCTTCAGCGTGCGCCCGCCACGGGTCACGGTGCGCACTTCCTTCTTGGCAGCCTGATTATCCAGGTTGACCTTGTTGCGGGTGAATACCAGCATTTTCTCCGGCGTGCCGGGCGCCGCACCGGCCGGCAGCACCTGCAGTTTCACCACGGTGCCCGCCTTGCCACGGATCAGCTGCACGACATCTTCGAGCCGCCAGCCCACCACATCGGTGACCATGGCGTCGCTCCCCTGTTGCACGCCGGTGATGCGATCGTTCGGCTTGAGCGTCCCGGCGACTGCGGCCGGACCGCCTTCAATGACATTCATGACCTGCACGAAGTCATCCGTCTGCTGCAATGAGGCGCCGATGCCGTCGTAGTTGAGACTCATCTGGATGCGATATTCCTCCGAATCGCGTGGTGAGAAAAAGTTCGAGTGCGGATCAAAGGTCCGCGCGTACGCATTCATGAGGTTTTCAAACACATCATCGGCTGTGATCTGATCCACCCGTTTCAGCCCACGCTCGTAGCGCTTGCGCAGCAGCTCGACCGCCTCCTTCCAGGTCTTGCCCGCCAGCAGCAGCGACAGGCCATCGTTCTTCACCCGCTTGCGCCACACCTCATCGAGCTGGGCAGTGGTGGTCGGCCAGGTCGCGTCCTTGCGGTCAAACTCCATGCTCTCATCGAGCGTCCAGTCCGGCTCGGTGTCGAGCATCTTCAGCGCCGCCGCAATACGTTCGCGGTCGCGCTGCTGGTAGCGCGCGAATATCGCGAACCCCGGTTCGACATCACCGGTGTGGATCATGTCGTCGAAACGGTAGCGCCACTGTTCGAACTCCTTGATGTCGCTGGCCAGGAAGTACAGGTGCTGCCCGTCGAGGGACTCGATGTAACGGTCGAAGATCTGGCCGGACATATGGTCGTCGATCAGCACGTGGCGGTAGTGGGCTTCTTCGAGGATCGATCCGACGCGCCGCGCGATGGCGCGCTGCCGGTCGTTGGGGGCGATGGCGTTCGGGGGCAGCGCCGCCGGGCCGGCGGGCGCTTGGGCCGAGCCGGTCAGTGCGAGTACCATCATGACCGCCACGAACAGGGCAGCCCAGGCGGTAGAAGGACGCTCGAATCGGCTCAGGTTATTCATGGGGGGTAAAGCAGGTCCTTGGGTGTTCGCCAATATACTAGGCTAGAGTGCGCGCCTCTTTGCAGCAAGTGCACCGGTTCCAGCTGCGGAATTGGCGCCATCAACGGCCGATAACTTACTTTCGGTAAACATGCGTCCACTGGCGGCTCTGATCGGCATCATTATGGGCTCCACCTTCACCTTGTTCGCGGGGTTATCGCTGACATGGGTGACCCTGCTGTTCGTTCCGAAGGAGGAAGCCGGGGAACTTTTCGGCGAGCAGGCCACCCTGCGGATCGCGATCGCGGTATTTGGCACCGTGTCGGCCATCGCGGGGCTGAGCTTTTACGCACAGCTGAGGGAGCGCCGCTGGCGCCCCGTCGCGCATGCCGCCACGCTAGTCAGCTTGTGCGTGGCAATCTGGGTGTACTGGCCCAAAAAGTGAGCTCCGGAACCGATACCGACAGGGGCGGCTACGGTTCTGAGGCCTGGCGGTGCACGGCCTGGATGGCACCCACCGTCAGCCGTAGCACCACAATCACCACGTAAGGACCGAGCGCCACGATCCAGGTCGCCTGCTGGCCCTGCGCCAGCCCGCCGTAGAAGCGATCCACGAGGTCACGGGTATTGCCTGCGGCGTAGGGACCAAAGACATGCGATCCGACCAGCCAGATCAGGGGCGGCAGCAGCAGCAGCCCCACGACCAGGCCGATCAGCACCCACAGCAGCTCGCGGCGGAGCATGACGATATTCGGTGACATGTTGCAGGCATAATACTGCCGCCATGAAAAAAGTCAGAGCGGCAGTCATCGGTGTGGGGTACCTGGGCCGCTTTCACGCCCAGAAGTACGCCCAGCTGGAAGAATGTGAACTTATTGCGGTGGTGGACGGCCGGCCGGAACCGCGCGCGGCCGTAGCCGCCGAAGTGGGCAGCCAGGCACTGGCCGATTATCGCAGCCTGCTGGGCCAGATCGATGCCGTCAGCATCGTCACCCCGACCGCCGCGCACTACCTGATTGCCCGGGAGTTCCTGGAGTCAGGAGCGCATGTGCTGGTGGAAAAGCCCATCACCGAAACCCCGGAGCAGGCTCGTGAGTTGATTGCCCTGGCGGCGCGGCACGGCCGCATCCTGCAGGTGGGGCACCTGGAGCGGTTCAACTCGGCCATTCTGGGCGCCGAAGAGCACCTGCGGGCGCCACGCTTCATTGAATGCCATCGTCTGGCGCCCTACAAGGAGCGCGGCACCGATGTCAGCGTCGTGCTGGATCTGATGATCCACGACATCGACATCGTGCAGACGCTGGTCGGATCGGCCATCGAATCGATCGATGCCATCGGCACACCGGTATTCTCCGAGGATGTGGATATCGCGAATGCCCGCATCCGTTTTGCGAATGGCTGCGTGGCCAATGCCACGGCCAGCCGGGTAAGTCTGAAGACCGAGCGCAAGATGCGGGTGTTCTCGGATGACGCCTACGTGTCGATGGATCTGCAGCAGAAGATCGTGACCGTGATTCGCAAGCGTGCCGGCAGCCCGGCTGCCGGACAGCTGCCGGTAAGCATTGAGGAGCGCATTTTCGAGCCTGGCGATGCGCTGAAGGCGGAAATTCTCGCATTTCTCACCTGCATCCAGCAGGGCACGGCCCCGGTGGTGAGCGGCGAGGCGGGACTTGCGGCGCTGGAGACCGCCATCCAGATCACGGCCCAGGTCGAAAAGAGCCGTCAGCAGGGCCGGCGAGGCTGAGCCGACACCTTGATTTCCGGTCAGTGGACGCCAAATAGCCAACATGGACACACAACTGCTGCAGAGCGGATCTCGCCCCAGGTCGCTGGAACTGGACTTCATCGGGGACCTGGCCTGCCCCTGGTCGTTTATCGGCAAGCGCAACCTGGCCCGAGCGTTGGACAGTCTGTATGGGGCGACCGCGCGGGTGCAGCGCTGGCATGGCCTGCCGCTGGCGGGCATGGCCCAGAGTGGCTGGCGTGCGCACCTGGCCTCAAGACTGCCGACCGGCGCGGACGTGGATGAGGCGCAGCACAAGCTGGAAAGCGCGGGTCGCGAGCTGGACATTGTCTTTCAGTTTGACCGCATTGCGAGCCTGCCGGACACCCGCGAGGCGCACCGCCTGGTCCACCTGGCCGGATCGGATCCGCGTCAGGGCGAAGTGATCGATGGAATTTTCCGCGCCTTCTTCGAGGCCGGGCGCGACATCAGCAATCCTCTGGTGCTCGTGCAGCTGGCCACCGAAGCCGGTGTGGATGAGTCGGTGCGCGCGGCCTTCACGGCGGGCCCGAAGGGCCGGGACGAGGTGCTGGCCGAGGAGCGGCGCTTGCGCGGGCTGGGCGTGGATGGCGTCCCCAACCTGCTGCTGAACAGTCGGGTGCTGGTGCCGGGGGCGGCAGACGTGCCGACCTATATTCAGGCGCTGGACCAGGCGCTGTTCGCCGAAATGCCGGCCCAGGAACGTCAGCGCCTGCTGCACTGAAGTTACCAGCGGGGCACAACAGCGTCGTAGCTTGCGGCGGTTGTGCGAAAATCCGGGGCCTGAAGTCTTCACGAACAGGACCACCGGAATGCTCGACCCAGGATTGCTGGCTGATCTGCGTGCAGTAGTAGGCGAGTCGGGCCTGCTGACCGGCGCTGCGGTGCATGAGCGCACCGATGTCAATGGCCATGTGCCGCGCGCCACGGCGCTGGTGCGTCCTGCCTCCACCGAACAGGTGTCCGGTGTGCTGCGCCTGTGCCATGCCCGACGCCAGAGCGTGGTCACGCATGGCGGACGCTCGGGTCTGGTGGAGGGTACCTCGACCACCGAGCAGGAGCTGATCCTGTCCACCGAGCGCATGAATGCCATCGAGCGGGTGGATGTCACGGGCCGGACCATGCGCGTGCAGTCCGGTGCCATCCTGCAGCGCGTGCAGGAAGAGGCCGAGCGTCATGATCTGCTGTTCGCCCTGGATCTGGGCGGCCGGGGCACCTGCACGATCGGCGGGAATATCTCGACCAACGCCGGCGGCGTGCGCGTCCTGCGCTACGGCATGATGCGTGCGCTGGTATTGGGTGTGGAGGCGGTATTGGCCGACGGCACGGTGCTGAAGTCCCTGAATCGGATGATCAAGAACAACGCCGGCTACGATCTGAAGCAGCTGTTCATCGGCTCGGAAGGCACGCTGGGTGTCGTGACCCGGGCCGATCTGCGGCTTTTTCCGCGGCCGCGCAGTACCAACACCGCGTTGGTTGGCTGCGCGGACTTTGATGGCCTGGTGCGGCTGTTGGGGCTGCTCGATGCCAGCCTCGGAGGACAGCTCAGTGCCTTCGAAGCCATGTGGCCCGAGTTCTACGATGCGACGACGACGGCATTTGGCCACCATCGGGCATTGCTGCCGGCAGGCTATGGCATCTATGGCCTGGTCGAGGCGTCGGGTGCAGACATCGACAGCGACGGGGCGCGCTTCGAAGAGGCGCTGGGCGAGGCGATGGCGCAGGGCGTGCTGCTGGATGCCGTCATTGCCAAATCCGAGGCCGAGCGCAGTGAAATCTGGGCGCCGCGCGATGATCCGTGGCTCATCACGCAGCATTACGGCGCGACGCTCAACTTCGATGTCAGCATGGCCGTTGAGGATATGGCCGGGTACCTGGCCAACCTGCGCCTGGCGGTTGCGCAGCGAATCCCCGGGGGCCGCGTGTTCGCCTTCGGGCACATTGCCGATGGCAATCTGCACGTGATCGTCGCGCCGGGCACGGCCGACCCTGCGGTCCTGCGCTTGGGCGAGGAGCTCGCCTATGAACTGCTGCGCCCCATCGATGGCAGCATCTCCGCCGAGCATGGCATCGGGCTGGAGCGTCGGCACTTCCTGAACATTTCACGCACGGCGCAGGAGATCGATGCCATGCGGGCACTGAAGCGGGCCCTGGATCCGCACGGCATTCTCAATCCCGGCAAGGTTTTCGAGTGAGCGCGCTGCCGGGACATCTGGCCAGCAGGCCACGGCCGGTGAGCGTCGCCGCCGTGCAGTTGAGCTGCTCCTGGGACCGCGCCGCGAACATCGCACGCGCCGAGAAACTGGTGCGCGAGGCGGCCGCCAAGGGTGCCCGCGTGATCCTCATCCCGGAGTTGTTCGAGACCCCGTATTTCTGCATCGAGCAGGATTCGCGGCACCTGGCGCTGGCACAACCCCTGCAGCACAACCTGGCCGTGCGGCACTTTCGCACCGTGGCGCGCGACCTGGGCGTGGTGCTGCCCATCAGTTTCTTTGAGCGTGACGGGCTGGCCTGCTTCAACTCCGTCGCCATCATCGATGCAGATGGCGAGGTGCTGGGCGTGTACCGCAAAGCGCACATCCCCAATGGTCCCGGATATCAGGAGAAGACCTACTTTTCTCCGGGTGACACCGGCTTCAAGGTCTGGAGCACCGCGCAGGGGCGTATCGGCGTCGGCATCTGCTGGGATCAGTGGTTTCCGGAATCCGCCCGGGTCATGGCCTTGATGGGCGCCGAACTGCTGCTGTACCCGACCGCGATCGGCAGCGAGCCGCCGCCGGCGGTGGCGCTCGATTCGCGCGATCACTGGCAGCGCGTTCAGCAGGGCCACGCCGCCGCCAACCTGATGCCGCTGATCGCCGCCAACCGTTTTGGGCTGGAGCGGTCACTGCAGGATCCGGAGCGGTTGTACATCCGCTTCTACGGCTCCTCGTTCATCACCGACGCGACCGGCGCCAAGGTGGCCGAGGCGCCGCAGGAAGGCGACGCGGTGCTCATCGCCAGCTTCGATCTGGCGCAACTCGCCGCGCAGCGTGACAATTGGTATGTGTTTCGCGATCGGCGCCCGGATCTCTATGGCCCGCTGCTGCAGCTGGGTGAGCTTGGCGTCTAGCCGAACTTCGCGGATTCGACCCCAGGTGAGGCCGCGCCGAGCGCGCGGCCCTCTTCTAAGTTTCTGATTTTCCTTGTCTGAGCATCACGCGTTTCCTCGGAAACGCGTGTAGTGCC
>Ga0182030_10000909_pt1 | contig 58897 bp, 60 predicted proteins | sample 812S3MmetaG_FD_121299 | JGI IMG/M metagenome (GOLD analysis project Ga0182030, IMG submission 121299) | Permafrost microbial communities from Stordalen Mire, Sweden - 812S3M metaG (Illumina Assembly) | ecosystem: Environmental > Terrestrial > Soil > Wetlands > Permafrost | place: Sweden... | reverse complement strand
CAGGTGCTGCTGGGCAGTGTCGGCATGTTTGCGCCGAACGCCAGCACTCTGACCTCTGCCATGCGCCGCTACATCTCTTCGATCGCGGTCGGCATCAATCAGCGAGACCGGACGCAGATAGTGCTTTACGGCTACGCCACGTCAACGGACTCGGCTCATGGGTCGGCGCTGCTGAGCCTCCAACGCGCCCTCGCCGTGCAGAAGGAGTTGAAGCTCGACCTCGCCGGACTAAACGACGTAGGAGTTGTCGTGCACGCTAGTGGCGAGGGGCGACTCTCGAACTCGGTGTTGGCGTCATTTCGTGACGTCGAAGTGTTCGCGAATTAGAACTCAACGCCGTGTCGTGGATGTTGGTTAGCCGACGACGCTCGCGCAGTGGAGGCACTTGGTGGCAGCTGCCGGGAGGTCGCCGGACAAACATTCCGGACATGACTTGGTAGCGGCTGGCGGACCGAAGACGGTCGTACCCTTGCGTGCCATAAAGGCGCGGTAGGGAACAACGAGTGCGAAGTAGATGACGGCAATGAAGATGACGAAATAGACGATGGCCGAGATGAAGGCGCCCAGCTCGATGTGCTGACCATTGATGTCCCAACCCAGCCCACTTGAACCGGCCCCGGAACCTTCGGCGGCATTGACCAAGGGCGTGATGATCGAATCGGTGAACGCTTTGATCAGGGTGCTGAACGCCAGAGCGACGACCAGACCGACGGCGATCACGATTAACTCGCCCTGCAACAGAAAGTTTTTGAAACCCTTAATCATTATTCCTTCTCTCTCCAGAAATCCCTAGGAGCAACATAGACCAGCATCAGCGCCGAATCCTCAATCTGAGGGTGATGATTCCTCGCGCGATCCATCCGCGCGCACGTGGACGTCAGCGGCTCGGCATAAATACGAATCTCGATCGTGCCGGTGGAGGGATTCGAACCCCCGACCTGACGATTACAAATCGCCTGCGCTGCCAGACTGCGCCACACCGGCTGAGAGGTTCCTAGGTTACTGAAAGTTCGCCCCGAAGCCCTAGGGGCGATGATTCGCACCTCAATGGCAGCCGCACTACCGTTAATCTGTGGTGGTGGCTACTAACAGAGACTCGTCCAACTCACCCAAGGGCGGCTCGCACTACCAGCCATCACTCGGGGTCATGCTGATCATCTTGATCCTCTTCGTGGGTGCGACTTTCGCCGCCCTTCGATCACACTCGCCGTCTCACGCCGGACCGGTCACGACCACCACGCATCATTCCAATTCGACCACTACGACCACCAAGTCAACGTCCTCCACATTGCCCAAGTCCCAAGTCAGCGTCCAAGTGGCCAATGGGACCAAGGTGAGTGGCTTAGCGTCGACGTATACGACGAAGTTGCAGTTGCTGGGATGGAACACCCTGCCCCGATTGAACGGACCAGCCGAGACCGCGACAGTCGTTTACTACCACCCCGGTTTTCTGTGGGCGGCCCAGGAGATCGCCGCGGAGATTTCGGTGCCGGCGACCGCCGCCAAACCCATCGGCACCGCCGCGCCGGTGCCAGGCGCAACGGGAGATGACATCGTCGTCATCCTCGGCCCCGACGTCGCCAGCTAGTCCTGCGCCGGCAACTCGATGTTGAAACGGATGAGCGCCGCCCTGAGAACCTCGACGGCCATGGGTCGTAGTTCCTCGAGGGGTCGATTACGATGGCGACGAATTCCTAGGTCCACTTGGGCGAGCGATGACACGCCGTACTTGAGCGCCACGTCGATCAACATGGCAATCTCCACGCCGTAGGCGGCTTCGAGGCTCAGGGCTTCAAGGGTCTCGCGACGCGCGGCTGTCTCTCCCGCGAGGGGTTGGCGTATCTCGCCGAGTCCGGGGTAGAGCAACGACAGAATAGGCCGGGCCGCGAGCTCGTTGACCCGGCCTCCTCCGGTGGGCATGTCGTGCAATGGTCGCTGGTAGTACGCCTTCACCAGGAGGATCTCGGGGCGCTCCAGGAGGGGTTGGATCATTCGTGCGACGTAGTCGACTCCCGGATTGAGTACGTCGGCGTCCAAGAACACGACCAGGTCACAGGTGGTGGCGGCCAGTCCCGCTCGGAGCGCCTCACCCTTTCCGCTCGAACCTTGCAGGTCGTGGACGCGCGCGCCGTGGCGTTTGGCCACGGCGTGGGTGTCGTCACTGGAATGGTCGTTGACGACGATGACTTCGTCGACGAACCCCTCGTGGTGGGTGATGGCGTCGATCACCGATCCGATGGTCGTGGCCTCGTTGCGCGCGGGGACGATGACCGCCACTCGCATGCCCTCGCGCAGTCTCTGCACCGTGGTGAAGTCGAAGTCCTTGTCGGCGAGGGTCCAGGGCACGTGTCGTCGTTGCATATGTTGAGGTTACGAGATAGGCGTTGCGCGCGGAACTTGACGCCACTAACGTGTTCAGTCAGAATAGTTATGTCATCAAGAGCGACTGAGGGGCGGGCCCGATGAAGTCGCGACAACCAGTGTGAGTCACAGTAACCCTGTCACACCAGGTGCCAAAGCCCGAACGATGAAAAGGGAGATATGAGTTTCGCTACCGGCCTTCTATGTCGAGAGTGTGGTACCGCCTACCCGGCGGAGGCACGCTACTCGTGCGAGTTCTGCTTTGGCCCCCTCGAGGTGAATTACGACATGGCCGGCGCCCAGGGCGTCGTCACTCGTGCCTCCATCGAGGCGGGACCCAACTCCATCTGGCGTTATGGGGCATTGTTGCCTGACCCGGGTGTCGAACCCGTGGACCTTGGCGCGGGATGGACGCCGCTGCGGCGCGCGACTCGACTGGCCGAGGTACTCGGTGTGCGCGAGCTGTGGCTCAAGGACGACACTCGTAATCCGACTGGTTCATTCAAGGACCGCGTGGTGTCGGTCGCCCTCTCGAGTGCGCGACGCCTGGGTTTCACGACGGCGGCCTGCGCGTCGACCGGCAATCTGGCGACATCGGTCGCGGCGCACGCGGCCTTTATCGGCTGGCCCAGCGTCACGATCATTCCCTCGGACCTGGAGAAGTCCAAGATCGCGATGACCTCGATTTTCGGTGGCACGGTGCTGGGTGTCGAAGGAAACTACGACGACGTCAATCGTCTCTGCGTCGAACTCGTCGCCGAGCACCCCGACTGGGCGTTCGCCAACGTCAACTTGCGTCCCTATTACGCAGAAGGCTCGAAGACGCTGGCGTTCGAGATCTGCGAACAACTGGGATGGACAACGCCTGACCAGGTGGTTGTACCTCTCGCATCGGGTTCTCAGTTCACCAAAGTGGCCAAGGGCTTTCGTCAGTTCATCGAACTCGGCCTGGTCGAGGGAGGCGAGCCGGTGCTCTTCGGGGCCCAGGCCACGGGATGCTCGCCCATCGCCACCGCCTTCGCGACTGGCGCCGATGTGGTCACGCCGCAACGCCCCAATACCATTGCTCGTTCCCTCGCCATCGGTAATCCGGCCGACGGCCCCTACGTGCTGGATGAGGTGCGCGCCCACGGTGGCGACATCGGATCGGTCAGCGACGAGGAGACCCTCGAGTGCATCGGACTTTTGGCTCAGACCGAGGGTGTGTTCGCCGAGACCGCGGGCGGGGTGACGATCGCGTCCTTGCGCCAGATGCTCCAGCGCGGCACCATCGACCCAGACAAGTCGATTGTGGCCATCATCTCGGGTCACGGCCTCAAGACCCTCGACGCGATCGTCGAGACTGCGACCGTCACCTCCACCATCACCCCGTCGCTCGCCGCCGCCGAGGAAGCCCTTCGATTCCACCAGTTAGTGAGTGCCTCATGAGCGTGACCGTCCGTTTGCCCAGCCAACTTCGATCTCTCGTGGGGGGTGCCGGCGAGGTGCCCGTCGAAGCCACCACCGTGCGCGAAGCCATCATCGCGGTGGACGAGGCCTACCCCGGCATCGCCTTTCGTGTCCTCGACGACAAGGGTGCGCTACGTCGATTCGTCAACGTGTTCGTCGCCGACGAGGACGTGCGGTTCCTTCAGGGCCTCGACACGGTGCTCGACGCGGGCGTCACTGTCTCCCTGGTGCCGGCGGTCGCGGGCGGCTGACCTCATTTAGCACTCGAACCCTTAGAGTGCTAATATTGACTTTGCACCAATAGCGGTGCAGTCGCACTAGGAGGAATCGCCGTGGCGAAACTAATCGCTTTCGATGAAGAAGCTCGTCGCTCACTCGAGCGTGGAATGAACAAGTTGGCCGACGCCGTGCGCGTCACTTTGGGACCGAAGGGTCGCAACGTCGTTCTCGACAAGAAGTGGGGCGCCCCCACTATCACGAACGACGGCGTGTCGATCGCGAAGGACATCGATCTCGAGGACCCCTTCGAGAAGATTGGCGCCGAACTGGTCAAGGAAGTCGCCAAGAAGACCGACGACGTTGCCGGTGACGGCACGACGACCGCCACCGTTCTCGCCTGGGCCATGGTCCGTGAGGGTCTGAAGAACGTGGCCGCCGGTGCCAACCCGATGTCGCTCAAGAAGGGCATTGAGGCCGCCGTTGAGACCGCCGTCGAGTCCCTGCACCAATTGGCCAAGCCAGCCGACACCAAGGAGCAGATCGCTCAGGTCGCTTCGATCTCCGCCGCCGACAGCGAGATCGGTCAGATGATCGCCGACGCGATCGACAAGGTGGGCAAGGACGGCGTGATCACCGTTGAAGAGAGCCAGTCTTTTGGAATGGACATGGACCTCGTCGAAGGTATGCGCTTTGACAAGGGCTACATCGCCCCGTACTTCGCCACTGACACCGAGCGTCAGGAAGCGGTGCTCGAGAACGCGTACCTCTTGCTCGTCTCGAGCAAGATCAGTTCCGTCCGCGACATCCTGCCGGTGCTCGAGAAGGTCATGCAGTCGGGTCGCCCGTTGTTGATCATCGCCGAGGACGTCGACGGCGAGGCCCTGGCCACGCTGGTCGTCAACAAGATTCGCGGCACCTTCAAGTCCGTGGCCGTCAAGGCCCCGGGATTCGGTGAGCGCCGCAAGGCCATGCTCCAGGACATCGCCATCTTGACTGGTGCCACCGTCATCGCCGAAGAGGTCGGTCTCAAGTTGGAGAACGCCGCGATCGAGTTGCTGGGCCAGGCCCGCAAGATCGTGGTGACCAAGGACGAGACGACCATCGTCGAGGGTGCGGGCACTGAGGAAGAGATCAAGGGCCGTGTCTCGCAGATCAAGGCCGAGATCGAGAACACCGATTCGGACTACGACCGTGAGAAGCTCCAGGAGCGTCTCGCCAAGTTGTCCGGTGGCGTCGCCGTCATCAAGGTCGGTGCGGCTACCGAAGTCGAACTCAAGGAGAAGAAGCACCGTATCGAGGACGCGGTCTCGACCACCAAGGCCGCGATCGAAGAGGGCGTAGTCCCCGGAGGCGGCGTGGCGTTGCTGCGCAGTCAGACGGCGATCTTGGCGCTGGCCGACACCCTCAGTGGTGATGAAGCGACGGGTGCGCGCATGGTGTCCAAGGCCGTCGAGGCGCCGTTGAACCAGATCGCGGTCAACGCCGGTCTCGAGGGTGGCGTCATCGTGGACAAGGTCCGCAACCTGCCCAACGCGACCGAGGGGCTGAACGCCGCGACGAACGTCTACGAGGACCTGCTCAAGGCAGGCGTCATCGACGCCGCCAAGGTAACCCGCTCGGCGCTGCAGAATGCCGCGTCGATCGCCGCACTGTTCCTCACGACCGAGTGCGTCATCGTGGACAAGCCCGAAGAGCAAGCGCCGGCCATGGCCGGTGGGGGCATGGACGACTACTAGACCGTTCCAAGATTCGTTCGACACCGCGGGGCCTTCGGGCCCCGCGGTGTCGTGCTGTTAACGCCGTCCCTATCATGGAAGCCATGACCACCACGCCACTCTCGCCCTCGCGCGGACTCAACGTCTTGCACCTCTTCTGCCACGTGGAGCATCCCGTCGATCGCGACGTGGTGCACCAGGCAATGGATGAGGCGATCGCGGCCGGTCTGCAGGTCGTGACGACCGCGATCATGGGAGCCAAGGCCGACGTGTGCTTCATGATCCTCGGTGAGGACCTCTGGGAGTTGCGCCGGTTCCAGTCAAAGATTCAAGCCGCCGGGCTCGTCGTCTCGGAGTCCTACGTCTCGGTCACCGAGGTCTCGGAGTACGCACTGGGAATGCCCGAGGAGATGCTGAACGCCCGTCTCTACCCGGTCCTGCCCCCCTCGGACATGAAGGCCTTCTGCTTCTATCCCATGTCCAAGCGCCGCGGCGAGGAGAACAACTGGTTCGCCCTGCCCTACGACAACCGCGAACAGTTGATGCGCGAGCACGGCAAGTCGGGCCGCGATTTCAAGGGACGAGTCTTGCAGGTGGTGACCGGGTCCACGGGACTGGACGACTGGGAGTGGGGCGTGACGCTTTTCGCGGTGCGGCCCGATGACTTGAAGGACTGTGTCTACACCATGCGCTTCGACGAGGCCTCCACGCTCTACGGCGAGTTCGGTCCCTTCTACACCGGGCTCGTCGGTGACCTTGATCAAGTGCTCGACGCGACCCTCGCCTAGAAGCACAGTAGCCTCGGCCCCATGAGTGTTTCCGCCTCGGAGAAGGACCTGCGACGCTGGGCCGAGGCGCTCGCGGGCGTCGCGCGAACCGGTCTGGCGTTCACCGAGAACCAGTTCGAGCGCGAACGCTATGAAGAGATCATGCACATTGCCGGCGACATTAAGACGGTCGCCGACGAGGGACGCGATGGCGCGCTCGACTCCGATGGCCACGTCGTGGAGTGGATGAAGGAGCTCGCCACCGGCGTCGCCGGCTACGTTACGCCCAAGGTTGCCGTGGGCGCAGCGGTGGTGAATGGGGCGGGCCAGTTGCTTCTCATCCAGCGCGCTGACTCGGGAGTCTGGCTCTATCCCACGGGCTGGTGTGACGTGGGCTATTCGGCCCCCGAGGTCGTGGTCAAGGAAGTTCTCGAGGAGACGGGTATCGAGGTCGAGGTGGTGCGACTCATCGGTGTGCTTGACGGACTGCGCCTAGGTGTGTCGCGCGTGCCGCTGTACTCCCTCGTCTTTCTCTGTCGCGCGGTGGGCGGCACGTTGCGACCTCATCCACTCGAATGTCTGGACGCGGGTTGGTTCGGCCGTGACGAACTGCCAGCTGACACCCTCGGTTCGGAGCGGTGGGCACCGGAGATCTTCGCCGTCATCGACGGCGAGCACCGTGACGTCTTTTATGACGATATGCGCCGTCCCGTGTGGCGAGGCGACGAATGATGGAAATCAACACTGCCAAGTACGCGTCCGAGGAGCTGTTGGCCCAAGTCAATCATCTCCTGCCTCAACTCTCGTCGTCGGCTCCGTCCATGACGCGTGAACAGTTGGAGAATTTTCTGGACTCGAGCGCCATCACTTTGTTCGTGGCGACGAACGAGGGTCGCATTGTCGGCATCCTGACCCTGGCGATGTTCCCGATCCCGACGGGAATACGAGCGTGGATCGAGGACGTGGTCGTCGACGCCAACGCTCGAGGATTGGGTGCGGGGGCCTTGCTCACGACCACCGCGATCGAACACGCCAGGCGCCATGGGGCGGTGACGGTGGACCTGACGAGTCGCCCGGCGCGCGAGGCCGCGAACTCGCTCTATCGCAAGATCGGCTTTGTCCAGCGCGACACCAATGTTTATCGATTCACGTTAGATGGTTGAGTTTCCAGACCCTCAGTAGTGCCGTCACCGAACTCGATGAGGCACCCCGATACGCGTACGATGTTCCGGTCTCGGATTGCCTGTTGAGGTGTGAATTCCTCTCACTAGAATTCTCACCGTGGCGACCAGTGAAGTGGAGGCGATCCGCGAACAGGTTGAGTACTATCGCGCACGCGCCTCAGAGTATGACGATTGGTTCCTTCGGCGTGGCCGTTATGACCGCGGTGAGGACGCGACACGCCGCTGGTTCGAACAGGTGCACGAGGTGCGTCGAGCACTACGAGCTATCTCGCTGGAGGGCAAGAACGTCCTTGAACTCGCTCCGGGCACCGGGATTTGGACAGACCAGATCTGTGACCGCGCCGCACACCTGACGGCCGTCGATGCCTCAGCGGAGATGATTGCACTGAACCGGCAGCGTTTGGGCGCTCGGGCTCAGGGCGTGACCTACATCGAAGCCGATCTTTTCGAATGGCTACCGGCGCAGGAGTTCGATGCGGTGATCTTCTGTTTCTGGATCAGCCACGTACCCGTCGCTCGTATCGACGAGTTCCTTTTCAACGTTGCCAAATTGCTCAGACCCGGTGGCACCGTCTTTTTCCTGGATAGTCGTAAGGAGCAGACGAGTACGGCTGCCGACCACGTGCTGCCCGGTGAGAACCACGAAGTGATGACTCGCCGGCTTGATGATGGGCGAGAGTTCTCGATCATCAAGAACTTCTGGGACGCTGAGGTCCTCGTAGAGAAGTGCAGACGCCATGAACTCGATATTGAGATGCACGAGACGGCTGACTATTTTCAGTACGGCGTCGGTACTCGCAGATAGCACTTCGACATTCGTGGCGGAGGCGTCGTGGTCACGACACGCTGCTCGAAAGACGTCGACATCGTCGCCAGTGATCGGTGTGTCCGCTCTCGGTGTCATACTGAAGGCGTGCGGTGCCTATCAGTCGGCCTAGTAGTGGCCAGCATCGTGTTGGTCGGAGTCCGAGCGCCCGTCGCCAGTGCAGCCGCCACGGCGACGCCAGTGCCCACGTGTGCCGCGTCGTCGGTGAGGTTCATCGAGCACAGCACCTTGAGTGGCGCGGGAAACATCAACGATCTCTTCTGGATACGCAACGTGAGCGCTCAGACCTGCTCGCTGTCGGGCTACGTGCGGGTCGCCTTCGACGGGGTGTACGGCATCGCGACGCCGTACCAGAACCCCCGGCGTCTCGCGGTGAGTGAGACGTACTCGTATGGGCGCGACGGCAATGACATCGGGGGACTGAAGAAGGGGCTCGCTCTACCGACGGTGACGCTCACGTCGCGGGGCGGCGTGGCATCCTTCTGGCTCTACGGTAGGGACGAGCCAGCGGGGAATCCACCGAATCGCTGCATCGACGCGCACGCGATGGTGGCGTGGCTACCCGGCTCCTCGAGATCGGTGTCAGTGCAACTGCTTCGCGCCAATGGTTTCTTCTGGTGCGGAGGATTCCGGGCGCACCCCGTCGTCCCCGGAGAATCGGGGCTTGATCCGGCAATGCCGCCGAGTTATTACTCCTAAATGTCTGGTGAATCAACAACGTTGAACGAGTGGATGAATCTCCGGCGACTATCTCTTCGCGCAATTTCTGCAGAGATCCGAGGACGTCCTTCGCTCCAATAATCCTCTTTATCTGGTAATTGACGACGAAGTGGGTCAGGGCTATGGTGAGAATGTCGTTGGCGGTGTGACCGGTTTCTCAGCACAAAGTCTCGAGTCGTCCGTGTTGTTGGTCGAATCGATGGTTTCACCTAGGCGTCTAGTAGGTACACCGCTTTCGAGTGCCTTTGGCTGACCCTGGGGTAGTCGACGAAACGAAAGGTCACACCGTGCACTGGACTCGTTCATTACTCGCTGGCGCCACAATGATCGCCACTGTGGCTCTGTCAACGTCGGCGATACAAATCGCCGCCACCGGCATCGCTCACGCGGCCGGGTGTGACACTTGGTACGGCCCCGGGGGAGGATCCTCGAACGCCACCAGTGGCATCTGGGGTGTCCCGAGCAACTGGTCGACCGGCAGCATCCCGGGCGGGTCGGACGATGTCTGCATCACGGTGCCGGGGACGTACACGGTGACACTGGCCCCCTGGTCATTGGGAACCGCTGATCCGAATCACGCGGGCGACGGCGTGAATGCGCTGACCCTTGGGGCGCCCAGCGGCGCACAGACCCTCGACATTTATGGTGAGGCGGGCTTTAATGACAGCAACGAGACGGTGAACACCGTCGAGTTGGATTTGGCCAGTTCGAGCACGATCAACGCCAACGGCACCCTGATCCTGGACTCGACCAACGGGGTCAGTCAAACGGGTCAGCAGCCGGTCGGCGCATCCTCGGTCATCAGTGGAGGACCATTGCTCAACTACGGTCACATCGTGACGCAGGTCGAGGACACGGGCCCCGGTGCGGGCACCTATCTGTCGATCGTCGGATTCGTCAACGAGCATGGGGCTTCGTTGAACGACAACACCGGAACGTTAACGGTCGGCGACATCAATACTTCGAGCGCCACCAACCAGGGCACCGTGGTCGTGGCCAAAGGTGCATCGATGGTGGTGACGCCCAACTCGTTCAGCTCCTCGATTTTCACGAACGAGTCGACGGTCACCAATAACGGTTCGATCACCGTCAATAACGCATCCTGGTCGCAGAGCGCTGGATCGATCACGGGTAACACTGTCACTCTGCAGAGCGGCGCCGTGCTGGTCGACGCCGCGGGACCGGCTCGATTCGTGGCCAATTACGGCACCGTGACCCTCAACGGCACGATCCCCAAGTCACAGACGATCACCGTGCTCGGTGAGCCCTACAACTATCAGGGTGAGACGTACTACAGCTCAACCGTGACACTCGGCGGAACCCAAGTGGTGAACAATGGCCACATTGTCCTCGAAGCGGACGGTAAGAGCAATACCACTGGAGGATCGGTCTACCTGATCGACGGCGGCCTGGTGAACAACGGGACCGTGGCGGCAAAAGTCGTCGATCCCTCGTGGGCCGTGCACCTGCAGGTGGGGGTGACGAACCATCACTCGGGATCACTCTCGGTGTCCGGTGGACAGTTGCTGCAAGACACCGCGACGAAGACCGCCAACAGCGGTCACGTGACGATAGCGGCGAACGGCTCGTATGTTCTCGATGAAGGCGCGTCGTTCGCGAATGCGAAGAGTGCGACGACGACGATCCAGATCGCCGGCGCCAAGAAGTATGGCCAGTTCGGCTTGGCCGGACCCTGCTGCGCCGGCCCTGGTGTCTTCGTCGCACGTGGCACATTGTCACCGGTGCTCGTTCACGGTTACAGGCCGGCTGCGAATAAGGACTTCGCGGTCATCTCTCTCGAGGGAGGAAAGTTCGAGGGCAGGTTCCATTCAGTGTCGCGCAAGTTTACGGCCGACTACAAGAGCGAAGCCGCGAGTCCGGCGTTCGTCGGTGCGAAATTTCGATAGGCGCCCCGCACGGTCCGTTGAGATCTCACCAGTGCGGTGGGCGACTCCTGTGGTAGTTGAACCCAGTCCCTAGTCCCTGCTCGCATCATCCGAGCAGGGACTAGATTCCACTGACCTGCACGACTACACGACTGCAGTGGGTGACGCAGACGATCTCCTAGCACTATCGAGGACGCCAGTGGTCTTTCGTCAGCACGCCACGACGGTACGGCGGCGAACGGGAACAAGAGTTGATCGACGATCAACGATCAACGAATGATCGGTGGCGTCGTGCGATGTCGCCCAGAACTCAAGTCAGACTCGAGCGACGGGAGCGCCGGTCACCACGTCCGCCACGCTGACCCGACTCAGTTCTTCGACGAGGACTTCGAAGGCCCGCCGATCGAGGGCACGAAGATTGGACGAGACGAGTTGCCCGGTGGGACAGTCCGGGTCGGGGGAATGGAATCCCAAGATCGGATCATCGGAGTTGACCGCTCGCCACACTTGGCCCAGGTCGATCTCATCGGGCGAACGCGCAAGGACCCAACCACCGTGGGCTCCCGACTGCGATCGAACGAGACCGACCTCGCGCAACTGGCCGAGGACACGGCGAACGTGCACTGGATTGGTGGCGGGGCTCTGTGACAGGGCGGTCGAGTCGACGCTCTTGTCGGGTTCTTGGGCCAACAAGGTCAAGAGATGCACCGCGAGCGAGAAACGAGTGTTCGTCGGTTGGGCCATTAACACAATGTACCAATCTGTACTCACGGCTGCTACATTTAGAACTGTACCTATAAAGATTACAGAAAGAGTCGAGATATGACCACCATTGCCGTTATTGGAGTCACCGGTTACGCCGGAGGACACATTGCCACCGAAGCGTTGCGTCGCGGATACGACGTGATCGGCGTCTCTCGCTCGAGTGTCGCCCCGGCGCAGCCCGGACTCACCCTTCGCCCCGGGAGCATCTCGGATGAGCAGTTCATCAGGGAGATTGCCGAGCAGGCCTCGGTCATCGTCGTCGCCACCCACGCGTCGGAGAACGACGAGTCCTACTTGGCGGCCGTGGTCCCCTCATTGCTGAAGGCGGCCTCGGACTTCGGTACGCGTCTCGGATTCGTCGGCGGGGCGGGGAGCCTCCTCGTGTCATCCACCGGTCCGCGGCTCGTCGACACTCCGGCGTTCCCGGAGATGTTTAAGCTCGAGGCGGAATCACACGCGCAGGTACTCGAAGCCCTGCGGACCTCGGATTCACCGGCTGACTGGTTCTACGTGAGTCCGGCAGCGGGCTTTGGTGGGTACGCACCCGGTGAGCGCACCGGTAGCTTTCGCATCGGGGGCGACGTGCTGCTCGCCGACGCCGAGGGCAACTCGTTCGTCAGTGGAGAGGATTTTGCCATCGCATTCGTCGATGAAATCGACACGCCTGTTCATCACTGCGAGCGCTTCAGCGTCGCGTATTGATCGTCAGTCGCGAACTCTCTGTGAGGGGACCTGATGTCGGTATCTGGATCACGCTGAGAGAGAAGATAGAGTGGCTGCTCCGACGTCCATGGGAGTGCAGTCGTGAGCCCGCTTGAAGCGCCAGTTCTGGTCGGACGAAGGGTCCGACTCGAGCCACTTCACCGCAGTGACGTGGCGGCCCTCGTCCGTGCCGCTGACGAGGACCGCCGCGCTTACGGCTTCACGGTCGTTGCCCAGGGGGCGGACGCGATGACGGCGCAGGTCCAGGGACTACTTCGCGACTATCAACTAGGTCTGGTGGTGCCCTTCGTCCAAGTCGATGCCGTGCAGGAACGGGTGGTCGGTATGACCAGATACCTGAGCATCCGATGCCGACCCGGCGAGGTGCTGCCGTTCGCGGTGGAGATAGGCGGGACGTGGCTGGCGGGGTCCGCTCAGCGCTCGGGCATCAACACCGAAGCCAAGTTCCTTCTACTGCGACACGCGTTCGAGGAGTGGCACGTCACCAGGGTCGATCTCAAGACCGACAATCGCAACGAACGTTCGAAGTCGGCTATCGTGCGCCTCGGCGCCACTTTCGAGGGCGTTCTTCGGCACTGGCAGCCGTCACAGGTTGTCGGTGAGGACGATGGTTTTCGCGACACCGCTATGTTCTCGATCATCGATACGGAGTGGTCGAAAATCGCCACGCATTTAGCCACTCTGCTGCGCTGAAGCTGATGCGTTGGATGTGTCTCGACGCTCGATAAGGTGACGAAGTCCAACTATCGTCTGGAGGCGCCATGGAAGTGAAAGAACTCGGACACCTCGTCCTTTACGTCCGCGACGTCGCGACGTCGGCGCACTTCTATCGCGACGTCCTCGGTTGGCAGCCACTTCTCCAGGGAGAGAGCGAGAAGATGCCCTTCCCCGCGGCCGCCTTCAATTCGCCAGGTGGTCGTACTCATCACGAGTTGCTCCTCATCGAAGTCGGCCCCGATGCGGCGGCGCTGCCCCCGGGTCGACGAGTGGGCATGTATCACTTCGGCCTCAAGATCGGCACGACCGACGACGAACTTCGCGATGCGCTGAACGTGCTCAGGGACAATCACGTGAACGTCGTCGGTGCGACGGATCATGGCATGACCCACAGTCTCTACATCACCGACCCCGACGGCAACGAGATTGAACTCTACGTTGACGTGCCCGGCGTGGACTGGGACGATCCACAGTTGTGGGCGGCACCGGTACTGCGACCACTGCGCCTCTAGTCGTCGCGATCAGTTGCAGCGGCTGAGGTGCGAGAGCGATGTACGCCGGCGCGCCAGTGGATCGATTCGACGAATGACTCGTCCAGTCTCACTCCTCGCCGCGGTGACCCTCTCGTGCGCCGACGATGGCTGAGCGTACGGAGGTTCGATCTCCTTTCGTCGCTACTTTCACGCCGTCGACGGTCAGACGATCCACCTTTGACGCCCAGGACTCGACTCTCTAGAAGTCCCGGTGTTGCCCCGGGCGACTCAGCCGAGTGAAGCCGCGTGGCTGCGGCGACGGCCGTAGTACTTGCAGGCCAGTCGCGGACTCAACCCGAGGGACTCGCCAATCTGTCGCCAGTCAGCACCGAGAGCTCGCGAGACTCGCACGAAGTCGACCATCTGCAAGTGACGGATATCGACGACGTTATTGGACCGCGCCATCGACTCGAGTACGCCGTTGCGCGACGCCACCCGAGAAATGATGTCGAGGGGGATACCGATGCCTCTCACTGCCAGTTCAGGTTCACCCATTCCCCAATGTTACGCAACCCATCTGGAAAGTGGTGCGCATTGGGCAGAAAATTGGGTGGAGCGTTGGTCTAGCGATGGTCCGAGGTCGCGGCGCCCATGTTGATGAAAGGTGACGATGACCCGTATCGTGGTTGCGGGGGATTGGAATCTCGAGTGAAACGTTGGGTCACATGTCCACACCCGTAGTCAAGGAACGCTTGGAACCAGCCCTGGTGCGCGCGGCGATAGTTGTCGTGCTCGGCACCATTATGGCGATTCTCGACACGACAATCGTCGCCGTGGCCCTGCACCGCCTCAGCATTGACTTTCGTTCGACGGTGAGCACCATTCAGTGGGTCACCACGGGTTACCTCCTTTCGTTGGCCATCGTCATCCCCCTCTCGGGCTGGGCAATCCACCGAATCGGTGCCAAACGCGTTTATATGATGTCGCTCGCCCTCTTTCTCTTGGGTTCGATTCTGTGCGCCTGCGCGTGGTCGGCCGACAGCCTGATCCTGTTTCGCGTGCTGCAGGGATTCGGTGGCGGCATGATCATGCCCGTCGGCCAAGCAATCATGGCCCGTACTGCTGGCCCCCAACGCATGGGGAGGGTCATGGGTATCGTTGGCGTTCCACAATTGCTAGGCCCGATCCTCGGCCCGGTACTCGGTGGACTCATCGTGTCCAATATCTCGTGGCGATGGATCTTCATCGTGAACGTGCCGATCGGCCTCGTGGCCCTGTGGCTCTCGCGCACGTATCTTGCGCCGACGCCCGGTGACGGCGGTCACCGATTCGACCTCACCGGCTTCGTATTGCTTGCCCCGGGCTTGGCGTTCATCGTGTACGGACTCTCCGAGGTCGGCGTGGTGGGTGGGTTCCACGGACATTCGGTGTGGTTCAGTTTGATCATTGGAGTGGTCTTGAGTGCCGGCTTCGTCCTTCGTTCGACCAAGGCACCCGAACCGCTCATCGACCTGCGGCTTTTTCGCGACCGGACCTTTTCCTTTGCCGCTGTCGGCATCTTCCTCACCGGCGTGACCCTCTACGGAACGATGTTCCTGCTGCCCCTCTACTACCAGATCGATCGCGGCGACGCCGCCTGGAAGGCGGGACTCATGATGGCCCCCCAGGGGATCGGTGCTGCGCTCGTGATGCGACTCGCCGGTTCGCTCGCGGACAAGCACGGGCCCCGTTTCGTCGCGGCGGGGGGAATGGCGGGTCTGGCCATCGGCACGTATTTCTATACGACGGTGGGGGCGCATAGCAGTTACCTCTTCTTAGGTCTCGCGCTCTTCGTGCGGGGTATTGGCTTGGGCTTTGGCATGATGCCCGTCATCGCCGCGTCGTACCGCAACCTCACTCACGCCGACGTCCCCAAGGCCACGTCGGCCACCAATATCGTGCGGCAAATCGGTGGATCTCTCGGCGTCGCGGTCTTCGCCGTGGTGCTCGACACGCAGATCTCCCAGCGCGTCGGTGTTCGTGCGGGGGCGGCCATCCAAAATGGCGTGGCGCTGGCCAATCCCACGCAACTGCAACAGATTGCTCGGGCGTTCGGACACTCATTCTGGTGGTCGTGCGGGACCTGTGCGCTGGGGATCATCCCGGCGTTCTTTCTGCCGCGCACGCCGATCGGCGCTCGACACGTCGTACCGAGCCAACCTCTGAGCGTCGAGTAGTTCGCCGGCGCGTCGATTGGTTCATGACTGGCGACGAAGATGAGTGGCGGAGTCGCCCGACCGAGAGGATGGCAACATGACCGTAGTGACCGTGTTCCGCAGTCGGCTGCGACCCGGGGTTGACGCCACCTACGGTGAGGTGGCGGCCGAGATGAGCCGTCAGGTTCGGCTGATGGACGGTTTCATCGACGAGTCGTTCTTCCTCGCCGACGACGGCGAGCGCGTCACCATCGTGCGATTTCGTGACGCCGCGGCGCAACGGACGTGGGCTGAGCACCCCGATCACTTGGCGGCGCAGCGTCGCGGCCGCGATGAGTTCTACGAGTTCTACGACATCTCGGTGAGTGACGAGACGTACGCCAAGGTGTTTCGCGCCAACGTTTCGCGTTAGCGTCCGCACACCGTGAGTTTCGAAATCTCGGGTCAGGTCGGCTCAGTGGACGATTGTTCTCGCGACCCTCGATCGAGTGACCGAAGAGTTGGCGGACGTCATGGGCTCGAGCCGATCGAACGGTGTCAGGCGATCCTGTCCTCGATCTCCCACGCGTGGTCAAGCACGTGCCAGGCGATCACGCGCACGGCGAAGTCGACTGGCCATTTCTCGTTGCTGTAGCCAGCCACGAGCCGGTCGGCCAATGCCGAACGTTGGTCGGGCCAAGGCGTGCGCGCTGCGATGCGCAGGCCGGTTTGGGGGCCGTACGCTCGCTCGGCTTCGCGAACGTGGTCGGACACCTGGTCGCGAGTGCGCCCGCCACCGCGCGGACCCTTGATGAGTTCGAGAGGCGAGCGTGTCACCACCTGGTCGAAATAGTTCCAGCAGCTTTGGAGTATGCGGACCTTGGCTTGTCGGTCGTGTGCTGAGGCGGGAGTCTCATCCCACGGTCCACGAGCGCGAGGAGCGCCGAAGTTGGTCGTGGCATCGCCCGTGACACTCCCCACGATTTCAACACCCATCGACGTCACGTCCCGGGCGACGACGAGGGAGTAGCGAGGAGCGTAGAGGTGTAGTCGCTCAAGGGCGTCGTCGACGCTTCGTCCGGATCGACACCACCCCGGCCAGTCCAAGCTGACGGCGAACACTCGCTTGGTGCCCACTTCCAGGTAGACGCGATGGTCCATCTGGACAATGTAGTGATCCGTTGCGACAATGAACAGACCATCGTCATGATGCGTTCATCTTCACGAAACCCCGGGTCCTCTAACATCGAGTGATGACCGACACCTTTGAGCTCATCGCCCAACAACGCCGAGCCGTGGCCGACGTCCTCGAGACGTTGACGCCAGAGGAGTGGGGCTCTCCCTCGCTATGCGAAGGGTGGCGTATCCAAGAGATGGCCGCACACCTCACGATGCCGTTTCGCGTCGGGAACCCACAGTTCTTCTTGAGCGTCATCGGCGCGGGCGGAAGCATCCCCAAGGTCATGAATAAGTTCGCCCAGGCTCACTCGAGTGAGCCGCCGTCGCAGTTGATCGCCTACCTGCGTGACAATGCGGACAGTCACTTCGTACCACCGACGTTTCCCGCCGTCGCATCGCTGAACGAGATTGTGGTCCATGGTTTCGATGTGTCGATCCCCACAGGACGACACGTCGAGGTTCCCGAGGAAGTGTCCCGACTCGTCTTGGACTACCTGGTCTCTCCCAAGGTCGGATATGTCCACTCCACCCGGGGCCTTGCCAATGGCGTCCATCTCGCCAGCACTGACTCTTCGTGGTCGTGGGGATCGGGACCGGAGGTGCGAGGCACCAACTTCGGACTCATCATGCTGCTCGCGCGCCGACCCATTGGTTTTGAACACGTGAGCGGTGACGGAGTCGACCTCATTCGCCGCCACTTGGCCGTGGGCTGACGGCGTAGTGCGAACGCGGCCCTGATCGCCGCGGAACCCCGGAGCGCGCGTCGACCCTAGGGTGAGGCGATGCACTTGTTCGTTCAATCGCTGTCGCACTCGTGGCAGCCATTTGTGCTCATCACGGGACTTTTGCTCATCGGCCACGTCGCGTCGCGCGAAGGGCTGTTCGAGTCAGTGGGTCAATTGGTCGCGCGTACCCCGGGAAACGATGTGGCCCTCTTTGCAGTGGCGATGCTCTTTGTGGCGATCGTGACTGCGCTGTTGAATCTCGACACGTCGGTCGTGTTCATGACGCCGGTGGCACTCAACGCGGCGCGGGCCCGTGGCAGTGACGAGGTGGCTTTCGCTTTTGGCACCATACTCATGTCGAACGCCGCGTCGCTGCTGCTGGTGGGATCGAATTTGACCAACATGTTGATCTTCGCGACGCACCCGGTGCGCGGCACGACCTTCGCGGCGCGCATGGCGCCGGCGTGGGGTGTCTCGGTCGTCGTCACGATCGCATTGGTGGCATGGTGGCGCCGACGTCAATTGACTCGTCGTTCCGACTCGTCGCGCGAGGCGGTTCGTTGGCACTTGGGCCCGGGTACGTGGGCGGCGGTCGCCGCCGTGGTGCTGATGTTGGCCACGAGCCAACCCGCACTACCGGTTTTCGCGATCGGAGCGGTCCTCGAAGGCATCGATCTCCTGGTACGCCGCCGCGTCGACGTCAAGGAGATTTTGCGAGTCGCGAGTCCGATGGTGGTGGGTCCACTATTTGTCGTCGCGGTGCTCGTGGGGTGGTGGGGTCGCTCCTGGCACGCGATCGGTCACCTCGTCGCCCACGCGAACTCCCTCACCACTGCGGGGATCGCCGCTGGCCTCGCGCTGGTGATCAACAACCTACCGGCGGCCTCACTGTTCGCGAGTCAGCCCATCGCTCACCCGTACGCGCTGTTGCTCGGGCTCAATCTAGGTCCCAACGCCTTCGTCACCGGTGCGATGTCGACCATGCTGTGGTTCCGGATCGTGCGCGCTGATGGACTCACGGCCACGACCGGGCAGTTCGTACGGATCGGCGTTCCCGTCACGCTGGTCACCCTGTGCCTGGCCTCGCTATTGGTCTGACAGGTCGAGTACCACGGGCCCTCTGAATCGGGGCAACGAGGAGACTGGCATCTATGGGCCGACGTCGCGCAGGTGCGAACGGGTGGTGCGATGTCAGAGCACGTCGTCTCGCACGCCCGCGATGGTGGAGCGATAGTCTGCCGTCGTGAACGAAGAATCCTCGTCGGGGACCGTCCGAATCGAGGACGCGCCTCGCAGCAATCCTTCGATTCGTTCCGGGAACAGTCGGCCCTGCACGCGGACGAGGAACACGACGCGGAACCGCTCGTGTCGCCACTGCGAAAGTCTGCGCCGGCACGGCCGTGGCGACGTTTGAACAACTTCTTGTTCAACAAGCAGGCGAGCGTTTACTCCTCGATCGCGCCACGCACTTTCGACGGTTGACGCACGAAGCTCCTCTTCACTGGCAATGGCCGCGGTCGTTGATCCCTCAGACGAAGAAGAGAGACGCCAGGCGTTCTTCGTGCTGATGCCGTGAGCACGAGGACCGGTCAACTAACGAGTTGTCGACCTGTGGTCCCATGGCTCGCGATGCTTCATGCGCGAGCGATGTTTGTCGGGTCTCGAGGCGGCGCCGTGCGTCGCTGACGTCACCTGACGCACGACGACATTGCCAAAGGGCGGCCCCACAGACCTTCGCAGGTGGGCCAAAGTAATCCGAAGATGAAATGTTGAGTAAATGACGGCCAACTGGGACTTCCGGCCGTAGTTGAGGGTGTCAACATTGGCTAGACACGGTACGTGCATAATTCGTTTCTCCTCGTTCTGGTCGTCCTGATTGCCGTTGGTTTCGATTTCACCAATGGCTTTCACGACACCGCCAACTCGGTGGCTCCGACCATCGCCACGGGGGCGATGAAGCCGCGGACCGCAGTCTTGATGAGCAGTTCGCTCAACATCGTGGGAGCGTTCTTGTCGCTCAAGGTCGCCGCGACCATCGCTAGCGGTATTGTCAGTCAGACCAACATCATTTTGCCGGTCGTCTTCGCCGGGCTCACTGGCGCCATCGTCTGGAACGTCGCGACTTGGTACCTGGGCATCCCCTCGAGTTCGAGCCACGCACTCATCGGGGGCGTCGTCGGCGCGATGCTGGCGCACGCCGGTGGACACGCGGTCGAGTGGAGCGGTCTGGTCTCCAAGGTGCTGGCACCCGCCACGGCGTCCCCGATCTTCGCGCTGGTGATCGCCGCTGTCGCGACGTCCTTGTCGCGGCGTCTCACTCAGAAGTCCGACAACTCGACGAAGTCGTGGGGAATGCGCACCGGGCAGATCGGTTCGTCGGCGTTGCTGTCCATCGCCCATGGCACGAATGACGCGCAAAAGACCATGGGCATCGTGACCCTGGCCCTCGTGGCCAACGGCACCCTCGGTGATAACGCCGCCACGCCCAAATGGGTCGTGCTGATGTGCGGTGCGGGGATCGGGCTTGGTACCTACCTGGGTGGTTGGCGCATCATCCGCACTATGGGCCAGGGGTTCACCAAGCTGAGCCCCACGCAAGGCTTCGCCGCCCAGGTCACCTCGTCGGTGGTCATCTTGAGTTCGAGTCACTTCGGGATGCCGCTGTCGACGACGCACGTGGCGGCCGGTTCGATCCTGGGCTCGGGAGTGGGGACGAAGAAAAGGTCAGTGCGCTGGTCGGTCGCGGGGCGCGTGGCCATCGCGTGGCTGTTGACGTTGCCCGCGGCGGGAGCGTGTGGCGCGCTGAGCTTCTTCATCGAGCGCGCGGTCGGATTCTCTTTTGGTCAGGTTCTGACGGGACTGGTGACAATCGGATTTTGCGCCTTCATTTTCAAGCTCTCGCGTCGTGACCGCATCAGTGCCGAGAACGTGAACGACGAATGGGGCGGTCACTCTGAAGCGCTGGAGCACGTCAAGGAGGCGCCGGTGGTCGAGGCGGAGGAGGTACCGGCATGAACGTGCTGCTGGCCACGTCGTCTGGATTGATCAATTGGGGACTTCTCGGTCGGATCTTCGTCATGAGTGCGGGTATCAGCGTGGGTCTGGTGGTCTTGTTCACACTGGCCGTGAATTCGTTGTCGGCCTTCCGTCGTGAGGGCGGGCCCGCGTTGTTGCGCAGCGTTAATGCGGCGATCGTGGCGGTGACGTCAGCGGCAATCGTCGCGACGCTGGTCTGGGGTCTCTACTACATCGTTCACAAGTAGCCTCGGCGCGTCCTTTGTAGCGTGGGGGCATGATTATCCGACGCGCACGAGAAGCGGACCTCGAGGTCCTAGGTGGATTCATCCGCGACCTCGCCCATTACGAGAGGGCCCTGGAACACGCCCAAGCCACCCCTGAGCAATTGCACCAAAGTTTCTTCGGCCCCTCGCCGCAGGTCTACTGCGACCTCATCGAGTCCGATGAGGGCGTCGCCGCTGGATTCGCGGTCTGGTTTCTCAACTACTCGACGTGGACCGGCACCCACGGTATCTACCTCGAGGACCTCTTCGTGCGCCCCGAGCATCGCGGTCACGGTTACGGCAAGGCCCTCCTGGTGCACCTGGCCCGCGAGTGTGTGCGCCAGGGCTACGCGCGATTGCAGTGGTCGGTGCTCGACTGGAACACTCCGTCGATCGACTTTTACAAGTCCCTCGGCGCCGACGCTCAGGACGAGTGGACCGTCTATCGACTCAGCGGAGCAGCATTGCAACGAGTCGGTCGAGCGACGTGAGCGGTTCATTTCGGCTCCCCTGTCGCAGTTCTTACTGCGCTCTTCGCCATGAGCGTGATCTTTAGCCAACGATTAGTGGCGCGCTGATGCCCCCTTAGTTTGCCCGCGCAGGCTGGTGTTGTTGCGAGAACGACTCGCGACAACCAACTAAGGAGTCAGCATGACAAAGAAGATCCTGGGATTGCGCTACATGATTACCGGCGGTGCGGTCGTCCTCGCCACCGGCCTCGGCACCGTAGGTGTCGCGTCAGCGGCCACCTCGCACGCAGCGACCACCATCACGGTGAAGTCGCCCGCCGCGGCTGGCGACTGGCCTGATGGGGCGCCGGGTGCTCCTCACGGCACGCCACCCGCCGCGCTCACGGGCACGACCTTGACGAGTGCGGTGGCCGCGGCGAACGCCGCAGTCCCCGACGCCACGGTGCTGGGTACGCAGGCTGGTCCCAACGGGACGTACCTCGTGCACCTCAAGGAGGCGGATGATACCTATGCGACGGTCGTGGAGAATTCCAGCTTCGTCGTCACGTCCACCGTGAAGGACCTCGCCCCCGGACCCGGCGACCATCTTGGTGATCCGGCGACGTTGACCCACGGGCCCGGAGAGACGTTGCTCACCGGAGCGACAGCGACGAGCGCGGTCGCCTCGGCGAACGCCGCGGTCCCTGGCGCCACCGTCGTGCGCGCCGAGACTGACGCCCAGGGTGCGACGTATGAGGTGCACCTCAAGAAGGCGGACGGTACCTACGTCACGGTCAAGGAGAACGCCAGTTTCGTGGTGACCTCAACGCAGGCGGGCTTTGGCACACCGCCGGCCGGTGACGCGTCGGGTCCGCGCCTGCCCGATGGGACGGCCCCGTCGGGAGCCGCCGGTTCGTCCAACTAGCTCGTAATGCGTGGGGCCGGTCCGGATCGCTCCCTGACCGGCACTGGCCCCACGCGCGAGCAACCCTGACTACTCGAGGTGCATATCGGGCTCCGGGGGATTGGCTATGACCTGGATATTCTCTCCAGTTGGCCCCTTTTCGTCATCACGAGGGCCTTCAACCGAAGGTGACGACCCGTCAGTGTGGAAGTCTCACGTGCGTCGGTGTCACCAAGAGCGTTTGAACCCACCATGATGGGTGAATGCATTCTCGACCGAGTCACATTCTTTTCGATCTGGACGGTACGCTGGCCGACTCCTCGCCAGGGATCCTGTGGTCGTTCACCGCGACGCTGGAGAGGATTGGTTTGCACGTGGATCAAGAAGCGCTGCGACGCCTGATCGGACCTCCCCTGGGAGAGTCGTTCGCCATCCTCGGTGTCGCCCCCGAGAGGATCGATGACGTGGTGGCGCTGTACCGCGAGTTCTACGCCGAACGTGGCGTTCATGAAGCGCGTCTCTACGACGGTGTCGCGATGACCCTGGAGGAATTGTCGGCCCAGGGCGTGCGCCTCGGCGTGGCCACCGCCAAGCGGGTGGACTTCGCCCAACAGATGCTCAGCGCTCTTGGAGTCGCCCACCTCTTTGACAGAATCTCCGGGGCCAGCGTGGACCTGCGCATCACCTCGAAGTACGACATCATGGCGCTAGTGATGCAGGGCTGGACTTTCGACTCCGACCTCGACGTATGGATGGTCGGTGACCGCCACTACGACATGGTGGCGGCGCGTACCCACGACATCCGCGCCGTCGGAGCACTGTGGGGATTCGGGAGTGCCGAGGAGCTGCTCGACGCTGGCGCGCACTGGCTCATCTCGCGCCCTCATGAGTTACTCGAGGGCGACGACGAGGGTGGTGCCGGGCCATGTCTCGCGAGCGACGTGTGCGAGGTGTGCGGAGCGATCCCTGATGGTTCACACCCTTCCTCGTGTCGTGAAGTGGTATCGGAGTGATCCGTGGTCGATTCGAGGTTGCTGACTAGGGTGCGACGATGGACCTGAAGCTCGAACTCATCATGATTCCGGTGAGCGACGTCGATATCGCCAAGGACTTCTACGTCAACCAACTGGGCTTTCGCGTCGAGATGGACATGATGCTCAACGCCGACTTCCGCGTCGCCCGATTGATCCCACCGGGGTCGCGCTGTGGCATCGCCATCGGCACCGGACTCACCGACGCCGCGCCGGGTTCGGCCAAGGGAATGCACCTGATGGTGCTCGACGCTCTGGCAGTGGCCGAAGAGTTGACCGAGCGGGGCGTCGCTGTTCACGGCCCCTACCATTTCGTCGACGGCGTGCCGGTGGATGGTGTGTCGGCCCCCCGCGAACCCTTCAACACCTTCTTGGACTTTGCGGACCCCGACGGAAATTCGTGGATTATCCAAGAAGTTCCAGCGGAGAACTAGTAGTTCGTCAACCCTCGCGTGCAAGGCACCACGGTACGATGGTTCGTCCACGAGCGACGAGAGGGCAATGGAGCGCATGAGTGGCGGAGACAGTGAACGCCAGCGGGTTCCTCAACCACTGATCAAGAAACGCATCGCGTCGGGTCGCGGGGCGATGGAGCAGCCCAACATCACTCACGACGGGGAGGCGGCGCTCACTCCCCTCTTCTGGGTCGCGATCGTCGCCACCGGTATCGCGACTGGTCTCTTCGGGGCGGGACTCATGGCCCTGTTGCAATTCGTCGAGAAACTCGCCTTCAACTACCACGGTGGTAGTTATCAGAATGCCGTGGCGGCGACGTCCAACGTGCACCGGATCACGTCCCTCGTCCTCGCCGGGATCATTGGTGGTCTGGGATGGTTCCTGGTGCGTCGTTACCTGAAGAACGAGAGGTCCGAGATTGACGACGCCGTGTGGAACGGTGACGGGGAACTGGGTGCGCGCCGCAGCCTCGCGACGTCAGTCATCTCCGAAGTTGTGATCGGCATGGGCGCGTCGGTCGGTCGCGAGGCCGCACCCAAATTGATGGGTGGCGCCTCGGCGAGCGTCCTCTCGCACTGGTTCCACTTGACGCCGGCCCAGAAGCGCCTCCTCGTCGCCTGTGGCGGAGGTGCAGGACTCGCCGCCGTCTACAACGTTCCCTTGGGAGGCGCCCTCTTCACCGCCGAGGTGATGCTCGGCAGCTTCGCGTTGCCCACGGTGCTCACGGCGCTGTCGTGCTCACTGATCGCGACGATGACGGGTTGGCTCTTCTTGTCGAGCTCGGCGACGTACGCCGACATCCCCACCTATCACTTCAGCGGCTCGATCATGGTGTGGTCGGTGGTCGCCGGTGTGGTGATCGGTTTCCTCTCCATTGCCTACGTCCGATTGCTGGGCTGGGTCTCGGCACACCGGGCCCACGGCACCCGCATCCTGTGGATGATGCCGCTGTGCTTCGCGGTGGTCGGCGTCGTCGGATTCAAGTACCCCCAACTCTTCGGCAATGGCAAGGACATGGCGCACGACGCGTTCTTGGGCGTCGGCGGACTCGGACTGCTCTTCGCCCTCTTCGCCCTCAAGCCACTCGTCACGGCGCTCACCCTGGGCAGCGGCGCCGCGGGAGGCGTCTTCACGCCTTTTCTCGCCACCGGCGCCGCCCTCGGTGCATTCCTCGGGGCCGCGTGGATCCACTTTTGGCCCGGTTCTCCCATCGGCGCATTCGCCCTCATCGGCGCCGCCGCCATGATCGGCGCCGCCATGCAGGCGCCCCTGGCTGGTCTCGTGCTGGTCCTCGAACTCACCCACACGGGTTTCAATCTCATGATCCCCATGATGACGGCGACGGCGATCGCCACGTTGATCGGGCGCCAGATCGACGGATATTCCATCTACTCCGCGCGACTGCCGCGCCGCAGCGAGTGACTGGCGCTTCGCTGCGGGTTCGACCCGGCCGCGAGGGTGACGCTGAGGCGTTGCGCGTCATCCGACTCGAGGCGTTGGTAGATTCACCCGACGCCTTTGGTGACACGTACGCCGAGTGCGTGCAGTGGAGCGCCGAGATGTGGAGCCAGAAGGCGAAAGAGTGGAACTTCTACCTGGCCGAGAGCGACGGGCGGGTGGTCGGGATGGCCCGCGGCGAGTCCCACGATGGGCGACCCGATTCGAGGTGGCTGTTCGCGATGTACGTCTCTCGCGCGGCGCGCGGCGGTGAGACTGCTCGATTACTGGTGGACGAAGTGAGCGCGTGGGCCAGGTCCGAGGGCGTCGACTCTCTACACCTTTACGTCTCGACGGCGATGCAGCGCGCCAGGGCGTTTTACACCAAGGTAGGTTTCGTCGCCAACGGCGAGTCGTTCACGAGCAATCGCGGCGATGGGCGAGTGTTCATCGAGATGCGACGGGACGTCTCGAACTTCGATTTCCGAGTGCAGACCGTGTCCCCGGCGACCCTCTACGACTTGCGTCGGCGGGTCTTGCGCGGTGACGATCCACTAGTCGATGTGGCAAATCCCAACGACAACCTCGCAACGTCGAGGCACTACGGCGGTTTCCTGGGTAGCCGGGCAGTGGTAAGCGCGTCGCTCTACGCGGTCCCGGTGCCCTTCGCGCCGGAGGAACCGGCGTATCAATTGCGCTACATGGCGACCGACTTCGATGTACAGGGCAAGGGACTTGGTTCACGGCTGTTCGAGGAGGTACTCGTAGATCTCTCGACCCTCGCCGTGTCGCGGGTTTGGGCAAATGCGCGAATATCGGCGGTCAATTTCTACATCGCTACCGGCTGGAATATCGTCGATAACTCACGGCACATCAGCGCTGAGACGGGTATAGAGCACGTGGTGATCCAGCGCCGCGTGGTCTGACTATCAACGCCACGTTGACTAAGTTGGTGACATGCGCAATCAAATTCGTTATATCGTCGCCGCGGTCATCGTCGTTGCCGGGATCGTCGTCATCATCGCGACTCAGGGTTCTTCGAAGAAGGCAACGGCACCCACTTCGACCTCGACCACTACCACCAACGCCTCTGGCCCCATCGCTCCGTTGACGGGGTTGCCCGACCCGTCGGGCACGGCGTTGCATCGTCCGGCGCTCATCGTCAAAATTGAGAACGACCCCAATTCGCTGCCCCAGTTCGGCGTCGACCAGGCCGACGTCGTCTACGAGGAGATCGTCAACGGTGGCATCACGCGACTAGCCGCCATCTTCAACCAGAACGCTCCCGCCAAGATCGGTCCGGTTCGTTCGGTTCGACCGACCGATACCTCCATCGTCTGGCCGATAGGTGGCATTTTCGCATTCTCGGGCGGCGCACAGTACGCGATCAATTCTATTTCGACGGCGCCGGTCAAACTCGTCACCGAAGGTGTGGCGGGCCCCGCGATGTACCGTGACCCGAATCGTGTCGCGCCGTACAACCTCTACGGCATCACCCCCAAGCTCTTCGCCATCGGCGGCACGCCCGTGCCGCCCAAGCCACTGTTCTTGTACCGTCCCTTGGGTCAGGCGGCGGTGGGCACGACGGTGGCGAAGTTCACCGTCCCGTTCCCGAGTATCTACCCGGTGACGTGGACGTGGGACACGACGACGCACTCGTGGGACCGCTCCACCGTCTTTGGTGGACTCGACTACACGGGGAACCACACGCGCATGTCGCCCAAGAACGTGATCGTGATGCACATCAACTACGTCAACGGCCTGGGCACCATGGCCTCCTACGCCGACCTCAATAGCGGCGGCGTCGTGAACGTCTTCACCGACGGCAAGGAGATCATCGGCACGTGGGCTCGGCCCAACCACGACAAGACCAAGGCACTGGTATACATCGACTCGAAGGGTAAGGCCATCCGTCTCACCCCCGGCCAGACCTGGGTCGAGTTGCTCGACAATGGTCCGGCCCTGAGCATCACTCCCTAGGGAACCACCGTGCGACTGGGGAACATGTACGGCCCCGACCACACCTTCCTCGGGATACCTGCTGCTGATCCCGATGACGCGGCTCAATGGTCATCGGCCGGCGCCATCATCCTGGGCGCACCCTTTGACGGTGGTACCTCGCACCGCGCCGGCTGTCGTTTCGGTCCCCAGGCCATGCGCGCCGCCGACTACTTACCCCACGACGGCAGCCGACCGAGTTTGGCGCTCGGCGTCGACGGTCTGCTCGAACTGGGCGTGGTGGACCTCGGTGACGTGGAGATGCCTTCGGGTGATACCGAGCGCTCGTTGGCCGCGCTCGAGTCGCGAGTCACCCAGATCGCTGCGGCCGGCGTCGTACCGATCGTCCTCGGCGGCGACCACACCATTGCCTTGCCCGACGTGACTGGAGTCGCTCGTCACGTCGGCTGGGGGCGCGTGTCGGTCATTCACTTCGACGCGCACGCCGATACCGGGGACACGCAGTGGGGGTCTCTGCACGGGCACGGCACGCCGATGCGCCGGCTCATCGAGTCGGGCGCCTGCCGCGGTGACCGATTCTTGCAAATCGGTCTGCGCGGCTATTGGCCCGAACCCGAGACGTTGGCTTGGATGGCGGCGCAGGGCATGCGATCCTTTGAGATGACTGAAGTGGTGGCCAGAGGCCTCGACGCCGTGCTCGACGAGGCCTTCGCCATCGCCACCGACGACTGTGACGCGGTGTTCCTCTCAGTAGACATTGACGTGGTCGACCCGGGTTCGGCGCCCGGAACCGGTACTCCTGAACCGGGTGGCTTGACCAGTCGGCAATTGCTCGATGCCGTGCGACGTATCGCGATGGACCTGCCCCTCGCCGGAGTCGACGTGGTGGAGGTGTCGCCGCCCTACGATCACGCCGATATCACCGCCTACTTGGGTAATCGTGTGGTGCTCGAGGCCCTCGGGGGAATGGCTTGGCGCGCCAAGATGAAACGCGGTGACTTCGTGCGCCAGCCGGGCGATCCCCTGTTACGCGACCGCTAATCGAACATCGACGCCAGGATCTGATCGACCAGTTCGTCAGTGGTGTCGGGGTGTAAGAAGGCCAAGCGTGCCACCATCTCGCCTTCCCATCGCGTCGGAGTGACGAAGGCGACCTGTTCGCGCAACAGATGTTCGCTCCACTCTAGATATTGCGCTTCGCTCCAGCCCACGCGGCGGAACAAGACAATCGACAGGCTGGCGGGTCGTACCAGTTCGAGGCCCTTGGTTGCTTCGATACGCGCCGCTGCGCGGTGTGCGAGATCGATGGCCGCCTGGGTCGCAGTCTCGTAAGCGTGGATGCCGTAGGTCACGAGTGAGAACCAGAAGGGCAGTCCGCGCGCGCGACGCGAGAGATGGATCGCGAAATCCGAGGGGTTCCAGTCGTAGTGGTCCTCGTCACCGCCGTGCAGTACGTCGAGGTAACCCGCTTGCTGCGCCAAGAAGTGTCGTGCCAGCGATGGTTCCCGGTATATCAGTGCGCAGCAGTCAAGGGGTCCGAAGAGCCACTTGTGCGGATCGACGATGAAGCTGTCGGCGTGACGGATGCCCGCCAGTAATTCGCGCTCCGACGAGAACAGCGCCGCGCCGCCGTAGGCGCCGTCGACGTGGAACCAGAGCTCGTGCTCGCGCGCGAAGCGTCCCAGTCCCTCGAGATCGTCGACGATGCCAGCGTTGGTGGTGCCCGATGTGGCGACGATGCCGATGACCGTCTCGGGGTGGGGATCGGCTGCGAGGGCCTTCTCGAGGTTCGCTCGAGTGAAGCGATGGTCGTCGGGTTCGACCAACAAGGGATCGATGCCCAGGACGTGCAGGGCCTTGCCGATGCTCGAGTGAGCGTCAGCGGAGATAGCGAAGCGAAGTTGATGCGGCGCCACGTCGGGGCGCCGGGTTCGACCAACGTCGCGACCCACCGTCAACGCCGAAAGGTTCCCGCTCGAACCGCCCGAGACGAAGGCGCCGCCCGAGCCCGCGGGCATGCCCGCGCGAGCGGCGATGAATTCGAGGGCCTGGTTTTCGGCCACGACCACACCGGCCGACTCGAGCCAACTCGTCCCGTTGAGCCCCGAACACGCGACGACCATGTCGAACAACAGAGAGTTCTTGGTGGGAGCGTTGGGAATGAATGCCAAGAATCGTGGCGAGTCAATCGACACGACGTGCTGGGCGAGTTGGTCGCGGAAGAACTCCAGAATCTCTTCGGGGCGGCGTCCTTCGTGAGAGATCATGCCCTCGAGACTTGGCAGGGGCACCGGCGAGTGCATTCCGAAGTCGAGTGGCGCGTCGTGCTCCAATCGGTCGCGGCAGTATTCGAAGATGGCGTTGGTGAAAGCCTCGTCGTAGGAAAACATCGGGTGCCTCATTGCACGTCCTTTCGTTAGGGCTCAAACCATCGTAGAAGGTCCCACCAGGGTGGCGACCCGGTGGCGAACTAACATCGCTTCATGTCTCTTTCGCGCGTGGGCTACCTCGGACCCGAGGGTTCCTTCAGCCACGAGGCGGTCGCCACCATGGAGAACGTCGATCCCGTGGCGTGCGCGTCCATCGCGGACGTTCTCGCCGCCGTGGCTGATGGCAGCCTAGATTCGGGCCTCGTACCCCTGGAGAACGCTATCGAGGGTACGGTCTCGGCCACGATTGATGGACTGGTGTTCGACCACGACCTCGTCATCGTTCGCGAGATCGTGTTGCCGATCCACTTGCACCTGCTCGCCAAGGCCGGCGTGACCCCGCGAGACGTCACGCGCGTCTCGAGCTACGTGCACGCGCTAGCCCAGGTACGCGCCTACCTCGCCGGACTTGGTCACGTGCAGGTTGACCAGACGACGTCGACGTCCCAGGCGGCGCGAGAGGTGGCCGAGTCATCGGAACCATGGGCCGCCGTCGGTTCCGCGATCGCTGGATCACTGTTCGGACTCGAGATCATCGCCGCGGACATCGCCGACCATCCGGGAAACGCCACTCGATTCGTCGAAGTCGGCCGTGGTGCGATTCCGGCGCCCACCGGTAACGACCGTACGTCCATCGTGTGCTTTCAAGACGCCGACCGCCCGGGCTCGCTCTACGGCATCCTCGGTCGCTTCGCGGCGCGCGACATCAACCTGACCAAACTCGAGAGTCGTCCGACCAAACTGGGCCTGGGCGACTACTGCTTCGTGATCGAATTCGACGGTCACGTCGGCGACGACATCATCGGCGACTGCCTCGCGGACCTCCAGGCCCATCTGGCGCGGGTGAAGTTCCTTGGCTCGTACCCGGTGACGGGCGAGGGCTCGATCGATCGGCGTGAAGAGGTCGGCCAAGCCCGACTGGCTGCGGCGCAGTGGATCGACTCGTTGCGCCACCAAATTCGTCACTAGTCGCACGCAACGTATTCACGAAGCGTACGGCTTCGTACCTGATCACAGCCACTACCCTGCATTTTGCCGGCAGGCAACGATCACCCATACGTCGCACACTTTGAAAAAATTTCATGAATGGACTTGACAGTCGATCATCTCCTCGTTATTTTGTAAGCGGTTACGAAAGCGGTTACATAAGTCGCGAGAGTCGTAACCAGAGACCCGGGGGGGAGCACAGTGGCCGAATCAACGCCGACGATTTACGACGTCGCGGAACGTGCCGGTGTGTCCATCGCGACCGTGAGTCGCGCCCTTAATTCGCTCGATTCGGTACGACCCGCCACGCGCGACAAGGTGCTGCGAGCAATGGACGAACTCGACTTCGTTCCGAACGCGGTCGCGCGAGGCCTTTCGATCGGCAAGCACGGCATCTTGGGTCTGGTCTTCACTCGCGTGGTCGGCGAGAACAACGGACTCGCGGTCGAAGAGGCGAGCCTGCTCTATACCGATATCGTCATTCGAGGCGCGGAGACCCGCGCCGCCGAGAAGGGTTACTCACTACTGCTGAGCAGTTTTGACGAGTCGCACCCGTCAGGCATGAGTGCGCTGTTGAACCTCACGGGCACCGTGGATGGACTGGTCGTGATGGACCGCGTACTGGGTGACGACGATGTGGCGTTCCTGGCACGACGCATCCCAGTCGTCCTCCTGGCGGGACGCGGCGACTCGTCGGCGGCGATCACCGTGCGAGTCGACAATGAGCAGGCGATGAACAGTCTGGCCGAGCATCTCATTGGCGTACACCACGTCACCCGCGTGGGATTCGTTTCCGGGGCCATGGAAAGCCCCGACGCGCTGGCCCGCGCGAATGGATTTCGCCGGTCCGTCGAGGAGCACGGGGCGAGTATCGCCGACGTGGACCTCCTCGAGGGCGACTGGACGTCGGCGGGGGGCGAGGCCGTCATGCGTGCGCGCTTGGAGCGCGACGAAGTGCTTCCCCAAGTGTTCGCCTGCGCGAACGACCAGATGGCAGTGGGCGTCATCTTCGCCCTCCAGGAGCGCGGACGACGGGTGCCCGAGGACATTCTGGTGACCGGGTTTGACGACATCACGTTGACGAGGTACTTCAACCCGCCCCTGACCACGATTCGCCAGTCCGGTGGGCTATTGGGCGCCGTCGCCGTCGACGCGCTGGTGTCCACTATCGACGGCAACGGGGATGGGGAGCGCACGATCGTCCTGCCCACACAACTGGTCGTGCGCGCCAGTTGTGGATGTGCGAGTGACCCTGAGGAGCCGCTTCGTCAATTGCACGTCGACCACCACCAGCGGGTGAGCGCATGAGGATGCTCGGACGTCGTCTCTCGCTGTATCTGGTGACCGCTTGGGTAGCGATCACTGTGAACTTCTTGTTGCCCCGAATGATGCCGGGCAACCCGGTGCAACAACTGATCGGCAAACTCACGGGACGTGTCACTCCCCAACAGGTGCACGCGATCGAACTGGCCTTTGGCATCGGACTGCACCAGAACCTCTGGGACCAATACATCGGATACTGGCACCAACTCTTTCTGGGCAATCTCGGCGTCTCGATCACGCTCTCGGTGCCGGTCTCGAGCGTGCTCGCCTCCGCGGTCCCCTGGACCGTTGGGCTGATCGGTGTCTCGACGGTCCTGAGTTTCCTGCTGGGCACGTTCGCTGGCGCCCTCCTCGGCTGGTTCCGGGGATCACGCCTCGACTCGGTGATCCCTGTCGCCACGTTCTTCCAGGCGGTGCCCTACTTCTTCTTGGGCACCGTGATGCTGCTGGTGTTCGGTTCGGACCTGCACCTGTTCCCCGTCCTGGGGGCGTACAGCCAGTCGGTGACACCGGGCTGGCACTGGGACTTCATCTTCAGCCTCGTTCGCTACGGCGAATTGCCGGTCATCACGATCGTGCTGAGTTCAGTCGCCGGGTGGATGCTCGGGATGCGCAACATGATGATCACGATGATCGCCGAGGACTTCGTCTTGATGGCGGTCGCCAAGGGTTTGCCGCGTCGCAAGGTCATCATGCACGCGGCGCGCAATGCCGTGCTGCCGAGCGTCGCCAACCTGTCGTTGGCGATCGGGCTCGTGGTCTCGGGGGCGTTGCTGGTGGAACTCGTCTTTAACTACCCCGGCGTGGGCAATCTCTTGCTCCAGGCTGTTTTGAACGAGGACTACCCCTTGATCCAAGGCATCTTCCTGGTCATCACGTTGACGGTCCTGGTGGCGAATCTCCTGGCGGACGTCTTCTACTTCGTCCTCGATCCACGCACTCGCACTGAGGCCGCCGTATGAGCGCCGTGCGACTGCCACGTTCACCCAAAGTTCTCGTCGGAGCCGGGCTGGTCGCCTTCTTCGCCGTCCTGACGGTGGTGGGCCCCTGGCTGGCTCCCTACAATCCCAGCGCCACGTCCTTCCCGGCGAACTTGCGGCCGTCGTCGGGCCACTGGTTGGGGACGACCGCGCTCGGCCAGGACATCTTCTCGCAGTTATTGGTCGGTGCGCGAGCGACGATGATCGTGGCGATCGTGGCTGGTGTCGTGGCGACCATCCTCTCGGTGACCGTTGGCGTCGCGGCGGGCTACCTCGGCGGCCGCACCGACGACGGACTGTCGTTGATGTCCAACGTCTTCTTGGCGATCCCGGGACTACCGCTGCTGATCGTCATCGACAGTTACCTGCCCGCGGGCGGGCGTTCCAACTCATTCGTCATCGGATTGATCATCAGCCTCACCGGCTGGGCCTGGGGCGCACGCGTCCTTCGAGCCCAGACGATGTCGCTGCGCAATCGCGACTTCGTCGAGGCCTCGCGCATCATCGGTGAGAGTCGCTTTCGCATCATGATGTTCGAGATCGCGCCGAACCTATTGCCCGTGCTGGCATCCTCGCTGCTCTTCACCATCCTCTATTCGATCGGTGCCTACGTCACCCTCGCCTACGTCGGACTCACTTCGACCGCCGTGTGGAACTGGGGCACGATGCTCTACTGGGCCCAGGCCAACAATGCGCCGCTGGCGAACCAGTGGTGGTGGTTCGTGCCGCCGGGCGTGTGCATCGCCCTGATCGGCACCGGTCTAGCACTCATGAACTTTGGAATCGACGAGTTCATCAATCCCCGCCTGCGCTCGGCCGGACTCAGTGGTCGCGTGCGTCGCGCCAGTGGTCTGCCTCGTCGCCCGCGTCTCGGTTACACCCCCGTGGCTCGCGCCAGCGCCGCGCGTGCGGCGAAGGTGGGTGCGCAATGACGAAGGAAGCCATGACGCCAGACGAGACGACCACTGAGAACGACACGGTGCTCGAGATCGAGGACTTCAGCGTGGACTACGGCTGGGGTGACTCGGCGGTGCGCGCAGTCAACAACGTGACGCTCAGTGTGCGCCGTTCGCGCGTGCTGGGTGTGGCCGGCGAGAGCGGTAGCGGCAAGTCCACCCTCGTGTACGCCGTGACGCGTCTGCTGCGCTCACCCGGCGTCATCGCGGGGGGACGAGCTCGCCTCACCTTCGACGACCCGTCGTCGGGCGACGCCAAGCGACGTACCGTCGACCTGTTGGCGGCGTCGGCGAGTGAGTTGCGCTCGATCCGTTGGTCGCAGGTGTCCATTGTCCTGCAGAGCGCCCTCAACGCCCTCAACCCGGTGTTGCGCATCGGTCATGAATTCGACGAGGTGTTGAAGACGCATCGCCGCGAGATGACCAAGGCCCAACGACGCGCCCGTGCGGCCGAGCTCCTCGAACTGGTCGGACTCAACGAAGACCGACTGGCGCGCTTCCCCCACGAACTCTCGGGTGGTCAGCGTCAACGGATCATGATCGCCCTCGCCCTCGCTCTCGATCCGCAATTGGTGATCATGGACGAGCCGACCACCGCGCTCGATGTGGTGACCCAGCGCGAGATCGTCAACGAACTCGCCCAATTGCGCGCGCGATTCGGCTTCTCGATGATCTTCATCACGCACGACCTCTCCTTGCTGGTGGAACTGGCTGACGACATTGCGGTGATGTACGCCGGCAACGTAGTGGAGTGGGCACCAGCGAGTGACCTCTACAACACGCCGCGACACCCCTATACCTTGGGCCTGTTGAACTCCTCGCCGCCGTTGTCGGGCGAGCGGCGCGAATTGGTGGGAATTGCGGGTTCGCCGCCTGACCTGTCACAGCCGCTCTCGGGTTGCAGTTTCCACGCTCGTTGTCCCTTCGCGATGGAGCGATGTGCGAGCGAGGTGCCGGTGTTACGCGAGCTCGACGAGTCTGGTCGCAAGGTCGCTTGTTGGCTGCACGAGACGCCCGCAACCGTGCCGGGCGCCTTGCGCCGCCGAGTACCCGCCGTCGCGGTCGAGGACCCCTCATCAGAATCCACGAAGGAGGTGGCCAGTTGAGCGACGCCCAACTCGAAGCACGACACCTGTCGCGGCATTTCGTGGTGCGCACGGGCCACGGCCTCGTCCGTCCCAAGAAGGTGGTGCGCGCCGTCGATGACGTGAGTTTGAGCCTGCACGCGCGCCGGGTGACCGCAGTCGTCGGTGAGAGCGGATCGGGCAAGTCGGTGCTGGCGCGCATGCTGGCACGGATCGTGACACCGACCTCAGGCGAACTGGTACTCGACGGCGTCACCATTCCCCCCAACACGCCGCGATCGCTCGCGTACACCTCGGAGGTTCAGTTGGTCCTACAAGACCCCTTCGCCTCCATCAACCCGGTGCACGCCATCCGTCACTCGCTCGAGCGGCCCCTGGCCATCCACGGGACGCCCAAGGCCGAGATCGAAGAGCGCGCGAGCGCCGCCCTCGCACGGGTGTCGCTCGAGCCGCCCGAGAGATACCTCAGTCGCTACCCCCACGAACTCTCGGGAGGCCAGCTCCAGCGCGTCTCGATCGCCCGGGCCCTGTGCGTTAACCCCAAGGTGCTGCTGGCCGACGAGCCCATCTCGATGCTCGACGTGTCGGTGCGCCTGGGCGTTTTGAACTTGCTGCGCGGACTCTGTGACAACGAGCAGCTGGCCATCCTCTACATCACCCACGACATCGCGTCAGCACGTTATATCGCTGATGAGACGATCGTGATGTACGCCGGTCAGGTCGTCGAGCGCTCCGAGGGCACGGCATTGATCGATGCGCCGTCGCACCCCTACACCCAGTTGCTGATCTCCTCGGTGCCCGACCCCAGCGATCCGCTGCGTCAGGCGCCCGAGATCGAGGATCGCACGGGTCAGGGTCAGTTCCCCACCGAGGGGTGCCGCTTCGCCCCTCGGTGTCCCCACGCGATGGAAGTGTGTCGCACCACGGCACCACCATTGATCGAGGTCGCGAGCGGTCACGAGTCACGTTGCTGGCTCTACGAAGACGTCGCCAAGGTCGCCATCACCACCCGAGGGCAAGGAGGGACAATTTCGACGACGTAACGCAACTTCAGTTGCCGGGATGCGACGTCCTTTTCTCAGGTGAGAGTCACCGATAAAAGGTCCAGCCGGCTTCCGCAGTACCCATCAGGACTTACACGGTCAAAAAAGGAGTCGGCGTCAGCCGACTGGACAATTCAAAGGATACTAATGATTAGAAAGATTGCCATCATCGCCTCGGCGATGTCGTGCTTGACACTAGGCGTCATCAGCGTCAATGGCGCTTCCGCGTCGACGCCGAAGAGCCACGTGTTGACCGAAGAGGGCAACGTTGGAGTGACGTTCACTGACAACTTCAACCCCTTCAACGGGAACTCGCTGTCGGGGCAGATGAGCATTAAGTCGCTCACCTACGAACCCCTCATGGAGTTCGACTATCTCAAGGCCAACACCCAATACCCGTGGCTTGCGACGGGCTACAAGTTCACCAACGGCGGACGGACCCTCACCTTCACTTTGCGCAACGGCGTCAAGTGGAGCGACGGCAAGGCCTTCACTGCGGCGGACGTGGCCTACACCTTCAACCTCATTGGACAGGACCCCGCGGCTAACTACTCGGGTGTGCCGCAGATGACCAATGCTGCCAGAGTCAAGGGCAACACCGTGACGCTGAACTTCGCCGCACCGGCGTATCAGGACATCATCGCGATCGCCGGCAGCACGTTGATCGTTCCCCAGCACCTCTGGTCCAAGGTCCTCAACCCGGCCAAGGCCATCATCACCAACCCGGTGGGAACTGGTCCCTACGTGCTCAAGCACTACTCGTCGCAGTTGGTCTCCTTCAAGGTCAACCCGACGTACTGGGGTGGTACGCCCGCGGCGACGCAGGTGAACATTCCCTCGTACTCGAGCAACGCCTCGGCGACCACGGCGCTGTCCAACGGTCAGCTGGACTGGGCGGGTAACGACATCGCCAACATCAACGCGGTGTTCGTCAACAAGAACCCCAAGACCAACCACTACTACTTCGCCGGTGGTAACACCGTGACGTTGGAGTTCAACACCACGGGCACCGGACCCTTGAGCGACCCCGTCGTTCGCCAAGCCATCAGTGCGGGTATCAACCGCGCGCAGCTGGGCACTGAGGGAGAGAGTGGCTACGAGTTGCCGGCGACGTCCTCGAGCGGACTGATCCTGCCCAACCAGGCAGCGTTCCAGAGCGCAGCGAGCAAGAACGACCTTTCGCCGGTCAGCGACCCCACCAAGGTGGCCACGTTGCTTTCTGGTGACGGTTACGCGAAGAACAGCAGTGGCATGTGGGCAAAGAACGGCCAGGAGATCACCTTCAACATTGAGGACCCGACGGCTTACTCTGACTACTACGCTGACGCGCAGCTGATCTCGAACTCGCTCCAGGCGGTTGGCATCAACGCGACCGTTGACGGTGTGCAGGCCTCGCAGTGGTACTCCGACCTCGCGGCCGGAACGTTCCAGAGCGCGATTCACTGGGGTGCCGGTGGCGCCAACCCGTTCCAGCAGTACCAGAACTGGTTGGACTACAACACCTTCGTCGCGCCGAACGCTACCAACGCCTCGGGTGACTTCGGTCGCTACCAGAGTGCTACGGCGGAAGCAGCGTTGACGAAGCTCGAGACGACCAGCCCGACCAACACGGCTGCCGTCACGGCTGCCGTCCAGGCCTTGGGCAACATCTTGACCACGCAGGCCCCGGTGGCTCCGTTGCTCTACGGTGCGGACTGGAACGTCTACTCGACTGCCCACTTCACTGGTTGGGTGACCGCGGCGAATCCTTACATGGACCCGTCACCGAGTGACCCGGAATTGCCCGTCATCTTGATGCACCTGAAGGTGGCGAAGTAGTCCATTAACTCCGGTGGTGGCCCCGCGATGGGCGGAGCCACCACCGGCAGCACCGGAAGTTTTACTTCCGTCACTTCGGCGTGCGGCCTCGTCACTCCCTAACTCGACGAGGCCGCACGATGAAGTGGCTCCGCATTCTATGACTATCCATTAGTAGGAGATCCCCTCGTGAGCACCAGCTCGAATCACAGTGATCGCACGCGACACTTTCCACCCGACTTCCTCTGGGGAGCGGCCACCGCGTCGTACCAAATCGAAGGGGCCACCACCGCTGACGGCCGTGGACCGTCCATCTGGGACACCTTCTCTCACACCCCCGGGCTCGTCTTGAATGGCGACAACGGCGACATCGCCTGCGACCACTACCACCGCATGGACGAGGATCTGGACCTGCTTGCCGACCTGGGCGTGCGCGCCTATCGATTCTCCGTCGCTTGGCCCCGCGTGATCCCCGACGGGACCGGCGCGGTGAACCAACGTGGCCTCGATTTCTACCGCCGCCTCGTCGACGGGTTACGCCAGCGCGACATCGAGCCGACGCTGACGTTGTATCACTGGGACCTTCCCCAGTCGCTCGAGGACCGCGGTGGCTGGGTGGCTCGTGAGACCGCCGAGGCCTACGCCGTCTACGTCGAAGCGGTCGCCAATGCCCTCGGCGAGGGAGTGGAGCGCTGGATCACGCTGAACGAACCCTGGTGTTCCTCGTGGCTCGGTTACGGGTCGGGCCACCACGCGCCGGGTCACCACGACATCGGCATGGCCGCCGCGGCGAACCACCACCTCTTGCTGGCTCACGGACTCGCGGTGCCGATACTGCGTGACAGCATTCGCGGCGCCAAGGTCGGTATCACCTTGAACCTCAGCGACCATCGACCCGGCAGCGACGATGAACTCGACCGGGCGGCCGCGCGACGCGCCGACGGCAATCTCAACCGGCTCTTCCTCGAACCCATTTTCCACGGCCACTATCCCGAAGACATGCTCGAGCACTACTCGGACGTGTCCCCGGGATTCTGGGTCGTGCGCGACGGGGACCTCGACCTCATCTCCGCGCCGCTGGACTTCCTGGGAGTCAATTACTATTCCCCCGCGACGGTGGTCGACGAATCGCGCGCCACGCAGGCGCGGATGGCCGGCTACATCGTGGCCACGGGAGACCAATTCCCCGACCTTCGACTTCGCGGCCTCGAGACCCCGGGTCGCGACCGTACCGCGATGGACTGGGAGATCCAGGCCGCCGGACTCACAGCGTTGTTGGTGCGCATTCGCGACGAATACACCGGTCTGCCGATCTACATCACGGAGAATGGCGCTGCCTTCAACGACTACGTCGACCCCAATGGTCAAGTCCTCGACTTCAATCGTGTCGCGTATCTGCAAGAACACATCTCGGCGGTGCACGACGCCATCGACACCGGTGTCAACGTGCAGGGCTACTTCGTCTGGAGTCTGTTGGACAACTTCGAGTGGGCCTTCGGCTACTCGCAGCGCTTCGGGATCGTGTGGGTGGATTTCCCCACGGGTGCACGACTGCCCAAGGAGAGCTTTCGTTGGTATCGCGACGCGATCGCGTCTAACACCGTGCAGTACGCACGATCACCCGGTAGTCACTAGGTCCGTCTCCCGGATCGCCTCGCCGCGGTACGTCACGTCTGATGGGGATGAGACGTACCGTGGTGGGAGCGGTGGCGACGTCGTCACTGGGGAGAGTTGATGGCACGTCGCAGCGATGATGGACCTGCGGACTCGCGCACGGCGCGGGACCGGTCGACTTTCAGTTCCCTCTCGGTGAGGGCGTATCGCGAGTGGTTCATCAGTCAAATACTGTCGGCGTCGGGCACCATGACCCAGATAGTCGCGCTGTCGTGGCTGGTGTTGCAATTGACCCACAGTGGTGTCGACCTCGGCTTGTTGTCGACCGCCGCACTGGCCCCGATGTTGCTCGTCGGGCCCTGGGCTGGAGCCCTGGTCGATCGGGTGGACCACCGCCGTCTCCTGATCGTGACCCAGAGCGTCTACATCGCACTCTCGGTACTCCTCGCCGTGGTGACGTCGATCGGGGCGATCAAAGTATGGATGATCTTCACTATTGCCTTCGCATCGGGAGTGGTGGGTACGCCAGATACTGCGGCCCGCCAGGTGTACGTGAACGATCTCGTCGGCGGCGACCGGCTCTCGAGTGCGGTGAGTTTGAACGAAGTGGTGATCAACGCCTCGCGCGTCGTCGGCCCCGCGCTGGGCGGTCTCCTCCTGGCAACCGCGGGGGTCAGCGCGTGCATCTGGGCCAACGCGGCATCGTTCGTTCCGTCGTTGCTCGTCCTGGTGAGTCATCGCCACCTGGCCACGTGGCACGGCACCGACCACGGGGTCGATCACGATCGGCGATTCTTGGTGGGTTGGCGTTACGCGTGGCGGCACCCCACGATTCGACTGGCGTTATTGTTGGCGGCCGCGTCGGGAATGTTGTTCAACATGAGCGTCTCCCTGCCGCTCGTCGCGTCGCGCGTGTTCCACCTCGGCGGTGGCGGGTTCGGGCTCATGATGTCGGCGTTCGGCGTGGGCGGGATCATCGGAGGAGTCGTGGCCGCCGGTCGACGCGCACCCAGTCGTCGCTCGGTGATCTCACTGGCGTTGGTGAGTGGACTGGCGGTCGTGGTCTGCGCCTTCGCCCGTAACGTGGGCGAGTTCTACGCGGGTATAGTCGTGACCGGGTGTGCGTCGATCTGGTTCATCGCGCGCGCGAATACGCTCGTGCAGCGCGAGACCGAACCGGCACTTCGCGGCCGGGTGATGGCGGTGTGGTCGATGGCCCTTCCAGGGATGATGCCCTTGACCAGCCCACTAGTGGGTTTGGTGGGGGGCGCGATCGGTCCACGCGAGGGCTTCGGCCTGTCGGGCGTGGCGATGTTGGTCATCGCGGGCGTCGGGTTGGCGCGAGGGCGCGTGACGTCAAGCTGACTTCGCCCGTCCATCGGAGTGAGCGAGGCTGTTCACGATCTCCGCGGCCATCGGTCGGTAGTGGTCGAGGTCGGGCACGGCGAGTCCAGGGACCTTGGCGCGGTCGTCCCATGAGCGCAACGCCATAGCCGTGACGAAGCCGGGATGTGCTTCGAAGCGAGCGCGCTCGTCGGTGTTGAGCGAGCCGCCCTGGGCGATGAAGGTGATCTGGGAGGCTTCGGAGAGTTCGTCGAAGTAGTCCGGATCGATGGTGCAACGCCAGCGCTTGGCCAGAACGTGCAACGCGACGGGTTGGGCCACGGCGACTCCCAGAAGTGGCGAGAGGACGCGCGCGCCGAGGGCCGCGTGATCGCCATTGACGGGCACGACGTCGTCGCTACGACCTTCTTCGGTGAGGAACCACCCGACATCGTGGAAGAGGGCCGCGGCGATGAGTTCGCGAGTGGCGCCGTCCTCGAACGCCAATGCTGCGCATTGCAAAGCGTGGTCGAGTCCGGTGACGTCCTCGCCGTATCGACGGTGTCCGTGCGTCTGATACAGCGTGAACAACGCATCGAGGGACGTGGGGGTGGCAATCGTCACCTCAGCGCCCGCGATTCAGTCGTTGTGTGCGCGTCATGGTTCCACGATAGGAAACGCCGGTAAAGAGCGGGTGTCGATTAAGTCACGATTGGGCGACAGGTTGGAGCAGCGACACGTGCGGGTTCGTTCGACCTACTCACTCACCTTTTTCGCGACGCACCAGTGGCTCTGGCACCGGCCAATCCCGCGTCGGGCGGTTTCTGCTCTACGTCAAGAGGGGGCTCGACCTGGCCATCGATCTCGCGCGACGTGAGGTCGTCGTGAGGGAGCTGACGACCTCACCACACGGCCGGCAACAAGCGCCAACGGACCTTCGCGCGATAGTCGTCGTATCCGGGTGACGTTGAGAGGAGACGCTCTTCGGCGTTGATACGGCCGATGTTGCAGCCGCTGACGAGGGCCATCACTATGACGTTGGTCCATGAGAGGCTCTGGAGGACGTAGCCCAGTTGCAGCAGGACGTATGACGCGTAGACGGGGTGGCGCACCACCGCATAGGGGCCGCGAGACTTGAGTCCCCGATCGGCTGCGGCGAAACCGAAGGAACGACCTAGTGCGATGAAGGATGCCACGCAGATGGCGAGTCCCAGCGCCTGCACGTCAGCGCCGATGACGACACCCAGATGGGAATGGAGACCAGTCGGACGGAACATGACGCCACCAAAGGTGCCGGCGAAGGCCAGTAGCCAGTCGTCGCTACGATGGCTGACTCTCGTCGCGGGGCGTCGCAACACGTAGATGACGACGATCCAGAGTTGTTCGGCGAAAAACGCGCCACCCACCAGCGAATGCGTGAGTAAGTAGTGGTGCCAGCCCGACCACGCGAAGAGACCAGCGCCCACGGCACCCACCACGTTGGCGACCACCCTCGTCGATCGCCGCGATCTGAGCAAGCCGGCGGGTACGAGGTGATCGACGCTGGTCCCTTCACCCTGACCGGAGCGATGTGAACTGGTCGAGAGACTGATCATGCGGCTGTCACATCCGGAGTCGCGACGCGAAGTCGTTGTTCGATGAGGTGATCGAGGCTGAGTCGTCCCGCTCCGAGGACCGCCACGATCAGTGCCAAGACCGCGAGGGTGATGTTGAATTCATACCCGGGATTATTCGTGAGCGAGTTGATGCCATTGACCCACGTCACCGTAATCATCGCCATCACCTGATCGACGAGGAGAGCGAGACCCGCTAGTCGCGCCCCGAGACCCACGGCGAGCAAGATGGCGCCCCCGAACTCGATCACGCCTGCCGAGACGGCGAAGAAGCCGCCTGGACGTAGATGCGCCGTGTTGGCGAAATACAGTGCCGTTCGATGGAGTCCGGGACCGTTGAACGTGGCGAACAACTTGCCCGCGCCGTAGTAGGTGAATATCCACACGAGTGCGATGCGAGCGGCCACGAGGGCAATATCGGTGAGTGGGCCCGACGACGTACTTTTGACGAGCGTCGACAGCAGCGTCGTCGCTGGACCGGGTGACGCTGATGGCGACTCCCGCCTCACGGGTTTGACGCCCCGTGTGACGTGCGAGAGGGTGGGGACACCGCAAGATTGTGTCGCGCCGAGGCCGTGGGCGCGTCGCGACGACCCGACGACGTGGCGCGAGCGGAGTCGAACGGTCGGAATGGTCCCATCAGTTGGGCGAACAGCACGGCGAGGTGCCGCGGTCGGTCCGAGGATTGCTCGACGGCCAGCGGTCGACCCGGTAAGCCGGTGTCGATGCGAATCGTGTCCGGCCGCGGAAAGATCGCCCGGTGCGCCAACTGGTCCCAAATCGTCAGCGCGAAGCCGAGGTTCACGTCTTGAGGGCCGTTCAATTGGTGATGGATGCGGTGGTAGTTGGGGCTCACGAAGATCCGCCCCAAGGGTCCGAAACCGAGATTGGTGTTGGAGTGCTCAAAGGCGACCACTGCGGCGTACGCGACGAGCAACGAGGTGGGAATCGTGCCGTTCGAGATCAGGATCACTCCTGGGATCAACGTGATGAGGTAGGACACGTGGATGAGGGGATGGGTCCGAAACACCGTGAGCACACTCATGTCCTCTTGGGAATGATGGAGCTCGTGGAATCGCCACAGCACTCGGAGGCGGTGGTTGGCGAAGTGGGCGAGCCAATTGCACCCATCCATCGCGACGAAGATGATTGCGATCACTCCCCAGTGCGGCACGAATCCCATTCGGGGCACGACGATCCACGGCAGCGACCGGCGCGCCACCTCGGCGAACGAGAGCGACAGCGCTACGACCAGGGGAGCGACCAACGTGGCGTTCACGACGGTATAGAGGAGGTCGTGACGATACCCTCGAGCGAATAACGGTCGTCGCTGCGCAGGTCGAATTCGTTCGACGACGAGGAAGACTCCGAGTAGCGCCAACGTGGCTGGTCCCACCACCACCACGCGCAGATTGGTCATCGACGCCGTGAAGCTGTTGCCTCCCCAACGGCTCGTCCAGCCGATGCCGATCAAGGCGGCCGCGACGGCCACGATCGAGAGAGCAGGGACGTACAAGCGCGACGAGAGCCTCGTCGGCGCGTCGGTGGTCGTTAACTCCGTGACGTCCGGTGCGCTCGGCGACGCCGGTCCCGTGTTGGTCGCCAGGGTGTCGCTGCGCGCCGCTGCGCGGGTGTCCTTCTCACTAGAAACCGATACCACCTGCTCCTCCTCCCGTTGTGGTCGTGGTGGTGGCGCCACCCGATGGCTTCAGCGTGACGACGACGGTCCACTTGCCCCACGTGTCGGTCACATTCCCCTTGATCTGTCCGGGAGCGAGGTCCTTGGAGAACCAATACAGGGCTGCTCCGCCATACGTCACCTGCAGGCGACCCCCGGCGCGACTGACCGTGCCGAGTTTGGCCGCACTGACGCCGTGTCCGGCCGTTGCCTTCGTCACGCCCTTGGGCAAGAGGACCTCGGGCCAGACCTTCAGGCACTTGGCGGTGCAGGCGACCGAGCTCGCCTTGAGGGTGTAGACGGTGGTGCCGCTCACTAGGACCGTCCCGTAGGTCGTGGACTTGAAGGTGGTGATCGTCAGTCCGGCACTGGCGTGGTCGTTGGCCGTGGCCGACGCCGATACCGCACCCCAGATCGTGGCGGGCACGACGAGGGCGAGGATGGCGCTCACGATTCTGAGCCGTGTGCCTCGTGGCGTGGACCTGGTACTTGTTGTGGGCGTCATCGGGTGGTCTCCTCCATCATGGTGGCTAGTGACTCCACGAGGGCCTCGACGCCGCCAGTGAGGAAGCTCACCGGTTGCGAGAGGTCACGTGGGTCGTTCATCACACAGACCTACGGTTGACTCGTGCGAAGGGATCACATTTTCATTGGTCGGGCGCTCTGCGCGTGACGACCGCCGGGGTCGCGCGACCACGCGGTTCGCGCTAGGAGGTCAGCGCAGCCGACGCCAGTACGTGCCCGGTCGCAGTGGTGACCTGCGCTTGAGCGATTTGGCTCGCAGCGACGTTGACCTGTGCTGTCCACGCACCGTATCCGTCCTTGAGCGAGAAGCTACCCAGGTCCTTGACGATTCCGCTCTTGAGCGTGATGCGACACCACGCCTCGCCGGACCAGCCGACATCGTCGAAGGTCATGTAGAGCCACGTCGGATGGCCGGCGCTGATGAAGACGTGACCGAGGACTTCACCATGCGAGGTCAACTGCGCCGTCACGGGTGGGCTCGACTGCGCAGCGGGTGATGGCGTGTGCCGTGACGTCACGTAGGTGCCCACCGCGACACCGAGGACGAGAAGAAGCGCCGCCGCCACGAGGAGGCTCATGGTGGTGAGTCGCCGAGGTGTCGCACGCGGCACGTCGGCCCGGTACCTCTCGACGAGGCGTTGCTCGAATCCCCACGATGGCTCGGCCGTGGGGGCAAAATCGAGCATCGCGTCGGCGACGACGGCGAGAGACTCGAGTTCGCCCCGACACGATGCACACGTCGCCAAGTGTTCAAGGACTCGTGATCGGCTGCGGCCCGTCAGGGTTCCCACGGAGAATTCGATCAAGTCCATGCTGACCTGGTCGCAGGCGTCGATCTCGGAACGCTCGTCACTCATCGCAGTCCCTTCGCCACAGCGGCCTCGCGCAGTTTTGCCATGCCCAGACGTATCCTGCTCTTCGCGGTGCCCAGAGGAATTGACTCCTCGGCGGCAATCTCGAGCGCGGTACGCCCGTAGACGCACGCCAACAACACGGCCCGGCGCTGATCAACGGGTAGTTGCCGCAACGCCATCGCGAGCGGTTCACTCGTGTCCGACAGGGTGGCGACATCGTCAGGGGAGTCGTCGCTGCTCACCAGACCGGCGAATACCCGGTCAGTGGGAGCCACGGGAACGGCGCGGCGAATCCGCAGCGCGTCGATCGCGAGATTCCGGGTGATCGTGAGAGTCCACGTGGTCACTGAACCGCGGCGAGGGTCGAAGACGGATGCGTGTCGAAGAATACGAATGAATGCCTCTTGGGCGACGTCCTCGGCGAGTCCCGGGTCGCCCACAATCGCCAGGGCCAATCCGAAGAGGCGTCGCTGATAGCGCCGAACGAAGATGAGAACGGCTTGTTCGTCATGGACCGCGATTCCGGCCAGCAACGCCTCGTCGGCCACTTGGTCGTCAAAGTCCGGGCGTTGTCTCATCAACTGATAGTACGGTCGTCGGCCCCCGAGGGATCACTCGGGGGCCGACCCGGCCCATATCGGCGGGGTCTAGTCGGTGGCGTCAAGCGCGAGTGGCGGAGGGAGTGGGATTTGAACCCACGGTGGGCAAGCCCACGCCGGTTTTCAAGACCGGTACATTCGGCCGCTCTGTCATCCCTCCGTCCAAAATTCTAGTGGACGGACTTAGGAACCTTTTTTGCGCGTGCGCGCGCGTCCGGCCTGGTCCAAGATCACCTTGCGCAACCGCACCGACTTGGGTGTCACCTCAACCGCTTCGTCGTCAGAGATGAACTCGAGCGCCTGCTCGAGCGAGAACACCGTGGCGGGAGTGATGCGTTCGGTGTGGTCCGAACCCGAGGCTCGCATGTTGGTGAGCTTCTTCTCTTTGGTCGGATTGACGTTCATCTCATCGGCGCGAGCGTTCTCGCCCACGATCATGCCCTCGTAGACCTCGACGCCGGGCCCGACGAACAGAGTGCCACGCGGCTCAAGATCGATCAGCGCGTTGGCGGTCGTCGGCCCGCGGCGGTCAGCCACGAGCACCCCGCTCTGACGCAGGCGGATGTCACCGAACCAGGGCTCGTAGCCGTCGAAGTTCGTGTGCATCATGCCCGCGCCGCGGGTCTCGGTCATGAACTCGGTGCGGATGCCCACCAGTCCGCGTGCGGGAATGCGCCACTCGAGGCGAACCCAACCCGTGCCATGGTTGACGAGGTCGACCATGGTCCCCTTGCGGGTCGCCAGCAAGGTGGTGATGTTGCCGACGAATTCCTCGGGTGTGTCGATGGTGACGTGCTCGACGGGTTCGTTCACCTTGCCGTCAATCTCACGGGTGACGACTTGGGGTTTACCCACCGTGAGCTCGAAGCCCTCGCGTCGCATCGTCTCGATCAAGATGGCGAGTTGCAGTTCACCGCGACCCTGGACCTCCCAGGCGTCGGGGCGCTCGGTCGGCAACACGCGCAAGGACACGTTACCGACGAGTTCCTTGTCGAGTCGGTCCTTAACCTGACGCGCCGTCAGAAGCTTTCCCTCGGTGCCCGCGACCGGTGAGGTGTTGATACCAATGGTCATCGAGAGACTGGGCTCGTCGACGGTGAGCGGCGTGAGGGCGATCGGGTCGTCGGGATCGGCAAGCGTCTCGCCGATGGTGATCTCCTCGAAGCCCGCGACCGCGACGATGTCACCGGGACCAGCGCTCTCGGCGGGCACACGGTCGAGCGCCTCGGTGATGAAGAGTTCAGTGATCTTGGCGAATTCGATGGTCCCGTCGATGCGACACCACGCCACTCGCTGTCCGCGGACCAGATTGCCGTTGACCACGCGGCACAGGGCCAGGCGCCCGAGATACGGCGAAGCGTCGAGGTTGCAGACGAGGGCCTGGAGGCCGTGACCCTCTTCGTACTCGGGACAGGGCACGTAGTCGGCGATCGTCTGGAACAACGGGGTCAGGTCGCCCGACGTGTCGTTGATGTCGGCGGAGGCCCAACCTTGGCGGGCCGACGCGTAGAGGATCGGGAAGGAGATCTGGTGCTCGTCGGCGTCGAGGTCGAGGAAGAGGTTCTCGACCTCTTCGACGACCGCCTCGGTACGGGCGTCGGGACGGTCGACCTTGTTGATCACGAGGACGACCGGCAGGCGGGCTTCGAGGGTCTTGCGAAGGACGAAACGCGTCTGGGGCAGGGGTCCCTCGGCGGCGTCGACCAGCAACACCACTGCGTCCACCATGGCCAGTCCTCGCTCCACTTCGCCTCCGAAGTCGGCGTGACCCGGGGTGTCGATGATATTGATGGTCAGGTCGTGCCACTTGACCGCGGTGTTCTTGGCCAAGATGGTGATGCCCTTTTCGCGCTCCAGGTCACCGGAGTCCATGACGCGGTCGGTGACGGCCTCGTGGGCCGTGAAGGAGCCCGTTTGGCGCAACATGGCGTCCACGAGGGTGGTCTTTCCGTGGTCGACGTGGGCGATAATGGCGATATTTCGAAGGGAGGTGCGCTGGGTCATGACCTATCTACGCTACTAGGCGCCGCACCCAACCCGTTTTTCCGGTCTCGTCAGGCTGCGCGTGCCAGAGTGTGGCGACGCTGGGCGACGGCGGTGCGCACGAAGTCGCGCGCGCCAGCGCGGACGTTCTCCATCGTCCCGTCCACCCCCAGTATGAGGCCCGCGTCGGGCCACAGCCCGAGATAACGCCGGGGGGCGAGGCCGTCGGGGTGCGCCAACGTGGCGACCACCAGGTCACTGCGTAGGCCCGGACCAGCACTTTTACCAGGTTGCCCCGATCTGATCCGTATCACCAGCGATCCGTCGTCGGTGTCCACCACCAGGTCGCGGCGACCTCGCAAGGTGGTGCGCCCCCCGGCGACGTCGTAATAGGCATCCGAAGAGGCGACGCGCCACGTCGCCTCGACGCCCTCGGCGACATCGAGACCCTGCGTGGCCCAGTTCACGGCTTCGGCGGTGATCAGGCCCAGCACCGGGTGTGCGACACCCGCAAGCCAATGTCCCAGTGAGCCCGGTCGCGCGTAGCCCTTCACGGCTCGCAACAGTTGATCGGCCACTTCATCGCGCACCGCGTTCAAGATCGTGTCGGGTGTTGCGAGGACTCGCCGCAGAGCGTTATTGCCCAAAATACGACGCGCCGTGGTCGGCGACCAGGCGAAAGGTCCGGGCGGTCGGCCCGCCTGTTCCACCATCCACGCGTCGAGGCGACGGTGTTCGTCCGCCGGCACAGCGCGGAAGCGACTGGCGAGGCTGGCACGATGATCCTCGCTCACCATCGCCACGTCAGTTGGCGCGTCGGCGATCAATTCGTTGACGTCGCGAGCCGTGAGGCGACGCTGGACCAGCGTGCTCATGACGACTCACCGAGTCGTGCAAGGATCGTCACGACGTCGTCCACCGAGCGCATGAGCAATTCGCGGTCGACGTCGAGGGTCCAGAGTTCGCCGGTAGCGCTCGAGAAGATTGACGTGCGCAGTGGCACGACCGACGTGCGCAGCGTTTGCATGAGGGCGTGGTATCTCATGACTCGCTCCGCCCCCGCGCCCAGCGGCGACGTGGTGACATCGACGAGGGCGATGTTCGCGAACTCGTGGTGGGTGGAGCCGACGGTGAGATCGATCACGTCGCTCAAGGTCACGGTGCCGCCGCCGAGGAGTTGGCGCACACGCTGGGACGTGCGCGGTCGCCAGCTGCTCGGGATCGGTCCGAGGCCCCGGACGAGGGTATTGAAGTGCGAGGATACGTCAGCGCGCAGGCGCGCACACTGGTCTGCGTCGAGATGGCTGAGTACGTCGAGCAAACTGTCGTGGGGTCGCTCGCCGCGCCACGCACTCAGGGCGTCGTCGAAGGGGTCGTCGACGTGGACCTGGGCGACGAGAAGGCGAAAGACGGTGGAGATGAGTACCCCGCGCGCGCGACTCAGCGCAGAGTCGGAGAGCTCGAGGATCTGGCCCCCTGATCGCAGTGTGGCGCTCGAGACCGCTACCGGGCTCTCGTGGCGCCCGCCGCCGAAGAGGGCGAAGACGTGGTCCTCGAGAACGGCTCGCAGTCCGGCCGCCGCGTCGAGGTCGCGGCGTGGGCGACGGGTGCGGTCACCTCGCAACACCTCGCTCAGTAGTTCAGGGACCGGTTCCATCAATGTCGTCACGAGTCAACTTTGACGGTGCGCTGTGACATGACTAGCCTGACGTCGTGCTCGGGACCACCTTCACGCTCGGCTTCGACATCGTCTTTGGCGTCTTCGTCGTCGCGATCGTGGTGCTGACCGTGTTGACGGTCCGATTCGTCCTGCGGCGCGATCGTTCGCGGCGCTAGTCCGTCGTTTCGAGACGCTTCTCGAGTTCCTTGATCGCGCGGTCCAAGTCCGCAATTGCTCGTTCGATCACCGACAGTCGCGAGGCGAGCGACTGGTCCACCCGTTCATCGACGCGTCGATCAATCTGATCGCGTAGTCGCGAATCGAGCGAATCAACCAGGGGTTGGGCCAGGTGTTTGAGACGTGCGAGCAGATCTTGATTGGTCTCGTCCGAGGAGGATGCGTCACTCACGGGTTCAGCCTAGGGCGCGCAGTAGACGCCCGCGTTGAACTGCAGGGTGTTGAAGCGCCCAGCCCATGGCCGATTCAATAGTGTCTGCTCCTGGGTGCGCAGGGTGGAAGTGGGCGTGCACGTGGCGTTAAAGGCGATGTAGCCGAGGATGTTGGACCCGTTGGACCCGGCGATTCGAACCGGACCGCCGCCACCAAAGGCGAGTGCTTCGAAAACCGGCAATGTCGAATTGGCGAGGCCGTAATTGCGATATTCAGACTGTTCGGTGTAGACACCCGGGTGCAGTGTGGGGTCCACATCGGTGATGCCGGTCGACCAGCCGCTCAACATCGCCGACCAGTAGCTGGCGTACCGGGCGAGGGTCGCCGGTGAAGCGCCGGCGGGCGCGTCGAGAGCCGAGTGATTATCGGGGAAGCCCTCGGGATCGAGGATGACCCAATTGGGTTTGATGTTCACGCCGTGCAGATGGTATTGGTCGATCTGTTGGGCGACCCATTGACCGGCCAAAAAGCCGTGGCTGTAGTAGGACGACGGATTCTGGGTGGCCGGCGTTAGGGGCCCGCTGACCGTCCAGAATGATAACCACGTCTCTCGCTTGTTCGCGTTGACGATGCTCTGACCCATTAAGAAATCGGAGGACTGCGTCACCGAGGTGCCCGACGTGAAGCCGACCCACGGAGCGCTCATCGTGCCCAGACCCCCGGTCTCTGAGATGATGGGCCAGCCGTCGGAAATGGCGCGGCTCCAGTCCTGGGAGGGAATGGCGTACACGCCGACCCCGCCCAGGGAAATTGCGCCGTCACTCGCGGCGAAGAGGTGCAGGGTGGAGCCGTCGATCACACCGGTGACCCCACTAGCCACCGAATTGGCGGCACTCGCGTCGAGCGAGACGTCACTCGAGGACCACGCCAGCGTGGGCAGTGTGCCGGTGTAGTCGTAGAGGTCGCCCCAGTTGGCGGCGCGACCCGCGACGTTGACGGAAGTGGCGGTGGCGCTGAGGAATATCTGCCCCTCCCAAGAGGGCGAGCCCGTGATCAACGTCGAGAGGTCGCTGTACGTCCACGACGGCGGTGTCGTGGTGGCGTGCGAGGCCGTGTGCGCCGTGGTGCGCGTGAGCACGTGGGGCACGTTCGCCACCGCGATGGTGAAGAGCTGCACTTGACCGATCGCCGAGAGGCTCGCTAAGAACAGCTGGGTCCCGTTGGTCGCGGCGGCGATCTGGCCGGTGCTGGCGGGACTGGCGTCGAGATTGGTGAGATCGTTCATCGTCCACGTACCGGCGGCCGTCTGAGAGAAGAATTCGACGGTACCCGCACCGGAGGTGGCCGCGAAGGCCGTGGTCATTCCGGCGAACGAGACCGGATCGTTCACGACGGCCGGTGAGTTGGTGGCCGCGCTGACGTCAGTGGCGGCGCCGATGAGCGGCGTGATCGATTCCTGGAGCCACTTCAGCGGGATCGCCATGGCGTCGCCCTTGGTGGAACGGTCGACCACCAGCGCCGAGGTGCCTGAGGTCGTCAGACTGGGAACGCTCGGGCTCATCGGAACGTGGGTGGCGACCGTGAGATTGGTGACCGTGAATCCCGATAGGGCGTTGCGCGTGATGGCGTGGTCGTGGCGCGGGCTGCGCGCGGCGGCGGTCGTGATCATCACGAGTCGGTCATGGGTGCTGACGTAGATCACGCCGACGTTGCCCCAGGGGTCGAGGAAGACATTGGGGTCCGCACCCGCGGCCGGAGCTCCCGTGAGAGCGGTGATGTCGCGAAATGAAGTCGTCCCATTGGCGTTGCGCTCATGGAGCCCGATGTCGCCGTTGTCGAGGCGAGCGGTCAGGGCGTATTCACCGTCGCCCGCGGCGGCGTGGACGCCACCGAGAATCCGGTGTCCCCCGAACTGGCTCGCGAGGGCATTCGTGCTCCACGTCGTAGGGCCGGCGTTGACGTACTCGTACATCGGCGAAGCGGCGCCGGACGGCGCCGAGACGGGAAACCCCACGGCGGGGAGCGTGGCGCCGATGACGACGACGTTGGCCACCAGGGTTAATCGTCGAAGCCTCACTCGCGTCCTTTGCGTATTGGGTACATCCTTGCTCGAGAACGTGCGTCTCCAGCCTAGTTGTCACTCAATTGCCAATTGGCTTAGCGCAACGTCGTCACTCGTATAGGTGCCGAGACCGGGCTGTATCCATTCGCGTTCTTCGCGCGCACCAGTAGAACGTACGCGATACTTCCCTTGAGGTTCGCCACGGCGATCGTGGTCGATTGCGAGGGGTACGAGTGCCACGTGACCCCTCCGTCGGAACTGACCTGCAGCGACACGACGAAGGGCGTGCGCGGCTGATGGGCCGCGAGCGAGATGACCGCGCCCTTGGAACGCGCTGCGACGTTCGTGATTCTCGGGGTCAGGGGCTTTTGTTGGGACAGGGGCAAGGTGTGGATCACCACGGTCGATGTAAAGAGGACGGCGCCGTTGAACTTCACACTGATCGCGACTGCTCCGGGCAGCGAACTCTGCAGTGTGAAGGACGCGTTGCCGTTCTGGTCACTCGCCACGGTGTACAGGGCGCTGTTCTTCGCTCGGGCACTGGTGCGGTCCGAATCGATGGTGAGGCGCCCGCTGGAACCCTGGGCCGACACGACGACGGGCGTGTTGATAATGGTGTTGCCGTTAGCGTCACGCAGGGCCACCGTGAAGTGCGTGGGCGTGTTGACCACGTTTTGCTTCGTGGAGAACACCAGGGCACTGTGCGCCACGTTGACCGGGGTGGGGCAGAGATCATCGAGGAACGTCGCACTGGGGCTGCCCAGGCCCGACGCCATGTCGTACCCGACGCTGGCCGTGTAGACCCCCGTGCCAAAGAGGTCGTTGTTGCCAATGGTGACATCGTTAAACGCCTGGGTGGTGCGCGCGAGATCGTAGAGGGTCGGGTTGATGAAGCCCAGTCGCGCCGCGCCGCACACCTGGGCACCGGTCACGACTAGGGCACTCACTAGTGGTGCACCGATGGAGGTGCCACCAATGGAGCACCAACCCTGGCAGTTACCCGTTGCGTTGTGCGTGTTGTAGTTCATGAAACCGGTGCCGGGGTCGGCCATGACCGACAGGTCGGGCACCATGCGCATGGTGTCGCTGGCCGTGATGCCGGTCCCGATTTGCCACGCGGGCCGCGACCAAATCTGTGAGGCACCACCGCCACCCGCACCGCCGTTGGCGTTCCACACCGATTCGCTCAAGGGGCTCGCGATGGACGAGACAGTGAGTCCTCCCACGCCGGTGACCAGTGGCTGCGAAGCGGGGTCGTCGACGGCGGGCGCGTTCGACACGATGCCGTTGCAGTCCGATGACCCGTTATCGCCCGACGCCGCAATCACGGTCTGGCCCTGAGCGGCCATTTGTTCGAAGATGACCTGTTCGGCCGCCACGGTACCGGTGGGGTCGATCTCGCAGTCGCCCCACGACGTCGACACCACGGTGGCGACGTTGTCGCTGGCGATGCGCGAGTAGAGATCGAGGTTGCCCGAGGGGGTGTTGGGTGCTTGGTAGACGTCGATGTTGGCGCCGGGGGCCAAGGCGGCCGTTTCTTCGACGTCCATGGTGGCCTCGTTGTTGAAACCGCCCGTCGCCCCACCATCGACGTTGACGGTGGTGAGTGCGGGAGTGAGTCCGTAACACTTGAAGAAGATGGCGGTGTTCGACGGATCGAACTGACCGAGTTCGTATAACGCGATCGTCTGGCCCTGGCCGGTCTTACCCTGGGCCCACGCGCTCGAGAGACCGTAGAGCTGCGCTTGCTGTGCCACGGTGTACGCGCCGAAACTGTTGGGTGCGTTGGTACCACTCGTTGGTGCGCCGGCGCACGTTCCCGGCAGCGCTGCGGCGGGAGCAGACGTTTTCGTAGAGGTCAGTTGCGACTCCGGGGTCACGACGCTCGAGAGACCGGCGACAGCCGTGACGTCGTGGGCGATGGCGGCCGGCAACGTGGCCGCGCGAGCGAACTGAGCGCTCAGTGAACCGCTAGCCAGATGTACCGTCTCCACGGGCGTGGCGAAGGCACGAGCGATCTGGGTCGTGCGCCCCGACATCTCGAGCAGGGTACGTCCGGTGTTGAGCAGACGTACCCGCAGTCCGAACGACGTGAGATAGGAGCGCACCGAGAGCAACGTGGCGTCACTGGCACCGAAACGCGCGGCGAACTGCGCGGACGTCAAGAAGTGGTGGTAATCCGGTGACGACGGCGTCGCCAGGGCACTCAGGTACGAGCGCAGTCCGGCGGAGTCGCGCTGCGCCAAGGCCACGTCGAAGTTGGTCGTGATGACTTTGTTGACAACGGTGGCCGACGCTGGCAACGTCGTGGCACCGGCGACCACCACGCGTGATTGGGCGGCGGAGGCGATGGAGGCGACGGGCACACTCGCTCCAGCAATGGCGAGACTGAGAGCAAAGAGTGGCGCAATGAAGCGACGCGAAAGGAGCGACATACCCCCAGCCTACGAAGCGTGGCCCACGACTAGGTTGCCCAAGGTCGCAGGGAGGTCAAAAGTTAAACAATTCTTAGTTGTCACTCGTGACGGGATGACCGGCCGCGGCGTAGCGCTTGCTCAGATCACCACATTCGGCACAGATCGACTCGGGTACGACTCCCGCGCGAATCAGCCATCCGAAGATAGTGCAGCCGATGCAGTAGCCGAAGAAGCCCTCCAATGTCGCACCGATAATCGGAAGGATTAGTATCCACCTCGCGTCGCTCCAGCCCACGCTGAGCCACGTCACGGTCGCCGCGACCGTCAGAACAGCCCCGATCCCCTGGGCGAAACGCTTCGGCGGGCCGGGCACGAACTTCTGCCACGCCACGATCCTCGGCCCGCTCACGCGGGTCGCGAACTGTCCCAAGGGAGAAAGGGTCGGTCCCGTCGCGACGCGGGCCAGGAATCCGTACGTGAGAGGAATGAGGATCCACGCCCAACCAGTGGCCAGCGCCAGCACGCACATGGAGAAGACGCCCAGCGCGACGGTGCGCGCCGCAGCGTCGTTCACAGGGTTAGGGAAGGCGAATAACTTACTCACTCCACAAACCTTAGTGAAATTCTCGGCTTTTATGCCAGTGCTCTCATCAGGCCAAGCGAATGGTGGTCACGACGCCGATGGTCACGATGACAGTCCTCACCGCTCGTGGGGAGAGCCGCTGGGTGAGCCACCCACCCATCCAGCCGCCCACCAGAGTTCCGACCAACAGCGTGGCCACGGCGTAACCCACCAGGTGGCCGCGCACCACGAAGACGACCGCGGCCACCAGATTGATGATGGTCGAGAGGACGTAGCGCAGTCCCTGCATTTCGGCGATCTCGAGAGGCAACGAGACCGCCATTACCGCGAGGAGCAGGATTCCCAAACCCGCGCCGAAGTATCCGCCGTAGATGGCGGCGAGGAAGATGCCCACGTGAAGGGACCATCGCCGCGCCGGATGCGCGTGGTCGATGTGGGCCAGACGACGAGTAATGACCGGAGAAAGCGCGAACAGCACTGTGGCGCCTCCGATGAGCCACGGCACGGCGACCCGGAACGTCGTCGCGGGGAAAGTGAACAGCAATGCACAGCCCACACCGGCGCCGGCGACGCACGATGGCAGGAGAGTGGTCAACAAGCGGCGATACGGGGTGATCTGGGTCCTGAACCGCCAGATTCCCCCCAGGTAACTCGGGGCGACACCGACCGAGGTCGACACGTTCGCAGCCAGGGGCGCGATTCCCAGGGCCAACATCGTGGGGAAGACGACGAACGTTCCCCCGCCCGCCACACCGTTGGAGATTCCTCCCGCGACGCCCGCGACCAGCAGGAGAATCACTCGCCACTGCAGTGCCAGGGCGGACGCGAACATTCTTACTACTCTACGAAGGTGAATTCTTCGCGACAGCGGGTCGGTAATACCAGCTTGAGCCCCCGCACTCATCTACCGTGGGCAACGTGTATCTGATGACCGGCGAATTGATCATTCCTCACGACGCGCCGAGCGATCTGATCCGGGCGGCGGGGGGGATCGTGATTCGACCGGTGGCCAATGGCCGCTACGAAGTGGCGTGCATCTTTCGCGAAGCCAGAGGCGATTGGACGTTCCCCAAGGGAAAACTCGACCCGGGCGAGACCTTCGAGCAGGCCGCGTTACGCGAGGTGTGGGAAGAGACCGGCATGCACTGCGACGTCATCCGCTTCGCGGGTACCACTAATTACACCCACCGCAAGGGCAAGCCCAAGATCGTCGCGTACTACCTCATGAGTGTCGGTGTCGGAGAATTCGTGCCGAATGACGAAGTGGACGAACTGGTGTGGCTACCACTCGAGAACGTTCGTGAGCACCTGACGTGGGAGCGCGACCAAGAGCTCTTCGACCTCGTGGCCACCATGTCCGAGGTCCGCGCTCAGGCCTCGTAGTACGACGTCCCCGGATCTAGCGAACTCGCCCCAAGAATGACCGGGTGGCGTCGTGGCGGGGGCGGTCAAAGACCTCCTCGGGCGAGCCTTGTTCGACTAGTACTCCTTGATCGAGGAAGACGACTTGGTGCGCCACGTCGCGAGCGAAGTTCATCTCGTGCGTCGCGATCAACATGGTGGTGCCCGATTTGGCGAGATCCGTGAGTAGGTCCAGTACCTCGCCCACGAGCGTGGGGTCGAGGGCGCTGGTGACCTCGTCGAGTAGGAGCAGCGAGGGTCGCATCGCCAGGGAACGCACGATGGCGACGCGCTGTTGCTGGCCACCCGAGAGGCGGTCGGGGAATTCCTGGGCCCGACTCTCCAGTCCGATGCGCTCCAATAACGCCATGGCCTCTACTCGCACGTCATCGTAGGGGCGCTTGAGAGCGCGTACGGGTCCCAGGGCCACGTTGTCGAGGACGCTGAGGTGGGGGAAGAGGTTAAAGGACTGAAAGACGGTGCCCATGTGGCGACGCACGAGATTGGGATCGATCCGCGGGTCCAGCAGGGATTGGCCGAAGAGCTCGATATCGCCACCGTTGATGGTCTCGAGAAGATTGGCGCAGCGCAGCAGGGTGGATTTACCCGAACCCGACGCGCCGATGAGGCAGACGACTTCGTGACGGTGCAGGGAGAGTGACACGTCGCGCAGGACCTCGTGATCGCCGAAACGTTTGACCACCGAGGTCAGCTTGAGAACCTCGTCGCTCATCGCTCACCCGCCAATCGCTTCTCGCGGTCCTTGGCGATGAGGTGGTCGGTAAATCGCGTCATCGGAATGGTCATGACCAAGAAGAGGATGGCGGACATGGTGTAGGCGCTCTCGTTGAAGTAGGTGTCAACGCCGATCTGCGCCGCCCGCACGGTTTCGACCGCGCCGATCACCGAGACCAGAGCGGTGTCCTTCTGCAACGAGATGAAGTCGTTGAGTAGTGGAGGGATCACCGTGCGTACCGCCTGGGGCAGGACGACGCGGCGCATCGTGGCGTATTGGGTGAGACCGAGGGAACGGGCGGCCAGAATCTGTCCATGGGGAACCGAGTGCAGTCCCGCGCGATAGACCTCGGCCACGTAGGCGCTGTAGGTCATCGTGAGGGCGATGCACCCGTACGACGCCAGTGAGAGGTTCGAGACGAGCGGGAGGTTCAGCTGGGGCAGTCCGTAGCCCACCATCAAGATCACCAGCAGGAACGGGATACCCCGCATGATGTCGGTGTAGGCGGCGGCGAGGAGTCGAAAGGGCAGGAGTAGCGGACTGGTACTGATTCTCGTCCACGCGATGAGGAGCCCAAAGATGAGCACGAGCACCTCGCATAGTAGGAACATCCAGATGTTGGTGACGATGCCGCCGAGGACGGAGTAGACCGCCTGATGCGGGTCGCCCTTCAGGGCGAGCCATAGGTAATGCGGGTTGAAGAACGTCGAGCGGAACGTCGCCCCTCCGGGCGCCCATACGAGGATTGCGACGATCGCGAAGACGATGGCGACGCTCGACGCCGCGCTAGCTATCAGTCCGTTGCGGCCCTGGAGGATCTGGCGGCGCCGAGGAGCGAACAGGAATGGAGGCGTCTCCGACGCGTCGGAGACGGTCTCGTTGGACACGGCCTAGGGCTTAATGGTGGGGACGCTGTTGTAGATCCCGAGCCACTTCGTCTCCAGCGCCTTGAGCTGGCCCGACGACGTCAGCGCATTGATCGCGACATTCACGCAGGTGACCAGGGGGTCGCCCTTTTGAAAGAGGAGTCCGTAGTGCTCACCGACGCTCGGGAACTGGCCGACCTGGTCCGCGAGTGATTGGTTCTTGGAATTGACGACCTGTGAGGTGGCCATGTATTGACCCGAGGGAGTGTCGATCACGATGGCGTCGATCTGCTTGTCCTTTAAAGCCAGCACGGCGTCGGCCAGCGTGGAATACACGCGCGCCGGTCGAGTCGGCTTGATGAAGTTGTTGATGTAGGCGAGACCCGTCGTGCCGATCTGGTCACCGTACTGGTACGTCTTGAGTTCGGCGGGCGAGTGCTTCTTGAGGATTGCGCTGGTCTTCAGTGACACAATCGACTGGTTGACGTTGTAGTAACTCACCGAGAACGTCACGGCCTGGGCACGGTTAGCCGTGTAAGAGATCTCGTTGATGTCGAAGTCGAAGTGCTTGTGTCCCGGCACATAACTCGAGT